>Ga0123354_10018241_pt1 | contig 11000 bp, 6 predicted proteins | sample TergutLab28metaG_2_FD_97872 | JGI IMG/M metagenome (GOLD analysis project Ga0123354, IMG submission 97872) | Labiotermes labralis P4 segment gut microbial communities from Petit-Saut dam, French Guiana - Lab288 P4 | ecosystem: Host-associated > Arthropoda: Insects > Digestive system > Gut ... | reverse complement strand
TTTATCTCAGTATTTAACCAACTTGATGCACAAAATTTGTTTCACCATAAGTTTTATTTCATGCCTCTACATGTTTCTAGCACATGTGCTCGAAACATGTAGAGGCATGAAATAAAACTTATGGTGAAACAAATTTTGTGCATCAAGTTGGTTAAATACTGAGATAAATATGCTGTACAATAGTTACCGGAGCACTTTTCTGCCGGTAGAGGAGCCGGGGTGTGGCTTTGACCATCCACCCCATCTAGCACTGAGGTTAAGAATGAGATGAGCTATACCTCTACTCTATGTTTGTGCCTGCATCACACATTACTTGTGGACATTTGCCTTTCCCTTCGCAGGAACCCCGTAAATTTCGTTCTAGTACGGAGTGGTATGAATTGAAACCTCTCGTAAAATCTATTTCAGTAAATGGATTTAACTTATACCACTTTTTCCCGAAGGCTTCCATGTGGCTTGTATTCTTAGTGCAGTAGCTGCTATTGCCTTCCGTCTCGCTTTCCTCTCACACAGTTCGAACATTCAGATAGCACTCCCTGACATCTTTTATCTCGTTTCTCCCGTCTTCTTCCAGCAACATTCACGAACCAACCATTTTTTCTGCTTACGCTGTGTTTTGTGTGTGTGTGTGTGTGTGTGCAACCGACCGTCCGAATCGTGACGTTTACACTTTTATCTTTTTCATTGTTATGCATAATCACGTTGTGTTCTAACAGCTTCCTTCGTTACCATACATAAAAGTTGATTAATTGATTGATTCATTCATTCGTGACGAATGAATGGAGATATACTGCAATAGCTGCATCGATGAATATTATTAGACAGCTTTCTACACACACACACACACACACACACACGCATTCTTTCTCTCTCTATCTCTATCTCTATATCTCTCTCCCCCATCCATCCATCCCTCCCTCTTAAGCTCCCGACCTTGCACACTTGACACACATGTATACATATAAACGCAATTGTACTTTTGACATTACTCATCCACCGTCTAAATAAATCAGCTACTCTCTATTTACATTTATTCCTGGCCTTATTTCCCTACAACAGTTATTATTATGCTCTTTCCGCACCTCACCCTCCACGACTCCGCCTTACTTTCCACGCCCACGGACGGATGGAGCCCTGGACGGACCACAGGCGCTCAACGAATATCAAAACAGCGGTTAATTTCGCGTGATTTAATAAATACCTTGTCGCTGATCCCTGTCCTTTATGTATCCAGACAGGCAGAAACAGCCGCAGACCGAGCAGCGCCTTAAACCCTTGCCCAGACGCCATCTTAATTTCGATACAGTGCCGTCAATAATTTTACGAAGCGACGAATAAATTCCACGGATCAGAATCCATTCCTTAAGCAGCTAATACTTGGTCCATTTGTCAAGCAATTCCTGGCCTTTTATTGCGCTCTAAAGGGTCCGTTTCTTTACCCCTCTATAAGCCAGATGAATCCATTCGTACCCTCTCATTGTTTCAATTTAAGATCCATAAAAATCAAACAAAACTTGAGTTTGACACTCAGAGGGCCGTGCATCGTGATGTGTTCTTATAATAAAACCAACGAGATGCACTAATTTCTCTAATTTATTTTTTTGGAATAAAACTCTGCATGTTTTGGACAGTTCCTCTGTCCATTATCAGGAGTTTAGCACTGTACACACAGCAATGGTATATGTTGTAAAAGTTTTGCTGACAGTTGTTCGCAAGCTGTCAGCAAACCTGTATGACATATACCATTGCTGTGTGTAGGCTACAGTGCTAAACTCCTGATGATGGACAGAGGAACTGTCCGAAACATGTAGAATTTTATTCCAAAAAATAAAATTGAGGAATTATTACATCTCATTGGTTTTATTATAAGAAAACTTGAGTTGTATAATTTAGCTTTTACGACATTCTCCATTTTGCTTCCTTATAAGCTTATAATTCTAACTTATTACTTATAGTATTTTAAATTATTTTGTAAGTGTATATCTGTATTAACTCTGATTAATGTAACAAACCGTTCAAGAAACACTCTACTTACTGCAGTGGCGTCAGTAATCTGATTATAAGGGACAACTCTTTGAAAACCTGACAGCATTTTTTGACGTTTTGCTGACCGTGCATCTCAGTATATTTGTCTCAGTAATTAACTAACTTGATGCACAAAATTTTTGTTTTACAATAAGTTTATTTCATGCCTCTACATGTTTCGAGCACATGTGCGCATCGTCAGGAGATTAAAATTGCATTACACAGCCTCTGGTATCATCACACCTACTATATGTGTGATGATCCCAGATGTTGTGTAATGCAATTTTAACCTCCTGACGATGAGCACATGTGCTCGAAACATGTAGAGGCTTGAAAGAAACTTATTGTAAAACAAAAATTTTTTGCATCGAGTTGGTTAATTACTGAGACAAATACCTGACAGCGTTGTTCAGGAGCTTTGAGGCAATACTCCCTATCAAAAGATTTGTGTGTGTTCGGTAGACCTAATTGGTTTGGTGACATTTGTTGAATATTACCATCGGCCTGTGTGTATGCATGTTATTGCTATTTGGATATTAAACATCAAGTCAAACGTAATCCAGAATTAAATGTGTTACCGTATGTTTCGTACGCAAATTTGTGTAACTTCCATAGCACGTACAGTACAAGGAACACAGTTTCAAAATATATCTTACACTATTTTCATTGTTACACCGTGCATGTTGTCGAGTTGCTCAATTATCACACCAACCACTGCACATATATAAAATTTATAAAATTTACACATTAAAACATTAAAATTCTCCGACATGTTTCGGTCTTAAGACCATCATCAGGGAGCTATATATTCCTTGCTAAAGTCACACTAGAAATAGTCACAGATTAATTTCTCTGTACAATTTGGGCGTTGTGGCAGCATGCCGTGTTGTGTAATGTTATGTTGTGAAGAGTGCCCTGCTACGGATGTGCATTCTGTGCTTCGTTGCGTGATACGCAAAGGCAAGCGCGTAATGTCTTTAGATCTGGGAGAGAAGAAAATAGGTACAGCATTTAGTGATAGGACAAATCTGATTGCTACACCTCATAGCGTCTATTATAGGCACAATATGAGCAAGGACATTGGTTTTTTAAACAGGCTTTTTAAGGAAGGTGATGCCGGTTCTATGGTAGTTGGTTTACCTGTAGAACTGAAAGAGGGAGACCAATCTGTGGCACAAAACAGTACTGAACTTCGCTAACACAATAGTAAAAAAACGTAATATGATTGTGTACCTACAAGATGAGAGCTTTCCAACTGCAGCAGCAAATGAGTTATTAGTTGCTGCTGCGTGATACGTAACGAAGCACAGAATGCACATCCATAGCAGGGCACTCTTCGCAACATAACATTACACAACACAGCATGCTGTCACAATACCCAACTGGTACATCGAAATTAATCTGTAACTATTTCTAGTGCGACTTTAGCAAGGACGATATAGCTCCCTGATGATGGTCTTAGGACCGAAACATGTCGGAGCGTTTTTAATGTTTTAATGTGTAAATTTTATAAATTTTATATATGTGCAGTGGTTGATGTGATAATTGAGTAATATCTTACACTGTTTGCAGTGAAATCAATAGTCATATCCATTTAAAGAAAACTTTTAACAAATTTTATAAAATTTTTTTCTGTTAGGAAGAAACCCTGGTGTTGAATGTTCGGCTATTCTAAATGAGATTTAGGCCTATTCTGATTATCATCAGTTTCTGCAGGCCAGTACTGCGCAGTAGGCCAAATTTACACAAAACTTGGTTCTTTTATAAATCCTGTCATTTCCAGAAGTGTGATTATCTCATCTGAGTCACCACTCTTTGACCTCTGTTATTAACTGTTATTACAGAAACGCAGTAGAAAGTATATCAGTGTCACCGAAACTGAAATTGCTGAACTTTTTATCGTAATAGTCTGCAGAGGAGTGTATTTTGACTGAAAGGTGGCCAAGTAACAACAGGGTGGACAGAATTTCGTAATGAGAAGCTCTACAATTTGTGCTCTTTACAAAATATTATAATTAATCAACTAACTCCATGGAGCAAAGTCGTTGCTGAGAAGCTAACAGGTCTTCAGCTAACCAAGAAATGTCCCGCAATTAGTGGAACCTGGATATTTATGACCGCTTTCACAAGCGCCCGCCACCAGTCCATATCCTGAGTCAGAAGAATCCAGTCTATTCTCCCTTATCCCACTGCTTGAAGTTCCATTTCAGTATTAACCCCCCATTTGCATCTATTAACAAATATTATCATGGTGATAGAATTAAGTTGGCTGAAAGAGACGTGACATGTACCATTTGGGGGGGGGGGGGGGGGGGAGGGAAGATGGATTCGCAAGTCTTGGTCGGTAAACTTGAAGAAAAGAGACTTAATGGATTACATGAAATATGTGGGTGTATATGCCAGGATAATACTAAAACATATGTTAGAGAAATCGTGTGAAATTATGGGAAAATAAATTGATTAGGTTCAGGGTAGGAACTACTATTGACGAACTGAAGTGAGTGCAAGAATAAGCCTTCGGGACGCTTATCTTCTGAAGAAATATTATCTTCCATAGAGTTAATTTTTAACTTTTGTGTTCTTTTTTGCTTTCTGGCCATTAAGTTCGCTTAATAAGTTATTAACATTATTTCGTTAACACGATAATTTATGCAATTTGTGATCTTCCTATAATATCCGAATGCTCAGTCAAAGGTTGACTGTTATAAATTGCAGCTATTATCGCACATAGCCTATCATTCATAGATCCGTGAGTAAAACGTACTTTAATAAAACATCCGCAAAGATCAAAACCATAATTTTCCATTAGTTTATTTACTTTTATTACGATGCGATGCCATTCAATTAATAATGGAAGGAATTAGGTAAAGGTTTTAGTGAATGCCAACAGCTGCTGTGAAAAATTAGTAGTATGTAATTTATCGACAAACACTGATGAAATGAACAAAGCGAATTATGAAGTTAACCAATGATGAGGTCTCTTTAACATTCTAGTTTTAGAAACAGCATGTCGTTACTTTCGCTTTTGTCGAACATTTCGGCAGTGAACATTTCTGATACGTTTCTTGATGTTTTAGGCTGTAGACCAAATATAATATAATTTTACTGGGGAGTGGATATTGTAGGGTCTGTTTGTTATTGAATAGTGATTTAGTACTGGAAGGTACATTACGGCGCCAGTAAATTAACAGTTTTGTCGGATCGTAACATGTGATTCATTTAACTTTATTATTTTGTCAGGTAGGAAAAGACTGGCCGTATTTAAGTGCAGAGATTCTACACCTCGCTCCACTTTGCGGACCACCAATGCACCGGACGAGCGTGATGCGTAAAGCACTTCTGAACGAAACTATTTGAGATAACACCATTGACATCCTTAGGGGTGTTAACTGTGAAAAGACCAGTGGAGCAGAGCCCTTCTTACGAAGTGTGAAATCACTCTGCGTCTTAGGAAGGTACAGTAACCGCTCTTTGTGGGCCCCGATATGTGACTGTTCTGTTTACAAGATCCAGCATCTGCTTCTTGTCTTAAGGAAGCACTCGTTGGGATCATGCTACGCAACAATTGAAAGTTATTTAATTTCGGCTATTAATTTGTTTTACAATGCAAAATGGCTTTTCAATACATGAAATAGGGTTATATTCTCGTGCCACACGTTCCATTCTTTGCAATGCATTGTGTAGAGGTACATGGTTGTGCCACACGTTTCACAATTGGCAATACATTGTGTAGAGGAATGTGATTGTGCCACACGTTCCATACTTTGCAATATATTACGTATGGGTGTATGGTTGAACCGCACATTTCATACTTCTTTGCTATGCATTAGGTAGGGTTATATGGTTGTGCCACACGCTCCATAATTTACAATAAATTATGTAGGTATGTGGCTGTGCCACATGTTCTTTACTTTGCAATACGTTATGTAGGGGCATGTGATTGTGCCATAAGTTCCAAACTTTGCAATACATTATATAGGGCTGTACGGTTGTGCCGCGCGTTCCGTACTTCACAATACAGTTTCCAGGTGGGGGTTCTGTATTTTTCACACTTTGAAATATGTTAATTACATACAGTAGATATGCAGTAAGTAATATAATAAGGATCTACTTAAAGAATATTAATTATATATATATATATATATATATGCAAAACTTTTTGTATTTGCTTTGCAAAATTTGAAATTGATGTGCCACGCTTTTAGACTTTGCAATTTGCGAAGTACATGAATGTGCCGCACATTTGAATTTTTTTTATAATATACTAACTACATAGATGTGCAACACACTGAAAAACACCCCGTCTCTGCAGTTTGCGTGCTAAATAATATTGTCTTATTTTATGATATAAAACTAAAACAATAGACAAATTTGTGCTGAAATTGACTGTTTCATCAAGAATCGAGCGTAGCAAATTTACGAAGTGTACGCTGGCGCTAACTATGATAAAAAGAAAGAATAATGGCTTTCCACCTGCCACTGACTAGGCAACTTCCTTTGTAGCCTGCTAATGGTTTCCAATGTATGCGTGAAACTTGATTTGTTGGATCGACATCTGTGTGCCATTGATTTCTTTTGCTGGGGCCTTGTCTCCGTCCGTTTCTCTTTTTGTCATTAAAAAGGAAAAGAAAACAAGGAGGGGAACTGTGTTGGGAAGCCGTTATTTCGGATTGTTTTGTTTTCTTAACCTTTGAATAATTTAGCTAGCTGCGGTAAAATATGTGCATGTGTGTTGTTTTGCCAAGCATTGTTCGCGAATTGCGGAGTGTTTTCTAAAGGACGAAAATGGTTTAGCGAAAAGAAAAGGGCGGTAGATGATTCACACCTCACTTGCCATCCCCCATGAAGTTTAACGAACCGGCAGTCAAAAGGGAGAGAAGAAGAACAAGAAGAAATAAAGCGGAGGAAACTGTATTATTTACCAAGTCTCGCAGCTCGTCCATCCGCCCCAAGTGAAGCAGGTCGTGGAATGAGCAGGTAACGTAAAAAAGGGACAAGAAAGGAACAAGGATGTGAATAATAAGGTCGAGTGTTGGGGTCGCCGTAAGGAATTCCAGTTCCTTTGGGTTGTTAAAGTCGTGGCCACGGGTCACAAAGCTGGTAACGTGTCAGTTAAAGCCACGCCTTACCACCCCATCTCCAGATGACAAGAACAAGCGATCGAGTCAGTCTTTCTAAGGGTCGTTTTGTTACCAGATGTTTTCCCTCACCCGCTGGGATGCTGTTGAGATGGAAGGCGAGAGGTGGGGGTACAGTCGCCAGCTGGTGAGGAGAGGGAGGCGCCAGGCATTACTGCTACATACATCAGGAGCTAGACAGAACAGAAACCATGCTGTTGGCATGGCCTCCTGGCCTGCGGAATAGATAGCTCTGTCGGCTCGCAGATAAAAAAAAAAAAATACTGAGAGAGATCTGGGACGAAGGAGTAAGAGGAAGTGGGGTGCACTGCGTTTTCTGCCGTCTTTCAGAATGTAGGATGGCGATGTAATTTATATATTTACATTCCTTGAACTTAAAAAAGTTTTAACACACTAAATGTTACTAGAAAGTCGGAATTGGTTTATTTAAAGGAATTCCAAGACTGTGTTCCAACTAGACGTAATTTAGTTCGTGCTTTTGATTGTACAGGTTAATCAGCATTATTCCCAGTATTTGCACTGTCACCGATTGTGTCTCGTGAAGTTCTCCAAATGATTTGCACAGTTGCAGTGCAAGCATCTAAAACACAGTGCAACCGTTTTTGATGTTGTGACGTAAATAATGCTTTCTGTGAATATGTTAGTTTTTTCTCCATGAAGAATATCTTATCAAAGCATTGGTACGAGAACATTATGCTGAGGGAAGTCCCTCGAACTAAGACGATAAATTCAGTGGATAGTGAAGAATGTTACTGACATAGAAACTTCGTAACTCGTGCAGATGTTCTTGTATTACTAATGAAGTTAAATCAATAAACACTAGCATTAGGCTGGATGGGTGAAAAAGAAACATGTACAGAATTTGGGCCGCCAGTTAGAAAATAGAGACGGAAATGGACTGACAGTCTTGAATTGTAATACTCGTACTTATGCTAAGATATAGGTTTACGTGTTAAATGGCGAATTGAATTAAACTGCCGCTGGATCGTTTTCAGCAGTGGGACTGTTCTTGGTATTCAGCTGGTTGGATAGCACATCAGCACACCCCGCAAGCCGGTTGCGTGCTGGGTGTGCTGATGTGCCCCGGTACACAACAGTGTCTCAAAATCTGTTATTTTGTCTCTCATTTTTAGTTTGTCTTTTTAAAGTAAAGTTTATTTGCTAATTTAAAAAGAAGTTTAGTTAAGTTTCAGTTTCTTTAGTTTGTTTGGCGAATAAAGAAGTGCAATTTATGAATGAGTATTGAATATACGTTTACTTTTTAAGGAATTAAAAATGAAATTCCCTGAGTGGACATTCTATTAAAATGCGCCGCGCAAGCTTGTGGTTATGTTAGTATTTAACTATAAGGAAAATCTTTGATACATATTTGAAAACTAATTTTTGTAAGCGATGCAACGAAGTTTTATGGATGAGGAGAGGGAGGTGTATAGGGTCTTGGTAGGGAAACGGGAGGGAAAGAGACCACTGGGGAGATCTAGCCATAGATGGTGGATAATATTAGGATGAATCTCCAGGAGGTGGGATGTGGGTATATGGACTGGATTGGGGTGGCCCAGGATAGAGACAGGTGGCGAATGCTTGTGAGTGCGGTAACGAACCTTCGGGTTCCGTGAAATGCGGGGAATTTCTTGACAAGCTGCGAACCAGTTAGCTTCTCAAGAAGGACTCTGCTAGAATCGGAAACAATTATGCCTCTGGAATTGAGTGGGTACTTTGTTCACAGGAGATTGCATTTTATGTGGATTTGAAATAACGCGATGTAAAAGTAACGACACTGGCTTTATGAGCAAAATGTGAAATATAGCGAACAGAAGGATTTAAAAAAATTCTGCTTACCAGCCTTCAGTGTCAAGTGTGGAGAAAAGGCCTCCTAATTTAAGGCTCCTATTCCATCTTCTGTGATGATAAGACCTGTCGTTACGTACTCATCAGAGACTTGGACTTTAACAGCAAAAGATGGAAACAACCTACGCATTTTAGAAGGGCAAATACTAAGAAAGATTTTAAGCTCATGGTTCCGTGCATCGTAATTCAATGTTAATAAAAATCCAACCAGGTGCAACAGTATGCAGATATTTATTTACTGCAAAGTCACTCTACATGTTTCGGTGTCACAGCATCAATCATCAGAGGTACTAAAAACTGTAACCGCTGCCTCCGGTACAGGTCATAATACTGGTACAGCTACTTCCCTCCAACGTGGCCTGATCGGGACTGGAAACCAGTCCCGATCAGGCCACGTTGGAGGGAAGTAGCTGTACTGATATTATGACCTGTATCGGAGGCTGCGGCTACAGTTTTTAGTACCTCTGATGATTGATGCTGTGACACCCGAAACATGTAGAGTGACTTTGCAGTAAATAAATATCTGCATACTGTTGCATCTGGTTGGATTTGTATTAACACTAAGGAAAATTTATCTCAGTAATTAACCAACTTGATGCACAAAATGTTTGTTTTACAATAAGTTTATTTCATGCCTTATTGTAAAACAAAAATTTTGTGCATCAAGTTGGTGAATTACTGAGATAAATATACTGAGATGCACGGTCAGCAAAACGTCAAAACTAAGGAAAATGTTTGGTCCTGTCAATACTGACAATATATGGAGAATACCAAACATCATGGAGATTGATAAATTAATAGAAGGTGCAGATATAGTGAGATTCATCAAGGCACAAAGAATAAAATGGCTGGGGCATATTCAAAGAATGGACCAAGCAAGACCAGCTATGAAACTACTAGATTTGAAACCTATGGGAATTTGACCAGTAGGAAGATCAAGACAACGATGTCAAGAGGATGTTATGGAAGATCTAAAAAAGATGAGAGTTAAAAACTGGAAGGAAACAGCTAAGGATAGAAGAACTTGGACAGATTTGGCGGAGAAAGCGAAAACCCACAAAGGGTTATAGTGCCAAATGATGATGATGATTCCATCTTCTGTTCCTTCTGTGCTGTCGGAATATAAAGTTTTGTTAGTTTTTGCAGGCAGAGAATTACATTAGTTAATAAAATACTCATAAAATCAACTTTTTATTCTTTATTTTCTACGTTTTGTTTTAAAAGTGTGTTGCAAACCAAAAACGCGCCACAATGCTTGTAGCGCCTTTCGAGAACGCATCCTAATGCTTTACCTTCATTCCTATGGGAAAATTAGTCTTGAATTATGCGAGGTTTTCAGTTCGTATTCCTCGCACAAAATGCGAATGCATTGTACTTGCAGGAAGTCTTTTGAAAATGCTTGGATATGTCAGTAACTTTCTTTACCACTTTGCCTCTCTTTACGGCTGTCATCACTATTTCGTCAGATTAATGTAAGTACTTTCAACACCAAAGTTGCCCATGGTGATGGATCTTTATATTTGTGTTTCTTTAATAGTGAGTCCATTTGTAAAACTCACATTCTATTAATTAACCAAAAATTTTATGAATTATGAAGAATTTGAAGAACCTGGTACAATTCGAGCCCAGAAGCAGCCCCGACGCGACTTTATTTAACTATTCACATCATTGTCCACCCTTTGACATGGGGGATGTAAGCGATTCAATTCCACACACATTGCGTTCTGCTTTAAATGCGATGCGATGCGATGAATAAAGCCCAGAAACCAGGTAATCCTTGCCACATACATTTGTCAGAATCCTTAAGGCTTGAACCCCACTTATTATTATTATTAGTTAGTCGTCAAGTATTTGTTTATTAGGTCTTTTATTTATCCAACTGAATGCACAATTAGATTGTTCTAGAAAAATTTTTAAATCTACATTAAAATTCTCCTACATGTTTCGGTTTAACAACCATCATCAAGGAGCTTATTGTTGTGCTTTGCT
>Ga0123354_10018239_pt1 | contig 11000 bp, 5 predicted proteins | sample TergutLab28metaG_2_FD_97872 | JGI IMG/M metagenome (GOLD analysis project Ga0123354, IMG submission 97872) | Labiotermes labralis P4 segment gut microbial communities from Petit-Saut dam, French Guiana - Lab288 P4 | ecosystem: Host-associated > Arthropoda: Insects > Digestive system > Gut ... | reverse complement strand
TGCTAAAGTCACACTATAAAAAGTCACATTAATTTCGCTGTACCAGCGACTTTTTATAGTGCAACTTTAGCAAGGATGATATGGCTCCCTGATGATGGTCCTAGGACCGAAACATGTCGGAGCGTTTTTAATGTTTTAATGTGTAAATTTTATATATGTGCAGTAGTTGGTATAATAATTGAGTAACAAGAGAGGCAACGTGCATATCACGTAACATTGAGGCGCGTTCGCTCAACCACAGTTGCCGAGGAAATGCAATAATGTTACATATTCTGAGTGTGTGCTTGTATTCTTGCCTTATTCATCTGGCATGCAAAGTGCAAGTGCAGTATTATATTATCATCTGTGGTCTGTCTGGTTCTGCCGTATTTCATTTTTGTTATCTCATAAACGGCACGAGTTTCGGATAAAAATTTATTGAATATAAGAAGTGTGTTTTGATTTTCTCTAAAACTTTTGTCTGAAAATTGTCTCCTTATAGGAAGAATGCAACAAGATATTATCATAAATGTACCCAGGTAGCTATTGAAAGTACTCGCCATTATTGTTAGATTTTTTTACTAAGTCTTGAAATTTCTCGAAAGATTTCCGAAAAACGGTCAAATTTCATGAAAATCCTTCCGGTATCAGCTGAGCTGTCCCATGCGGACACACAGTCAGACAAACATGACGAAACTAATAATAGATTTTCGCAATTTTGAGACGGCACCTAAGAGGGAAAGTCATGATTACAAAACAGATTTTCCAGCCACCGAACCGCTGCTTATGTTATGTAAGGCTCAAAAACTTGGATAAGCAGCATTGTTAATTCAAAAGAGTTCTACCAGCGTTTGTTACATGCTAAATACGAACACAATAACATTATTGATTACGATATAATCTTACAGTTCTGAATGACTGCAGATATGGAGGATGACACTCGACTGACTGACCAGTGGGTAGCATCTGACCAGTCAAAGCCACGTCACCTGCATGTGTCAGAACAGAGGTTTGAACCTACAGCCTTTCGCTTCACATGCAGTTCGAACAGACGTGATGTCAGAGAGCTGACACTCCAGAGCACACACCACATTGTTCTGGTGACGTCCATCACATGGCTGACGTGGTAACTATCTGTGCGATACCGTGAGAGACCCTGCAGCAGTGAGCACACATTCCCTGTATGTTCAATGCTTCTATGCGTTCTTGCAATTGAAGTTGCATACCCGTTCACAGCAAACCAACACATTATACAGTGCACTTTAATTCAATACACGCTGTAAAGTAAAGGATGCGAGGTTCCAACGACTCTTGACTATGAAGATTACCGTCTTCTACGACATGGTGCAGTACAGTCTGGTATAAATTTCAGTAGGCAGAAGAGCGTTAAAGCAGAGATAGGACATTTCACTGAAACGTCAGTAATTTCTACCAAACTACAGGGCCTAAAGCTTCAGAAGACAGTCACATTTATGTCGCAACATTACATAAACTCCCACATATAAGGCTTTCTTTTCGGAAAAGACGTACCAAAAATATGGGTCCTCTTATAAGCGAGAAATTACTGGCGGTAACTCTAATTAAGCAGTCGTATCTAAAGTGCAATGTCTGTGTTATAAGGGAGTAAAAAGGTAAAGTGATCCCTTTACAGGCCTTGTGTGGCCCAGAGGGTGGGTAGAGGTATAGCTCTACTCTTCCATGACCGCGGCACTAGAAGGGGTTGAGTGGTCAGCAGCAAGCCCCGGCCGCACTTTACCCCCGGGAGAGACCCGGTACCCATTTTACAAGAGGCTGGGTGGGCCCCAGAGCCGGTCCGGACGGGCGGAAAATCTCGCCCCCCCCCCCCGGGATTCGATCCCGGACCGTCCAACCCGTAGCTCAGTCGCTATACCGACTGAGCTACCGGGCCCACGTTATAAAGGAATACTGTAGTATATTCACTGGTACCTAAGGTCAGTTGTATGCTTCATTGTTAGTTCTGTGTCTGCCTCTCTGAACTTAATTGTTTTACGTTTTCTAAACTTTCTAAACTTTTCCTCCAGATACCTTATAAGGTAGTTTAACGCAGTTTATAATGTAACATGTTAAAACAAAGTCTGATGCTATTTGCAACGTGTTGCATTATATCCATACTCCCAAAAGTTCAACGCCAATGGTGTAAGAACAACTTAAATTCGCCCCTGATCCCAACACCACTTCATGGAAGGAAGTGGAGGAATAGCTCCACACATACTTATCCTCGAATCGTATGGGAGACAGTGGTCATCGTCACGCCCCGGCCCCTTTATGGCCCCCTCTCATAAGGAAGCTTGCGCTGTTACCTACAGAATACGAGATTGAGTGGAAATCAGAGCCTGTGTGAACTTTTTGGACAAGACAAATTTCTTACCCGTCCTGTACACTGAAGCACGAAATTCGGACGTCCAGCCCGTAGCCTAGACTTTACAGCGACTGAAATCTTCCGACTTATGGCAGTGGTTTATACACTGAGTGAAATACAGCTTCCGAAAATTACTGAGTCTTCGAGTCTGTTTTCGCCTCCAGCCTCAGGTAAGCAATAAGAGCGAGAGAAGAGGAGATCCTCTGAAAGTAACAGGAAGCTAGAGAATATTGAATAATAAGGAGCTTCATGATTTTTAATCCTCACCAGATATTAGTAGAATGGTCAAAATAAGTAGTATGAGATGGGCAGGCCAAGTGGCATGCATGGGAATGGGCGGGGAAATTCTTATTAGGATTTTGTAGGAAAATATGAATACGCCACCTACGAACCCGGGGGCTACAATGGATGATAAAATTAGAATAAACATGAAAAAAATAAGATAAAAGGATAAACATTGATTTCACTTCAGGAAAGGGACCAGTGGTGGGCTCTTTTAAGCAGGGATTATTAGCAGCAGGGTTTTATAAAATGTTGGCCGTTCATTAACTAGCAGACAAAATGATAGCTTTTGCAAAAGGAATGGGATCCATGGAGTCAGTCGTTATTCTACCGTAGCGAGTGTACGAATATTCTAATGTGAATATACCACATAGCTGATAATCTTGTGCACGTGCCCCCTCTATTTGTTACAGCAATTTCAGACGATTTGTACAATAAACGCAGGCTTCCACTGGGGAAGGGGGGAGGGAGGGGGAGTGCACATAAATCTTCCCCAGCCCGGAGTCAGGTCCTAAAATGCGTTTCCACAAACTTCACTCTAATTGTCTGAGTGGGGCTAATTTTAATCCACGTGGTGACATCACCGACACACCAGCAATCTTCAGGACGGAGTTACCGTAGAGGCTTTGCACGTGGCGTTCTTCGACAGAAAACTTCGAGGTGGGGAATTTTAAAAGCACTTTTCTTGTGGTCACTACCGTTTGATAAGCCGTTAGACGGAAGATTAAAATGCTTTTATTCGCAATAAAAATAGGATAATTACTGGACACCTTATATGTTCAGCATTAGACGAATTCACTCAGTTACTTGTGGGATATTTTAAGAGAACTTAAATTTCAATACTTACTATCGGAGTGTGGGGGCACGCGGTGGCGCATTTGGTTAAGGCACTTCGCTACTAACTGGAAGGCCGCGGGTTCGATTCCCGATGGTGTTATTGAAATTTTTCATTGACATAATCCCTCCGGTCGCACTATGGCCCTGGGGATGATTCAGCCTCTACCAGAAACGAGTACCAGGAATATTTTCTGGGGGGTAAAGTCGGCCGCTGCGTAAGGATGACAATCTTACCACTTTTATGTGCCAATTATCTTGAAATGTGGGAGCCTCAACCTACTGGAACCCTCAAGGCCTGTCCAGGCCTGTAAAGGGATTGCTTTCCCTTTGCTATCGGAGTGCACTAAAAACAGTTATGTATATTAGAAACACTGTTTACAATAAGAAATAATACTGTACAAATTTGGGCAGAAAATTTGAAAGCACAGGACCACGTACGAAAAGTATGCGTTAATCATTTGATAATATTAAAAAGGATCTTTAAAAAAATAAAATGCGACGAGGTAGAACTGATTCAACTGGTTCAGGATCAATCCAACATCCACTGTTTTCGAACAGGAGTAGCAGATTAACATACCTTGAGCAATCTGTATATTCGAAACGTCCGAATTTCAAATATTTACCACTAGATTTTCCATTCTGGTTCCTTTTCGCATTTTACCGCTCTCTCACCAAACACATTCACGAAAAATACATTTAACTAGGCCACGACTCTTTCCTGCCAAAGCTTACAATTAATTATTCATTACAGATCCCATCATTCGACGCAATTCAAGTTTAACAAGACGCGCAATTTACGTATGACGTTAACACTGTGGTGCGTTCGCGTAATATTTATACCTCCCCGTCATTCTGAGAGTCCGATATCATGTCACTAGAAAAAAGGTAACGATAAAACGTCCTTCGGTCTTCATGCAAAGTGCCCGATATGTCTGCCCGATTTCAACCAAATTTGGATTTTCTAGACAGATATTCAGAAAAAAAAACCCCAATATCAAATTCCACGGAAATCCTTCCTATGGCAGTCGCGCTGATACACAGCGACAGACGGACAGACCAACACAACGAAGCTAACAAGCGCTTTACGTCACTATGCCAACTCGCCTAAAAAGGACAAGCTTCTTTGTAATAAGTCCAGGACACCTGTTACCGTCAGGGTCTGTTATATTCGCTGGCTCCTATAACAAGCCACAGTTTTGAAACCCAAGCCTTCTTCACAACTTAGACATTATCGATATAGGAGCTGGTTTGTTCTAAGCCCCCTGGCACAATACAGTCGGGAAACGAGAGCGGTGGTAGTTCATACCGCAACCTCCATTGGAACTATAGCGTCTGCCCTCCGGCTCGGTCCATCACATACTCCGCGACGTCCCTATACACGCACACTAATATATCTCCAATTAAAGCAGATATCTCCGTTATACATGGCTCGAAGCGAACATACAGAGCCACTTACCGATGTATGGGGATCATCGGGCCTAATGAACTCACTGCATCCGAATGGAACTCACTCGCCAGGCACCTCATTTCAAAATAACACTGTGCGTCCTGACAACGATCGATAGCCTAACTCTGGGCACAAATGGCCTTTCTGTGGCTACCGTGCATGTTCGTGATGGGTCTGGCGGTCGAGAATTAGTTTAATTTTGTGCTATGTTTAACCACAAGCTCAGCTGGTACAGCGAGATTGTTCTAGACTCGTATTCAGGGAGGACGTGATTCGATTCTCGGCTGGAAAATCGATGAACAAAAACAAAACCGGACACACAAAAACTAAATTTATGATGCTATAAACGGAGATTTCAGAACTATCAATATCAAGGTCTACTTGTAAACATGATCTAAGCTCATTTAAAATTACCCGATGATCCGTAAAGTAAGACAAGTCTCCATATATACATATATATCAACAACTGCTCTGTAATTAGATAAAATGTACAACAATGTTTGGTAAACCTTCTAATTTTCAGCCTTTCTCGGCCATCTTGAGGAAGGCATTAAAAAAGAAACTAGCCATTTATGTATTTTTTTTTGTTGAATAACTCCCTCAAGATGGCAGAGAAAGATCGAAACATGTAGCGGGTTTAACACACGTTGTTTATTATTGTGCCTAATAATACCACAGTTCTTCATATACATATTGTGAATGATATTTGCGCTTAGAAACAACAAATTTATATAAAGTACATTTACAAATTTTAGTTCCCACCTCACAGAGAAGTCACTCCGCCACCATTATAAAATTCAGTGTGTTTATGACGTTTAGGGAAACCAGTCGACGATTTTGTAAGACCCATATCGAAACATGCAATATAGGCCTGTTTGGTGGGTAACATACAGAGCCCTTTAATATCGATGCAAGAGGTACTTAGCAGCCATTGCTGTTTGAAGCCAATTCTATTCACACACGATCATTATATTGTCTTCTTCATGTATTCCTTAACGTTCTCCTGTCATTATACAGATTATGACAAGATTTATCGCCTTCTGATTTGGCCACTCATTGGCGATTTTCTCGAAGAAAAATAGAGCCACCTTATTAAAAGCAATGCTCCTATTTTTAATAGTGTATTTTTCATAATTGCCGGTCCCAGTGGCCGCCCGGTCTAAAGCATGGGTCTGAGGCCCCCTCGCCTCCTGAGATCATGATTTCGAATCCCACCGGGGGCATGGACGTCCGTCTCCTGTGAGTGTTATGTGTTGTCAGGTACAGATCTCTGCGACGGGCTGATCGCTCCTCCAGAGGAGTCCTACCGACTGTGGTGCGTCGTTGTGTGTGATCTAGATTCTTCGTGAATGAGGAGGCCCTGGCCCACTGGGGGCTGTTGCGCCCGAAACAAACGCAAAATGTTCATAATTACGCACACTCCAGTTTTAATGAAAGGTTATACTTTAACACACACTCAGCCCTACTTATTTGACTGTCAGTTCCACCAGTGGAGCGCGTCCCAACGGTTGAGAGGCCATCTGCGCGATGAAACAGAGTATCTGTCGTATAAGAAGATACTGAGAGATGTTGATGGAAAAGGACAGCCTGCAGTGACAGGACGCAGGACGGTGTACTGCTGACGGCAGCAATGCAATATATAGCGAGCAAAAGAAATGTTCAGAGACCTGAAATAAGGCTGTTGGATCACAGATGAGACTAGAAACAGGCCCCAGAGGCCTATTGTTTGACGGATACGAAGAAGACATAGTAAAAGAAAAGAAAGTAATATTGAAGAAAAAAATGCTTCCCCTAGTACTCCCTCTAATTCGTCCTCCTTACGAAATAAATGTTTAAAATACAGGCGTAAAAGTGACGTTGTCTGAGGGTTGATCTAGGGATCATGTCGTAATGATACACGGCTGAGTCCAGATACACCTCACACATTATTAACACCGGCACTAGCTGAAGGTTAAACAGTCATCTGCACATCCCCGCCTCTCTATTCTGAAGAAAATTCTCCCTGTATCCTTAGATGAGCCTCGTAGCAGGTCTGGAGCCACTGTTCCTCCAGGACATTCTACCCTAATTGTGTATTTGTTGTACTATGTGTGTATTGCTGTTTTTTTACTTTAGATGTCAGACTGCTGGCTAGAAGTCAGTATTCGGAAGGTCCTGCGACCGGCCACCTCGACACAGGTTTTTCTTGGTTTCCCTGTGTCTATAAGCAAATAATGAGATGGTTCCCAAGATTCCAAGTTGCCACTACATACTTCTCATGTAGCCCTCCCGAATTAAATTCAGTAGTAACCGATTTCATGTTTTGTATACATGTAAAATAACCACTGCCACCGGGTAACAACCCAATTGCAGTTAATAAATATTATTATTATTATTATTATTATTATTATTATTATTATATATGGGTCGTCCAGCCCGTTGCCTAGACACTATATCAACTGAGCTACCTCAGGTCTCAATCTCTAAATATAACGTAACAAAATATTCGCTACAAAAATAAACGTTCCATGCACAACATACATCTTCCGTGATACCTAGTTACTAAGTAACAATGCTCCAACCTACCAGCATGCGCATTGATAACAGGTACCACTTTATTTTGGGCAATGATTTGTCCGTCTGCAGAGAATGGGAGCGAGAAAAAGTTTTGGAAGACGAGGCAGATGGAGTCTGTGTAAAGAATCTACAGAAAATTTGAGTCACTTCGATGTCCGTGACGGTAAACCTCGATTCACGTAGTAAGCTGCTGCTGAGCTAAAACGCCTGAATTTATTATATGTTAATACACACAATGTATATTAATGAGAAGTGTATGTATGCGTATCGCTGGTCTGAGCCTGTCACTTTATTTATTTCGAATACCGTAACACTTGAAGCCGGTAAACCGTGAACGGTACAATGACTGCGTTATCAGCTGGACGAAAAATGTATCGTGATTTGACTCCCGTCACGTAAGATATGTCCCTCCTATCCAAGGCTTAAAGACCGACACTGGGCCCAAGCACCTTCCTATTCAGTGGGCAGCGGAGAATCTTTCCCAGGGTTAGGGCAGCCAGAGCTTGAAACTAACCACTCAACTTAATTTTGTGCCTAGGTCAAGAATGAATACTACTGTATCTCCATTCCACAACCCACCACCATGGCGTGCACAGAGACAGCTTTACCTTTACCATAATATTAAAAAATCTTCACCGGACCCAAAATACCTGTTTAAATGCTTTTTGGAAGCAATTTCTTTCACTTAAACATTTACAGAGTTACTTTTCTTGTCCGATGTTAACAAAAATTGAGAAGTGTCGACAAATTAAACTCACTCATATCAAATGCCAAGAAAAGTTTGGCCCGCCTTATTAGTACCGTTAGTTTCGATCGGTGAGATATGGAGAATCTTAGCTCATTTCAAAACACTATGTTGGGGAAAGTGTCAAAATTGATTAGGCTTCAGCAGTACCTGAATTAATAGATGATTTTATTTCCAACTTACAGCATCTTAATCTTAGTAATTAACCAACTTAATGTATATTTTGTGCATTAACCTTTAGGCACCACGCATCCTATATATAAGACAGACGTACCGCTACACCCCACAGTAAGCTTTTTATATATTTAGTCAGCAAATACATTTAATTATTTTTTTAGACTTTCTCTCACCATCTTCGTTTATTTCTCCACAAAATGTCGTGTATTTCCTAATGTTACCCTTCTTGGTTCATAAAATATTCTCATTTTACATAAATGGTGTGCTAAACTGTAAATGTCCAGCTCCAGGGCCAAAGGGTTAAGTTGGTTAACAACTAAGATTACAGAACTAGCTCATATATAAAGGTTAATCCTATATGTTTCAGCAGTAACATGCGACCATCTTCAGGGAGTAAATGTTACACAAAGGTTAAAATACATCATAGTCCATAAATGGTCTAATACAGATTGAAGAGTAAACAAATCTCTATCTAAATATAGACAATGTTAGAAGTAAATCATGTACAGGGCTCAATTAGCAACAATGGCATCTCATCATCTTCAATTCCAGTCAGATTTTAGCTGTAAGCTCAGTAAGGTCAGAATTCCATGGACGAACTCAATATAGAGTATTTCGTCCATAGAATAAAATGTAAATGACCTTTGAACTACCTGAAGATGTTCATATGGTATGGCCGAAACATGTGGCAGTAACCTTCATATAAGAACTAGTGCAATAAGTTGGCAACAGATTCATCTGTTTATGTTCAAAAGTTATACTAAGCAACACAGTATGACCCAAAACATATACAGGTCTTCGTGTCAGGTCTTCAGGTCTGTATGTTTATTGCACGGAAGACGTAAAATATTAAATATCCGAATATCTGTCTAATCATAACAAGTTCTGACACCCACAATTTCGACGGTAAGACAAGAATACATCCCGAAAAGTCCATTTCCTGCCAAATCATTTCCGTTGTCTCCTTCTGTGCACGAGAACATTAACTTTCTCTCGACACGCATAGCCTTCCAGATACGGTCTGATTTGATTTCTGGGGTGGCAGTTGCGGGAAATAAAAATCCTTTTCCTCTTCCACTTTCACTCAGCGCCATCGTGTAGAAACCTTGGCAGGGGTTGTACTGTGTCATGACCAATAAGGGCTGTCCATAACATCACGCCTTCTCAACCAATAAGCACTGCAATGTCTCAGGAGGCTGGTCTCCGGCCTCTCACGACGGACGTCTGGGTTCGAGGTCAGACCAGTCTGCGTTGGTGATTTCAGGCTTCTGCCGCGAAGTAGACGATATCTGTGATCTTCTGAGATGCTAATCAGTGTATAGTGGTAATTCCTTAACGACATTTCGGGACACACTATCTGTACCACCTTCAAGGATCAAGAAATTTTAAAAAAAATTGAATTTAATTGCACTTGAAGGTGGAACCGATAGGTTGTCCCGAAACTTCGGTAAGGAATTACCACTATAAGCTGAGTAACATCCCAGAAGAGCGCAGATCCCAGTCTGTGTGTGTTTAGGAGTAGACAAACTAGTAATGGGACAGGTTTATCTTCGAGGGATTCGTTTTCACCTTACCTGTATCCTCCACCAACGTTCCATACCCACTTTTCATTAAACTACCACTCAGCAACCGATAGCATCGTTAAATATGACAGTTGAAACTTCACTTTTCAGTTGTTTCTAACGAATGTGACCGCTCAGTTACTCAATACTTTATTAGCACCAAACTCGGAATAGAAAAGCAAAACCCTACTCTTTACAACTTCAGTGTTAAATGCCATATACAATTTAGACTCTCAAAAAGGGGGATTTTCAAGACAGTTAATTACTTCAAAACGATAGAACGTAAATTTTACGTGCAACCTCTCAGCTACACACTGAATTCCTAAAAAGCGAGGCACAATGTCCCTAAGAAAGAATAAAGAGTTCATTTACGTACAAAAAAATGATATGCCTAAATATGGACTTGTGTTACTCAACACACACTTCTTGAATTTTAAAAGAATTGTAAATCTGATATTTACTGGACCGTGCATCATTGTGATATTTGAAGAATAAAAAAACCAAATAGATGTCACTTGTTATATTTACTTTACTTCTTAGATACTCAACACGTTTCGGGCATTAATGTATGTCCGTCTTAAGGAGTATGCGACTATGTTGTTGAACTACCACATTGGCTGTATTTTTCTTGGATTGCTGTGTGTTGGAGGCAGGGTGCGGTTCGGCTGGGTTGGTATACGGGCTGCGGTCAGCCCGGATACCAGCTCGAAAGGCTGAAATAATCTACGGCAATATAAACGTTTTTGCAACTTATTAATGGGAACAGGTTTGTAATTTCGAATAAAAGTTTCTTACATGTGAATTGTGTACATTTGGTAGCTGCCCGGTTAAGGCTATTTGGGTGGCACAGTGCGTTTGTAGGTGGAAGTGTGTACATGTGAAGGCTGTCTGATGATTAACTGCACTTCTAGAAAAGTAATAGTCTTATGTAGGTGGAAGTGTGTACATGTGAAGGCTGTCTGATGATTAACTGCACTTCTAAGACAGTAATAGTCTTATGTAGGTGGAAGTGTGTACATGTTAAGGCTATCTGAT
>Ga0123354_10018237_pt1 | contig 11001 bp, 7 predicted proteins | sample TergutLab28metaG_2_FD_97872 | JGI IMG/M metagenome (GOLD analysis project Ga0123354, IMG submission 97872) | Labiotermes labralis P4 segment gut microbial communities from Petit-Saut dam, French Guiana - Lab288 P4 | ecosystem: Host-associated > Arthropoda: Insects > Digestive system > Gut ... | reverse complement strand
GCTGAAAGTCCAACCACAACGTGATGATGGCCCACATATAGGGCCGAAACATGTCGTTGTTGTAAACTCCTGTATATTTAAAAAAAACAAATATAGTTGTGTTCGACTGTAAGTGTTAACATACCCAACTCCTTACTATTGTACAAAACTCAACGGGGATGACGCACATTGGAATTAGGGCATGGTCTACCTACATTTTGTCGGAATTCACACAGAGGACCGAGGGAGGAACTAAGAGGGATAACATACAAATACAAAATCGACTAACCATGATACCCTTCTTCTGCAAACGGGTGTTTACGAATCCTTTCCAGTCCAGTACACCGATGTTTTGTCTTTGGAGGAGTTCAGAAACTTTATGTAAGTAACAGTGAATTTCTTTCATTTTATATTAATGGAGAGCGATTTCAAGCATAGTTTTACCGCCAACTAGAGTTCTTGTGTAAGGCATGAAGGCATATAGGGGAATAGAGGCATAGCTCCACTCATACTTAACAACTCACTAGATAGAAGTGAACGGTCAGCTTTGTGCTCCGGCGGATTTACCTCTGGAAAAATATTCCGCGGCCCCCATTGAATAGGAAGTTGGGAGGGCCCGAGATAAGGACTGGACGATTTTGAGAATAGAAAGGCCTCGTCTCCCTGCTGGGAAACTACAATTTCTCCATACAGCCCATAGCCTAATTGCTATGTCGAGTGCTGAGTCCTAGCTGCGCAGTAGCTGAGTTAAGAGAACAGCGTAAAAGTTTTGTGCACACTTCGCGGTGACTTCCTTTTTTCTTTCGTGTGTACAAAGAAAATATTTTTTGGGGGGCGCGCAAGAACAAAGCGGTCCAAGAAAAACCGTTCACAAGTCTCAGATATGAAGTGCGAACCATAAAGTAAAGCTATTCAATTTCGCTTATTTTGTAGATTCTTGGAAAACATCGCCATTCACCAAGATTTCAGAGCGCTGAGAACAATGCTACAAGTGGGCTTAAACAAGTAAGTTACATTATTCTTGTGTATTTTTTATATTTTTACAGCATATGACGTTAAACCACTACAAAAAATATATAAACCAGTATTTCCTATGCGTGATTTCAGGCTTCCGCCGCGAAGTAGCTGAGAACTGCGCCCTTCTGGGTTATTACGCAGCGAGTAGTGGTAGGAATTACCACTGTTCGCTGCGTAATAACCCAGAGGAGCGCAGTTCTCACTACTTCCTAAATTAATCATCTAGAATTTGTGTGGGCGTGTGCTACTTTGTATGTGATATATGGTAAAGATTTTGAATGCCACTTCAAAATTCTAACACTCTGCAACTGAGAATACAAGCACCTTGAACAGTAAAATGCTTTTTGAACCAACTGAAATTCTGTATATTTTTATAGACAGTGTGTCCAGTCTAGTGTGATATTTCGGAGAATGGGCAATTATATGCTATGAGGATATATAGTTTTTCATTCCTTGCAGACCGTATCTCGTTCCTTAAATTCTCTTACATTGCTCTACCATCCCTTGTACGGTATTAGTCCGTCCTGTCTATAGTCATTCCGCACAACGTATTGCCTTCGTATCTTCAATTTATTTTTTCATACAGAATAATTAAACACTGAACTTACAAACCAAGTAAGGTGGGACCGAAAACATGGCTACTCTCAGCGTATGGTTTTTTGTTATTTTTTTTAATATTTGTGTTAAATAACAAACATTTCTACACACTGTGTGAGCGAGGATCTTTTATTCGACAAAATTTTTATTACACTCTAAATGCATTATGATATGATCACCATCTGAACCAAATTTAACCACGCGTTTTGTTTATTGTATGGGAATGCTACGGTCTATTTTAATTTTATTCTGGCGATATTTGTAATTTTATAATATTCTTTTTTCTTCTTCTCAAAAGTAGGTAAATAATACGTGAGAACAAAATCCGAAGATATTTTCGTTTAAAAGTAGTTTTTGAGTATTGAATGTTGTTTATCTTTAGAAATTATACAAAATAAAAAAAAAAAGATTTTTCGAACACAGTCGAATACTTAAGCACATGAATTTTAATTACTGATGTAACCTGAAATAGAAAGGACTGTGCAAATAATTTTATTTTTTTTTATTTCTTTATAATTTGGCGTTGAAAGATTTAAATACTTCGTATTACTAATAATTGCTGAAAAGAGATTTTGTCTCTTAGTCCTTCAATTTATCAGCTTGCCACGGAGTATATTATAATGTATTTTTCTAAGCAGCTTGATCAACTGTAAACTGAAAGAATTGTTATCACATGTTAGACTTTTAACGGAATTCGTTATTTTAGGTTCTTGTGACCGTGCATCATGGAACGTAGGGTGAAAAGAGATAAACCAACAAGATGCAACTAATCCGATGTTTATTATCAAACTTCTATCTCAACATGTTTCGGGCATCATTATGCCCATCATCAGGTGAACAAGACCGTGTATTACTGCATATGGTATTTCTGCACCATATGCAGTAATACACGTAAGCTGGGTCGTAAGCTGCGTTGCACACTGCTTACGACCCAGCTCGACACAACCACAGCCAGCACAACCAGTGCAGAACACCCTATGCAGTAATACACGGTCTTGTTCACCTGATGATGGGCATAATGATGCCCGAAACATGTTGAAATAGAAGTTTGATAATATACATCGGATTAGTTGCATCTTGTTGGTTTATCTCTCTACACCCTAAAATTTGTTATTCTTGTTTCTTTAGGCACGTTCGCAAAATTGCGAAAAGCTACCAGTAGTTTCGTGATGTCTATCTTTCCGTCTGTCCGTCCGTCTACATGTAACAATTCGGTTCCAAGTGGATGGATTTGCATGGAATTTGATATGAGTATTTTTCGAAAACCTGTCGAGAAAAATGCAGGTTTTATTAAAATCTAACGAGAATAACGGGTACTTTACATGAAGACCAATACACAGTTTGGATCATATCTCGCTCAGTTCTTTTTAGAATGAAATGTTTCAGACAAAATTTTAGAGAAAATCGAAACATATTTCGCGTTCAATAACTTTTTTTTTTTTTTCGAAAATCATACTCTCTATGAAACAATGTGGAAAAATATTTTTGAGATTGGCAGGCCAAAGATGTCAATATGGCGCATGCGCATTGCATGTTGGATACCTAAGGCTACAAACACAAACTTAGAATATACTTATTTCTTTTCCACTACAACAATGGTTACACGAATGCACCTAATTGTTACGTTATACGTACATTACCGCTCTTGTTTAAGTAGTGAGTTATCAACATTAGAACAAATACCTAAATTCTGCATACGTACACGGATAAGAACCAGTATTGGTCCCGTTTACAATGTAGATAATTTGTGATGTGGTCGAGTTTTACTTGGCCAGCTTCACAAAGTTAAAAGTTTCGACATACAAATTATTTCCGTTTTCTATGTGTGTGTCTTTAAGTATTCGTGATAAATACTTCCCTCGTTTGTGCGACGATGTAGAGGGGGTTGATATCTCGTACGAGGCAGAGTTGGAAGTTCTGCAAAGGAAGGTGATTTATTTTCTGTCAGGTCAAGCGCTTGCGATGTAGAGCCGTATAACAGAAAGAAATCCAGTAGTTGGATCATTCATTTCTCATAAATTAATGCGGTAAAAAATCGTCATGAATAACGCGAGTCATCTGTTCGCATTTTCTTTTTATTTTCGACTACTTCCTATTTTTGTACTTAAGAAAGTGCCAATGAGAGGTAATGGGATTTCATCTCACTGAATGAACTTTCAAACAACTTTGAAGCTTCGGAAATCCCGGATAATAGGAGAAATGCCAATGAAATTGAGAAAAAAATATTGGAGAGAACAAATTATAAAAATTTTCAAAAACAAATTCTTGAAGCATAAAAAGCATGGTTTGTTGAATAAGCTTTCATAATTATATGATAGTTGTTACATAATATGCGTTAAAGTAATAGGATGTAAAGTGAAAAATGTAAGACAAGAAACTAGCAGATTTTTTTTATGAACAAACAACTAAATACCTGGACGATAAAATTAATGAGTTTGAAGAAAGAGTCAAATAGGAATATTAGGGACTTTTGGAGAACGGATGCATAAAATTCAGGAAGGATTGTCAGAATAGAACTTAGGAAAAGATGACAAAGTGTTTCTGCTTCAATATAATCACAATATATTTTAATAATTGCAAGAATCAGTTTCGTTAATTATCCAATTTGTGGGAGGTTAGTGATGTTAGCTGGGCTAAAATCTATATAGCTGAGCCATCGATGTCTAACCTTAGTCGTAATAAGGCTCAATTTGCTGTTGAATATTTGGAGGGATATAAAACATTAATTATTTCTCAAATAGCCGATAAAACTTTCTCAAGCGGGAGGCAAATTAATGAATTCTGAGGCCCGCAGTCTTATGTACTTAATTTCACTTGAAATAAATAGAAATTGCCTTGCAAGTGGGTGGAGTCTATTGTTGTATCTGTTGACAACACGAGAGGTAAATTTAATTGCAGTTATTACGTAGGAATAACAATGTCATCAATTGCATGCGAAATTCGCCAGATATTCTCTAAATGTTAAACTCACATGTGGATGGAAGTACTGGACCATGAATGTTGATTTGTAATTGATCAGCCATTAATCGGGTATTAGCTATTCATTCAGTGATGGAGAGAAATGGGAATACAGTGCGATAATACTGCAAATGTTTTTTTGACTTAAAACGCGGCTTTTATCCACTAAAAGACAGTTCGGTGCAATATTGTTAGTGAGTGTGGTATAACAAAGAAAGGGTTGGGTTAATTCAAGTGTGTCTGACGCCGATAATAAATAATATGTGACAAGGAACTTCGCTGGTCGTCGAGTAATACTGCTGTGATACTGATATCGAGGAAAATCGATGAGTTTAGTGTCGTTTCAGTTGGATGTACATACATTTTCTGTACTGAACGTGAGCATATAAAGTTCAGGTAATTATTTATTGGTCGGTCCCAGTGGCCGCACGGTCTAAAGCATCGGTCTGCAGCCATTCGCTTATTGGGACTGTGGGTTCGAATCCCGTCTCGGGGGTTAATGTCTGTCTGTTGTGAGTGTTGTGTTGTCAGAGGTCTCTGCTACGGGCCGATCACTCACCGAGGGGATACTGCCGAGTGTAGTGTGTCTGAATGTGATAGAAGAACCTCATAGAGGAGGAGTGGGGTTACTACGGCTGTCGAGCCATGAAAAACAATATTTGGTATGGTTTTGTTATGTTACTGGGCCATATAAGCATAGTACTAGTGCTGTTTATCCCGAGAGCATGCTTCTCCTACGAATAACACTGATAAACAGTAAAAAACTAGCATTGATGAAGTAAGTCTTTTATGGCTATTTCGTGTCTGCTGAACACGAATATGAAATTAAGAATTTTAGTTTAGCTCTTGTTTCGAAGATACAGGAGGCTACGTTCATGTACAGTGCGTTCTGATTTCAAATTAGGGTTTGAGTCATAAGTGACAATCACGGGTGTCTAACGCTGTGACTAGCGTACATGAAAGGTCATCAATCACGGGTGACTAGTACGCGATTTGGAGCTGCCAAAGGTAAAGGCAGGACTGCTAACATACAGAATGAAACAATGGAAATATATGGATGAAGGCGTGAAAATAACTCTGTATCGTTATCGCCCCCAAAAAAAAAATCTGGAAGAATTCTTCACCATGCAGGGCACTCTAGTGACATGCAAAGACGTGGATGGCTTGTTCAAAGCATTAAACATGAGCCACTGTTCAGATGAATGGAGGCTATTCATAGATTCCTCCAAAGTCAGTCCTAAAGCTGTTCTTCTGCACAATGGGAATTGCTATTGCACATGCATTTTGAATTAAAGAAAGTGATAATAGCATGAAGCAGTTACTGCAGTACGTAAATTATGACACATACGAGTGGAACATTGTCATTGCACATTTGTTTGGAGTGCAGCTCGGGTGCACTAAATTTCCTTGTTTCCTGTGTGAGTGGGAGAGCAGAGACAAGGCACATCACTATGTCAAAAGGACACGGCCTGCCAGAACAATTTTGGAGCCAGGACACAAAAATGTAAAGCGTCTTTCACTGGTTGAATGATGAGGATTATGTTGCCATCTCTTCATGTCAAATTAGGCCTCATGAAGAACTTTGTGAAGGTTATGGATCATAATGGTACAGCATTTCTGTACCTGCGACAAAAATTCCCCCTGCTTAGTGATGTCAAGATACGAGAGGGTGTTTCCACCGGTCCAGACATTCGCTCACTTCTTCGTGATGAGGTATTTGAACGTATCATTACGGATGATGAGCAGAGAGCATGGCATGCCTTCCGAGAGGTGGTTAAAGGGTTCATAGGAAAAAGAAGAGCAGATAACTACAAGGATCTTGTGGAAGAACTTCTGTCCTCATTAGAAACTGGGGTGTAATATGTCCGTGAAAATCCACTTTCTGAGTTCTTATCTGGAATTCTTTCCGGTGGTTCTGTGAGTGACGAGCACGGTGAGGGTTTCCACCAGGACACTGCAGCAATGGAGGGCAGATACAAAGGGAAATGGGGCCCATAAATGCTTGCTGATTATTGCTGGACCTTGATGCGTGATTCTCCAAATTCGACGTTCAGTCGGCAGGCGAAGAAGGCCCGAATGCACTAGAGCTATACGCAAACTTCGACTTATGACATAGTACAGGTAAGAGCCGATAGCTCGAAAACCGTAGCTAATGAAGCATTTTTATTGTGATTTTCGTGTTCAGCACCCCAATTTACATAAGAATTGGCATAATTATAATGTGCGTCATCCCCGTTGTGTTTTGTACAATAGTAAGGAGTTGGGTATGTTAACACTTAACGTCGAACACAACTATATTTGTTTTTATTACAAGCTGTTTACAACAACGACATGTTTCGGCCCTATATGTGGGCCATCATCAGGTTGTGGTTTTAGACTTACAGCTTAGGCTATAATAGCATGAGTATAGTGGTTTTGGGTTGTAATGGGGCGGGTTCGAGATCTCATTATGTCACGGGGTACCATGGTCCCGGGTGTATCTGATTGGATATCGTTATTCTGTAAGTCTAACCACAACCTGATGATGGTCCACATATAGGGCCGAAACATGTCGTTGTTGTAAACTCCTTGTAATAAAAACAAATATAGTTGTGTTCAACGTTAAGTGTTAACATACCTAACTCCTTACTAAGAATTGGCACATTTCGTTTCTGCTAGCAGCAAAAAGTGAAATTTGGTACATCAGTGTAATTGGTGCTTCGTTTCATTTCCATACTTTTATCATTTTCGCCACCAATCTCGCATTATAGCACAAAGATTACCTTAAATATGTATAACATGCAAGAATTTGGACTGCTTCCGTCGTGTATTAAAAACTACTTGCTCTCGAAATAAAGCGAAATGCCAACTTGACGCAACTAAGTAATTTTATTGATGTATTCTTAGCTCGACATGTTTCGGGTACATACGCTCATCATCAGGAGCTTTAGATGATGAGTTGCAGCATATGGTTTTCTGTACTGTAAAGAATGAGATAATATGAAGTGTGTGTGTAGTGGCTGTACGCCGTGTTATATAAGTGTTGCTCTCATCGTCATTTGGTAGTAATGATAGTCACATAGGCCTACAATCTGTACGCCTTTAGATATATAGCGCATATATTTTTCATAAAATAACAAGTTTGGTGGGCAAAAATGATTTGAGACGACAATGAATGCCGCTTATAATTGCAAATGCGGGTTGCAGTGATACTCAAAAGAGACATGTCGTCGCCGGTGAGGATTTTTTTTTTTTTGCACTCGAGGTCGCTGTTTGCTCAGGCGGAAGCGGGACCAATTTGCATTTCGCCAGTTGAGTTGGAAGGCGATGGTGGAAACATGAGTTTGCAGGCATAATATTTCCGGTTGTTTCAGTGACGTCTTATCGCCCCTTATTGTTTGGCGCCCCGGGCAGCTGCCCGGCTGGCTCTTTTCTTAATCCGGTCCTGGTCAATGGCGTCGCAAAGTGGTGTCCATGCCAGGAAAAATGTTTTGTGTTGGCTCTTCATAAACTGGAGGTTTTTTTTGTTAATGTGCAGCGACCGTTTCGGTATTATTTACAAAACCTCGAAATCTTGGCTAGTAGAAGCTTTTACGAACGATGACTACGTCAGTAAATCAAATTTGCTGTCAGACATTTCGTGAGAATTGGAAACATTCAGAGTATTGTCGCCGGAGTTAGCAGAAATCGACGCGGTGTGCTAGTAGGTAAATTGACATATCCAGTACAACTGTTTTGCAAGTCCAAAAGCGAAACATGTTTACACGTAGAGTTGCTCCTGATTATTCAGTATTGCGTGTCACAGAGTGGGAGTTGAATTATTTTTAAAGTAGGTGTTGAGACAACTCTTTAAATGTAAGTTAAGCAAGCTAAATATAAGCTCATGTCTTGTGTTTGTTGCGTGTTGGGCAGGTAGTGGCCTGTGCGACGGGCTGACCAGTCGTTCAGAGGAGTTCTACGTGTGTGTGTGTGTGTGTGTGTGTCTAAGTATCTTATCTAGATGCCTCAACAATGAGGCGGTCCAGGCCCCTCTTGGGCTGTTGCGCTACAGACAAAAGTTAGTATAATGACAGGAAATTGCATAGAGAAGAACTGTGTGGTTTAAACTTTATTCTGGTGTCATGATAGTTAAAGACAACCTTAGTAATAAAGATTCGTGTGAATGTAGCATGAACTGTGATAACCAAAATGCAAAAACTTTTGTTCCGTAAGTCTCGGGGGTAACAAAGGTGGATAAGGCTAAAAACTTTATAAAGAAGACTTGAGCGTAATGGGTTATAGTCGAGTTCACGGATCTTCGCTGAGAACTGAATGTAACAGCGGGTTCTTTTAATGCTAAATGAATCCTTTATCTAAGAAGTTTTTGCTTATTGTTAATGTTCAAAACGCAACAGGACGCTGCATTCCGAATAAAATAAGACTGTAATAAACTTCCAAAAAAAAAAAAAGTCTTTACAAGAGTTAACTTCATTTATGGAATACCAACTTTGTAATTTCCACTGCAAGAAGCAAATTGAACGAGGCCGAAAATTTGTGTATTTTGTGTAAACAATTACAGAAACAAACTTTACTGATCAAGGAAGATCCACAGTTTTCAGTCCTGCAGACTAAGAAGTAAAATTTTACTTTCAAAACCTTCTTCGATTGTACGAAACACTGCTACGGATGTACGCTTTTCTTCTTCCCACTGGCTACTTAATTAAGTTCATCGGTGAACACAAGAACAGAAACTGTATACATGCTCAAACATTTCTGTCAGTTTCTTTACCATTCAGTAAAAGTATGGATTTGGAATCTGTTCTGACGTTTAAAATCTATATTCAAAGTTTCTTTGTAATTACCGTGTGTGTGTGTGTGTATAACTGGATGAAATTACTAATGGATATTTTTGATGAACATTATCCCGGAAAACGGATTAGTCGTGGTTTTTAACCCATGTCCACAACGTTCACCTGAATTTCCTACAAGACCTTTGAAAGATGCTTTTTATCTGTGACTTTGCTAAAGGCCACTGAAATATTAAGGTTCTGACTATATGAAGTGTGAAGCAAGTGGGTATGTATTTGATTATTTTTAGCAAATCGGGGCGTGCCGTGGGTGATAAATGGTTGCACATATTTTGTGGTTGAAACTGTACTTACCGAAATGGGGTTACTCCTCGCTTGACTCGGTAGGATATTGCGATTTATATTTCATTAAGACAAGAATGTTCAGAACGACGAATTCCAATTTAATTAATTTTCCTACAAATTTCTCTGTAATCGCAAGTGGAATGACCCGAAACTGGGAAGTGTGTATTTAAGAGAAGATACTTGGATAAGAAATAAATCATTGTAGATGCTTTTAAAGTTTTGTGAGGTCAATATCGGAAACCAGTAAACCACCAAGTACCTGAAGTTTACTTGATTAATTAAAGTATTGACAACTAGAGTCCTCCGCTTCTTAAAGTGTAAGAAATTGTCTTGTCAACATAGACTCTGATTATAGGGTTTCGCACGCTCTCACCTGTGTACACTTAACGAAGCACAAGAGCCTCTCTTGTACTGTAATTGTCCGCCACCTTACTTTTACGAAATGTATCAAGTCTTTCTATATATTATAAAATTCTGTTTATGAGTCATAGTATTATCTAACGTGGGTTGTGAGAAGTGTCATATCAGGACGTCCTGTGGAGTTGTGACAGGCGTCTTAGAAAGGCTTTTCCCATTCAGCCTGTTATGTATACCTAGAGCGGAGTTTGGAGAAGCCTCGTAGCACAGATTTTCTCCGTCAAACATGAGGGTTTTTTAATTTTTGAATAAAATGAATCTTTGATAATTATTACTCAATTAAAAGCTGTTAATACATGCTGACTGTGAAAAGAGGGTGGTCAGGAAGACATCTGGGCCCAAGAGGGTGGAGGTAGAAGATTTGATGAAGTTACATAAATGAAGAGCTTACTGATACGCAGTAAAAGGTAAAAAGGTAAAGCAGTCCCGTTACAGGCCTGGAGTAGCCCAGAGGGTTCCAGGAAGTTAAGGTTCCAAGATTTCATGACAACGGCACAGGATGGTGGTAAAGTTGTCAGTCTTACGCACCGGCCGCCTTTACCCCCAGGAAATGATCCTGGTACTCATTTCTGTAAGAGGCTGAGTCGACCCCAGGGTCATAATGCGATCGGAAGGATTTAATATCAATGAAAAATTCCAATGACACCGGCTGGGATCGAACCAGCGACCTTCCGATTTGTAGCACAGCACCTTAACCACTGTGCTACCGCGGTTCCCCAGTGATACGCAGTACTCACTGAATATTATTCTGGTAGTCAAACAAAGAATAGTGAACTGAATGGGGTAAGTGGCACGTAGTTGGAGAGGAGAGATGTATAGGGGGTTCTGGTGGGTAAATCTGAGGGTAAAAGATTTACTTGAAGGACCTAGACGTAGATGTGAGGATAATGTTGTAGTGTATGTTAAGAAAATTGTTCTGGAG
>Ga0123354_10018236_pt1 | contig 11001 bp, 4 predicted proteins | sample TergutLab28metaG_2_FD_97872 | JGI IMG/M metagenome (GOLD analysis project Ga0123354, IMG submission 97872) | Labiotermes labralis P4 segment gut microbial communities from Petit-Saut dam, French Guiana - Lab288 P4 | ecosystem: Host-associated > Arthropoda: Insects > Digestive system > Gut ... | reverse complement strand
CCATTTTGTTAGGAGTGATACTGGTCACGTGATGCAAGCTATTGACGTCACGAGACACTCAAGGATAACACAACAGCTGGTTCCATCTACCACCATACTCTCCTTCGTTTACTGTTCCTGGTTTGCATGCAAAAAATGGTTGCTCATGACTTTCGGTACGACCCTTGTATAAAGATACTGTTGTGTTTGACTGTTGTGATCCTTTCCTTTAATTTTACAACATGTTTATCTTAATTTCATTAAATTATTAAAAGTCACACTTGTTACACAGATTCATGTTTGTTCTTTTACACGTATCTTTGTCTGATTATAGAGGTTGTAAGATAAAGCCATTAGCCTAATTTGGGTCATGGCTCAAATAGGATGACAAACACTGCTCTAAATGAAACCAATAAAGTACATAGCTGTCATTTACTTTTACAATGAAGTTACGTTTCAGTTTGGAATTTAAATTCACTGCTTCACTGCTGGAACAGAATAATTCCTATTGTAAATTAGGTGCTGAACACATCAGTGCAAAAACAATATTCATTTCTATGACATTGCTGGCATCTAGTAATTTCCCATTAAACACTTATTTGCCTGTATTCTGAACATATTTTGGATGTTCACATAGCAATCTTCATGCTTCCAGAATGAACAGTTATATCACTATTTCCATGTCAGTCACTTCCAGTCTTATTACTGGATATACCATGCATTGGATTACTTTATTCATCATTCCACTTCAGCAGTATTCCAGGAATTCAGATTTTTGTTATTAATTTCATTGCCATAATACAGGTTTTTTTATATAACAAAATTATGTATATAAACCTATCAAATTTTTGTCTAACATCCCTGCTTATTAGTGAAATAGTATGTCCATTCATGGTAATTCATGACTGAAACTAAATTCTTGTATAAATGCTGTTTGATGTTAAGACATCAGCAGATCTCGAAGAGTGGCACTGGAGTTACTCAGCAGCTGATCTGAAGGTTCCTCTTTTATCACTGCCACCATATGTGATTTACTGAAAGCAATACTACGCTGCAGAGCATCAAAATTTAATGAAGCATCATTCTCTTCCATTAGAGGTTCTCCTGAACGGCTCACCTGGAAAGGTTATTCAGACATATACACAATGAATTAAAAAACAGCCATGAATATTACATCCATCTGTTAATGTACATTAGCAAGGGATACATTCCTAAGATGACTGCAAATAGTCATATTATGAATTAGGCCCTCCTGTAGTGTACATTAACTATGAGGAACAAAGTTGTTCTTAAGAAGCGGATAGGGGCCCAAGAAATGCACAGAATTTTATGGGATCAAAAGTGTTTCCAATTCCCAGTGGCAGAACCATTAGATTGTTACTTCAAAAGAGGCCACACACAGTATTCTTCACAGTACAAGACTGAACATATAGGCATATCCAAACTCAAGCTGACATGTAGATATGAAACAATCACTGTAACATATTTTTTTTTTCTTCTTATTTTTTTTTTTTTTTATTTATTTATTTTTTATTTTGTTCCTTAAATTCTCACCTCAAATTTACTCCATTTATAGGATGAACATTTTCTAGTTCCTGGTGAACTCTGAATGAGGTTCTGAATGGTTGGATGAGAGAAACCAAAGAATTCTGGTCCACGTCCTTGTGTATTAACAACCTCTACACCAAGAGCATGGTTGATGTGTTGCAGAAGCATGGAGTGACATTCTTTGGCAGAATTACCCACAATAGGTGCATCCAAGTCACTATCTGCCACAATCTCAAAGCTAGACACAAAAACAACAGAATGTACCATTTTATGGCCTGTAGTGTCAGGGACAGAGTGACTGAGTGTGAGGCACAGGCAATTAAATAATAACTGGTCACCACTACAGCATATACAGTAAAGAAATATTCAGGCGGCATGAATAGCATTGAAACTTTTATAGAACAAAAATAATGTAAATCATTATCTACATACGTAGGTGCAGTTCCCCCATCCAGAATTTTACATGTGTATACACATTTCTTTTCTGGATCTTTAAGGCTACCATAAACTCGAGTGGAACAGAATCCTACTGGAAAAATGAGATCTTCAGAGTGGTAGTCAGGTCTGTCTGAAACAACCTGCGCAATAAAAGACGCAGATTAAAACCAATGTAAATGAAAGACACTACACCTTCCTGCAAATAACTGTAAAACAAACATTAGAAATGTGTATTCATGAGATCTTTGGTATGCCAGAGAACAGCTATGTGCAGTTCTATAAATTACTAACCTGATACTTACAAAATTTTTTTTAGACTAAAGGATTATGTACCTTTTGGAAAAGCCACAAATATGGAGAATTTAAGACAGGTCTGAAAGAGGACAGACATCCTAATGGGGTTCTGTGCCTGTGTAATAGGATTTTGTTATTCTACTAAGACCTGCATATTTTCAGTGCAAGTGTATGGTCAGACCTGTGGCCATGCTGCAAGGGACGTAAATTGGCAACTAGGATGGCAGTGCCAATAATCAATGTGTACTACAGGGCAGTGAATCTCAAAATGCCATACGATATCACACAAGCTAGGCCATTCTTTCCTGATTGTTGTCAGTAACTTAAATCCCAGCAGCATCATGCCACTGTCATGTTGGCAGCAGTCATTGTGTCAGTGCAGTGCTCCTGTCAGTGCAGAGTCCATTGTGTCATGAGATGCTAAACAAGATGTTTCAAATACTGATGACATTTGTAGGAGGTTTTGATGGTGTGGACAGCAAGCCAGTACAAGACAGCAGCTAGTGGCTTTCTTCAACCAGCAGTCATAGGAATGTTGTTACATGCCACATGGGCAAGGTGGATCCACCTTTACTCAGGTCATTGACAAAGCTGCATACTTTAAATTCATTGTGTTACCTAATGAAAAGGTGTCAGTTAGCATCAACTAATGTAAATCAATAACATATGCATTTTTGGCAGAGTACAGCCAGAGCATAAAATTTGTTTTTCATAGATCTTGACTTCATAGCAAAGTGGAGTAATGTGTTGAAAATAATGATTTCATATTATTCTCAAATAGATGATAGGACAGCAAGGGAAGGGAAAAGAATGTTGATCCCTACACAACCGCTTGAGATTGTGTGCCTAACAGAAGGGAAGGATATTCTTATACACACTTAAAGATGATACCAGAATATCTGGTTCAGAGATCTGAAAGTTGCTAGCAGCATCAAGTGTCCTCCTTTAGGCCCACTTATGCTTGTGTGCTAATCATTTGAAGTGAACTGATTTCATTATACAGTTCCTATGTTAATTACTTTCTAAATTCTCAATAGCAATTTCTGTGTGGCATACTATCTCAGTTGATGTTATGGGATACAGAAATAATTCAAAATGAAATTTTTATCTTACCTCTCCCAAGCTATGTACTGTTAATCCTCCAAGTACAATTGGGAAAACTGGACGACCAGTTATATCAAGTGGAATTGGCTGCACTATTTTCTTTGCTTTTGTTGAACTACTTTTTTTCATCTTTGGATTCATTTTGAGACTCTCTGGGGAGGGGAAAAAAAAAAGAACTCACTAATCTGTCATTAACATAGAAAGAGAAGTGACTACTTAAGTACATGACAAGTTCCAACACATAAATACAGACAGTTAAGTGCAGTAAATTATGCTCTGTCCTGTACATGAAGCTACTGAAAAGTATGAACATGCATCAGCGTTAATGTTATGAAAAGATGGTTGAATTAAAAAAAAACCCCTTTCTTCAGTATGTTTCTGGGAGATGCAGCTGAAGCTTAGAATGGCAAGTTTTCTGAATGTGCTGATGGTCTTTAAGCTCAGAGAAAGGCACTGTAATGCCTTTATTGTATAACCTAGTCCAAATATCATAGAGAGTATAGAACTAGAACTCTGAACATGGGTCAAGAGTACATAAATATTGATGACTAATTCTCATACCATGTCACAGAAAATTAATGTGCCTGCTTGAGTTACAAATTACACAACTTTAACCTTCAAGGTCAGTGAAGAATGCAGAAATATGATTGGTAAATTACTGCTGCACATCCTTGAAAATTACTTTTGTGGATAGTTGACGCCAGTTTTCCTACATGTCAACTCTGTGTTTAAAGATGCTGAATTTGTAGCAAATATTACATCTTGACAAATTAGAATACAACTTAAAGTATCAATTTAAAACATAATTCACTTACTGAACAGCCTACAAATAGTACATTATATTCCATACATGAATGGGAGCTGAAAAGTAATGTCTCCTGTTTTTGTTTTCTTCCCCCCCAATGTCTCCTGTTTTTTTTCCTTCCCCCACAAAAGAAGAACATAAACACAGGACTAAAACTCAACTGCTTTCAACCTGTTAGTGTTTCCCAACATGTGTGGCTGAAATTTAAACTTTTGCTATCACAGGGCTCTGAATTGTGCTTGTTAACACAGCAAAGTGTAACATAAGCACATCACTGCATATGAAACAGCATGCAGTGATAGTGTTCCTGACTGCAGAAAAGGCACCTCCAATTGGTATTCATTGACAAATGGAAGTTGTTTATGGAGAGGAGTATGTAGTCATCATTGGGCTTTTCATGATGGGAAGTTTGAACAGTTCCTTGAACCTGGGAATTCATGCCTATTGACACAACCATTAACTCTGCACATTACTGTGAAACAATGAGGAAGCTGGAAGTATGACTTCAAAGAATTTCCTCACAAGGAGTAGCTGCTCCTTTAACATGACAATATTCAACCACACACAAGTGTGAGAATATGTGCAGAGATCAACACCTTCGTCTTACTGTCTTTGATCATGCATTTTATAGTTCTGATATCACGCTGTTCAATTTTCATCTCTTTACCACACTGAAGGAACATCTTACACTACATATCGGATGATGAAGTCACAATAGTGACTAAGTTGTGGTTCACTCATCCACAGACACAGTTCTATTGTGATGAACTACAAAACTACTTGAATGCTGGTGAATGTGTATAGATAGCAAGTGTGATTATTGGAGAGAGAACTGGTTTTCATTTTATGCAATATGTATACCCATTTCCATATAGAAAATTACAAGGCATTATTTTTCAGCACACCCATGTATGTTATAGGCATCATTATACTACCTGTATTTGCATCTGTATAAATCTTACTCTCAGATGACAGTGGCCCTTTTTTATATAAAAATCAAGTACCATAAGTAGTCTTGAAAATCAAAAGTGCTTTTATATGTTATGTCAAAAAGACAATTTGAGTTTTAAGGCAGTGAGTCTTACTATGTTCTAATTTTTTGTGCTGACAATCCATATAATGTACTTTGGGGCAAAATGTTTTATTTTGTATCTCTCTTTTAATTACTTTCTTATTATGATGACCTTCCATTATTGCACTTGCTCAAATTAACGGGGTTCTTGGCTTGTACTCAGTACAAGAGATGAAATACAGAGGTACTGAGGCAAGTTTAATATGCTCAAAAGTGAGCTCTCAGCAGCCCTTGAAATTTTTAAACTACTCTTTTGTTAGCTTGGACATTAGGAGCATGAGATTCTCTTCAGACCAAATTAAGGTGTGCCATCTGCTTAGAATCAAAAGGTGCAATAAATAAATAAATAAATAAGTAAATAAATAAAAATCAATGCTTATATAGCAACATACTTGGCGACATAGAAAAGGTGAGTGAATTTAAGCTGAATTGAACACCCAACCCACTGCATGATTCCACTTGACCCAGCCTCCAAGCTATTCCCTTCAAAGGCCACATGCAGTCACATAGGTTTTGAAACTCTCAGGTTAAGCCTGGGATATTTTCAGCTGCAGAAATAAAATCTATGGCTTACAATATCTCACTTCACAAAACAGTAGATTTCTATGGCAATTAACATGGAAGTTCCAACAGAGAGAAAGGGGGGGTCAATTCAATTACGAGTTGAAGGACATTTTTACACAAAACATGCAATATAGACCCTATTTAACAAGAGAATGCTACTGATGCATAAGCATAAAGAATAATGCTCAAATTTATGGAAATGCACCTCCTTCATTTGAAATTACAGAAAATTATTACCTGCGAATATACCAATCTCCTAACTCCACATTCTCCACTCCACCTTACATTCTTTCTTGAGCTCACTCTATGACACTGAAAAAGTTGCTGGTTTTGTACCTACTATAATGGATAGGGAGTGAAATATATTGTTATTCTGCATGAAGTAAGTGTACCTAGAATTTCAGATGAAGATCTTTTCTTGGCAGATGTTTTCTTAGCTGAAGAACTTACATCTGATGAAGCTGAAGGTGGGCTGAATCCAGCTGTTGGAAGTTTTGGAGTGTGGATTTGCAACTGATTGTCTGTTTCTGGAAATGTATTGTGAAATTTCTTAGCTTGTACAAGTAATCTTAATTTGAAAATCTTTCTACTGAATTAGTTTTCATTTTGGATCATTCAGTCCACATTTACAGACATAATATTTCAATATTGCATTCAATTTGTATTGTTCATATTAATTGTACAGAGAATGTATATACACCTTCAAATGAATGCCCATTTACATATGAGGGCAAGTCAAAAAGTTTCCCTATTCCATTCACATGAAGTGAACAGTTATAGCAAGCTGTTACTTTGTCGCACACACTGGTAGTCCTACTTACTTTGAAGTGTGTTGCTAAGGCACAACTGGCCACACCACTACTGGCCTGCTGGATGCCTAGCACTGGGAAAATTTTCACCACCCACCATCAGCCCTGACTTGGTCCCACCCAGCCTAACATATGTTTGACAAACTTAAATAACATATCCTAGGTCCATGTTTTCCATCTGATAACACCATCAAAGCCAACATTCAGATGTGGCTTTGAAAACAAGACTGTCACAGCTCAGAAAATCTTGTTGTATGTTATAACAGGTGTCTGAACAAGATTAGCGACTATGTGGGAAAATAAAAGACTGGTATCCAAACATAACCAAGTGCTTTACTTGTCCCCACCTACCTCCATTCACCTAAAAAATATGGAAACTTAGTTTTTGACTTTCCCTCATACAACTGCCAGAAAACTGGGAAGGTGCAGACTATATTACGACAGCATTTTTAGAAATTGCATACAACATTAAGGATGTAAGCTACACAGTTTTTACAAAAAAGATGTTATGATAGCAGCAACAAGCGTGTGGAATAATATCAACCACTCAAACTTTCAATACTTTACAGGTTACCACGTTGACTCCTGTCGGACATTTGAATGAAGGGTTAAATAAGCATAATATGTGTACCTGCAATAGCCTGAAGATGATAAAGTTTCTTGAGTAAAAATCTCCTTTCTTCCTTCACGATGAGAATCTTCTCTTGCATCTGAGAAACTTGGTCACAGAGAGCAGCATTTTCCTAATGAAGATGTGTATCGCAAGTGATCAGCGATAGCCATAAATCATTATCTCAAGTATTTCAACGAAAAAAGAAACATAGAAAATGTTACTAAAAAATTCACGAACTAGGTTATAGCATTACTTGTGTTATTAATCCGAGGTGCCTAAGGCTGTTGCAAAGGTAAAGGTGTACCTGCGCACTCCATGAACCCGTATGTGGCAATGAAATATAACACCACATACTTTTTAACTTCAGCACGAATTGGGGGGAGTGGTCAGCTTCACGCCACGGCCGATTTAACCCAGGGGGAAGAATCCATGGAACCCATTCAGGAGGAGACTAGGTGGGCTTCAGAGAGAACATGAACGTTTTGGAGAAGAGATAAATCTCCTTCCCCTGCAGGGATTTGAACTACGATTCCTCGGACGTCCATGCCGTAACCTACTTTCTATACCGACTAGGTTATCCCAGCTCCCATAAGACTGCATATATAAAATATTACGTAGTAGCATTAGATTGGTAGGAACTTCAGCTACTGTGGTTTCTAGAACCTTTTAAACAAACCGTTATGACTTCATGCTTGCAATTGCTAACAGAAAAACATTTCCGATACTCACAAAAACCAAGTCTTTGATTATTCTTTTGATTTTATTATACTTCTTCTTATATTTTAGGTTGACGGTAGATATAAGTCCACCAGATGAATTTTGTAAGTATCCATATCTGTCAGAAAATAAATAAGACATCGTAACACGTGTTGTACAAGATACACCAGCTATAGATGACTGATTTTGCACAGCGACATGTTTGTTGTGACAGGAATACCAACTATACAGAATACCCAGTACACACCCAAAGGTGGTAAAATTGCAATTTCCACAATGGCCGCGCAATTTGAATAAATACGGAATTTTGAACAGATAGAGGTGCATAATTAAGGAGCACACCATGAAGGCATATAGAGGAGTGGTGGTGTAGCTCAACGCATTCTTACGGTCGGCGCTAGCTGCAGGTTAGTGGTTAGCTTCACGACCATGCTGATTTACCCCGGTACCCACTAAGTAGCAGGAGTAGTAGGCTCCAGGGACAGTATGGAGGCTTCGAAGAAAAAAATACCTTGTCTATGCTCGGAATTGGACCCCGATTCCTCAGTCGTCCATTCCTTAGCAGGTCATTTCCCCGACTGGTCTATGCCGGTTTTTGAACTTGGTTGTAGTAACGAACGCTTTTGATGCTGCACAGATAACAGGAGACTGCTATTTCTTTACGTTAGTATAGATAAGACGATAAAACTGTAAAAGCTAATGCTTTAGATCACTCTTGAACAGTTTTGAAGGTTACGCCAACGAACCACAGATGGCGTGTGAGTTTCTCCGGATTGGTGGTCTAGCACTACATTCGCGTGCCTGCACGTAATCCGTGTTCATTTTGACATACTGGCAGAAGGGACAGAGTTGAAATCTGGAGATGAAGGCAGCATGCGTATGCCAATATCTAAATATAGAAGTTCTCTCTAGAGGTTGCTGTGCGTAGTCTGGCTCCCGACCACCTCCCACCTTCTACCACACGTCCAGTTTTCTTTTAGCCTTTGTGGGATTGACATCGCATTGCCAGCGTCGGATCTGAGTAAGTACTGGCCGGCGTTAATTAACTATTCATGTTTCTCAACCTTCATACGGCCTCTATCATACGATCAGACTTGCGATATGCAACAGTAATGTGAATAAGAATTTGAGACGATGACTTTTAATTTATTTTCGCCTGAGATTCAAATATAGGACGCTTACTGTCTCAACGGATGTGTTACTGGTGTTGCTGTGAGAAGTGTATCAACTAATCGGAGGAACCTGCTGATCCCATCGTTAGGGTATCTGAGGCCGGGTGTTGAAAGGAACACTCGTTAATGTTAGGATGTTTACAATTTCACACAACTTCTGTGTGTCTGTATGGACGGGAGTTGGATGTCGACGTTATCAAATATTTTTATTCAATTACAGAATTTCGGCAATAGCGTAGACACACAACATTATGATTTTATTTAGAGTAAGAGTAGCATATACACAAATAGAACTAATATCGAATTTGTTATGAATCAAAATAATGTCATTATAATATAATATCTTGGTGAATGGAAAATAGTGATTTGCTAATGGATTCAATTATAAGCGTAGGCTTGTTTAGCGATTTTTTTTTGTGTGTAACACAGTTACCTCATTTCATCGAATCTTAAGACGTACTTCTCCATGTCTTAAAATGTCTGAATCGGGGTGCCTCTCGCATTTGACAGGGTCTCAGAATCGACGTCGAAAAATTATAACAAATTTTATTACCACAACGCAAGCAAAGTCTTCATTATTTCCGTCATTAAACGTGTTCCCTGTGACAACGTATGAAATAACTGATTAAGTTTGGAGGCTGCAAGTACCATTAAGTTTTGATGTTCAGTTATACGGTGGGCTAGTGTTTATTGTTCACCTATATTCATTGCTTCTTAAGCCTTTTTCCCACGACTGGTATGTTTGACAAACTTACGTCACTTGTGGTTACCCTAGTCATGGAACCGGGTGCAATTATACTAATATTTGCCATTTGTCCGTGTCGTGATGCAAAGTTGAAGTCACTTTACTACAAACCATCAAGGCACATAGGGGGAGCGGAGGTATAGTTCCACACATTCTTAACGGCGGCACTAGGCGTAGGTGAGCGGTAAGTTTCACGTCCTGCCCCGCTGATGCGGCGCCAGCCCCTGGGGCAAGAGCTGTGTTTATCCACTGAGTAGGAGGCTGGGTGGGCCCCAGAGCCTGGCCAGAAATTTTCCTGCTTATGCCGAAATTCGAACCCCCGATCATCTAGCCCGTGGACTGGTCACTGTAGTGACTAAGATAACCTGACTCTAGTCTGATAGTTGAGACAGCAGGCTTCTCCGACACATCGGTATAAGACTTGCATCTCAAAACTAAGTGAGTTTTCTTATATATATATATATATATATATATATATATATATATATATATAAGGCGCAAGGTTGCAAGGGCGACTACACCATGTAGGTGACACCGAAAATTTTTGTGCTCTCGTTATGGAACTTGCTTTATATTACTCTTCAGGCGCCTTGAATTTTGAGTGGAAGATCTGTGCATTTCTGTGCATATAATAATTGATTTAAATTCAATTTTTTTTACAAAAGAGGAGAATCCAAGGGGTCTACATCTGATACATTATCATAAGTAACAGTTTCAACAGTCAAAGCACTGGTGTGACATTTCTAAGGACGGGATGACTAAGCATTAGGGTGAATAACTACTCCAGTTGTTAATTCTAACGACGACACAGCCATTTATGAGGCCTGAAGTAATAAAAAATAGGCCTTGTGATTCATAGTAGGACGAGTGTTCCTAATGTCAATGGTTGTTATCTTAACCCATTTTAGTTTGAACGAAAAACAGTTTAGGTATATAAGATGTAATTAACAGGTATGCAACAGCTGTAATTGGATGTTATCTAAGCAGGCAACAATTGTAATTAGATGTTTGTAAACACGTTCCCCCACATTGCCATTGATTTTGTTTTTGTACTAGATATGGTCATTTTATATTTTCTTGCTATAAGGTTCAAGTGGTGTGCCATTGTTTGTAAATCATCTTCTGATGTAGCCATTAAAAT
>Ga0123354_10018235_pt1 | contig 11002 bp, 4 predicted proteins | sample TergutLab28metaG_2_FD_97872 | JGI IMG/M metagenome (GOLD analysis project Ga0123354, IMG submission 97872) | Labiotermes labralis P4 segment gut microbial communities from Petit-Saut dam, French Guiana - Lab288 P4 | ecosystem: Host-associated > Arthropoda: Insects > Digestive system > Gut ... | reverse complement strand
TGTGTGTGTGTGTGTGTGTGTGTGTGTATAAATGTGTCTTTACCACAATCATAATTACGTATTTATTTGTTTGGCGACTTGTATTCATCACCTTCTCTCAGTCTTTGTACCTGTCTGATGCATGCGGCTGTGTTTATTAATACAAAAAATTAGGCACAAAATCCAGTTACATTGCTATTATGGTAATCATCAGATGACAATCTTCGTTAGTGGTAAGGTCTACGGCTACATGTTTCGGCTAGTGCTAGACATTCGCCAGCCCATTCAAAACATTCAGGTCAGCTTTATAACTTCAGCAGGAAACGCCTTTTTTCCGGTGTACGTCACTCATTTAAATGTTTGTTTGCAGTTATGAATATTTAGTTCATGTGTTAAAAATTAACACGTGAAGTTAAAGTGATAATATATGAAATCAAGGATGCTGTGAGGGCATATTGTGTTCTAGAGCAGGGTTTTCCGATACAGAAGTAATGTTATATAAATGGGAAGATTTGGCATTCTCGATTAATTTTTCGTATGTGAGGCTGGTTTCTAGTTTTTATCAGTGTTTGGTTCCTGTGTGTCTTCTGTCGGAGCGTATGCAAGTGTTGATTTCTAAAGATCTCCCCCATATGTGGAACCTGGTTTACAGTATATTGTCTAAGTAGCGGCCGATGGCTTACAAGGGGTGGTCCTCCAGTTTAGATGTTTGGTGAGGGATTAGAATCTCACAACAAGAAAACCAGTATGTAATACAAGTTACAAGTCCTCGGATTTGGAAGAATGTTTTGGCATTTAGGAAATGTAGGAATTGTTTGACGTTTACTGTTCAAGTGAATCTTAGAAAAAGGAGATTGTTTAGTGAGTGGACTGGACTCTATTCTCACGTTAGTGATAATGAATATTACTGTCGAATGAGATGTGACCTCGTGTAGTTTGGTAGATTGATAACATACTTTCAGAGGAATATGCCGCTTCCTTTTCCAGTGTAGTGGGTTCTTCATTAATAATCTATTATGTAAAGCATAAACCTGAATTCCCTCCAACAGTTTACGTTCCCAGGAAATAAAATCCTCGAAACAAGTCGTTACGTCGAATTTGACCTGTCTAGCTCTTGTTTATTGCATCATCCGAACCGCCGTTAAAACATATTTTGATGTGCCACTGTAGCAGTAACTTGGCCACAAAAGAAGGGCTCCTGCACTTTATCAGATGAGACGTTTCTACTCTCAGAAACTGATCCACTGCTTCCATAAATGGCGTCGTTTCCATACCTATATCCCTTCTTTGTGTACCAACCTACGCACATGTGTGTAAACAGAATGCCGCACGGTCTACTTTCATCCAACGCACAGCATTTATGGCTGTGCTGCATATCTGCCCAGCGCCTGACACCGTACGCATTATATAAGTCTTCGTGAAAAACATACTTTTGTTCCAGGAATGTGAGGACTTCGTACGCAACGAAACTGATCTCAACTTATGCGCCGGTTTTGGAGAATCTGTAGTTAACTGCGCTTAGTAGTAGCTAGTTGCTAGCAGATATTATTGCGTTTTCTATGACATTTTCCAGTTATTTCCACGTTTTGCCGTATATAACAATGGATAATTTGTATCAGCACTTGCCAAATAAAATATTCGGCATGTAACCAAGTACAAGGGATAATAAGTTGTGACCCCAGGCGTAACAAAACATCACGGGAATTAGGGTACCTCTATTCTGTCTCCCGTAAAATTCAGGGTTTTAATTTTTTCTGTCTTTACACCAAACAAATAATAGTTTATAAAATATGTTAATTTTTTTATTTGCTTCACTTCAATTCAGTGGCCAGAAAAAAGACTATTCTTAAGGAGAAAAAGTATTTGAGGGGCATTTGGCCCTCCATCTTACACCCCCCCCCCATATTAAGCTTATGGCTCTTACTGTGTGATGCTATGTGTGTTTTCAGTGTGGTTATTTTTGTATCGAAAATTTCTGACCTGTCCTGAGTGAGTATCGGGGACAGAAATCATTTGAAAAGTAATCCATTCTTCTATCAATCTTCGATGTTTTAACAACTACAACTAGAGAAAAAAAATAGTTTTAGTTACTTCTCGTCCCTTTGGCAGTTTACCTCATTGTAGGTGAATATTTTGCAGTTAATATTACGTTTATTCGCCGTATGTAATTAACATGATGGAAGTGGTTTCCTTCCGCTTGAAAACACGAGTAGCACGTAACAAAAACGCTGTTTATCTTATGTCGAAGTTCTGCGTTATACAGGATGAAACTTCAACAGGTTGTACAGGTTTTTAACAAACTTTCAGGGGTTGTAGTGCGGATCAGGATTGGGCAAATTAAGGTAGTGAACATGTGCTCGTTACGTCTTCGTGATACTAAGCCGACGTGGATACACTGGGTGAGAAAGCAGGAAACCCGCGACTGCTGGCTTCTGAGAACAGCCATTTGTGTCATTGTTTCGTTTTATTTTCGAAAATATGTGTTTGTTTTACTAAGTGAGTCATAAAATGTCGGGAATGAGTTGTTTTAAAACAATGCAATAATATGTCAATCTGTAGAGTAGCATTTTTCCACAAATCTCCCTTATTTTCAAGGTACTTTGTCCACGGAACATAAGCTTCTGTATGTGTATAAAAAATATTTTTGTTTGGCTGACAAGCTGTGCATTCACCGCTTCTTGCTTTTGTGTATCAGTGGTAAAGCAGTGCTCAGTTGAAATGTCTTAGTGTGGACTAAACACGTGATAATCCAAGGGGGACAGATCAGGGCAATACAGAGGTTGCACGAATACCTCGATGCTGAATTACCGGACAGCCCCGCCAGGTCAAGAGAGAGGGTGTGTTGAGTGCGATATGCCACATTTAAATTTCAGACTTCGGGGGTTTTCAGCTACCCCGTGCTCATTGTCCACACAGATTTCGGTGTAAAGGATACGCCTCTGACCACACGTAACCTATCTCGAATTTTCTCCCACTCTACGCCCCATGAACCGTTGAAAAATTGTAAAAACTATTCAATTACGTACTCCTTTTGTAAATCCGAACTGTAATAAAATTATTATGTCGTACTAAACTTGATTCTTAATGTGACTTTGTGTGTTGTCTTCAGACATTTGTAATCTTTATCCGGCTGCCTCGTGTAGCAACAGTGTTATGACTTATAGTTTAGAGTGGCAGAAGTTGAAAACTTGTACCTCGTTTAGGCCATGACCAATTTAGTCTAAATCCTTCCCCAATTTATCATCCATCAACCATCCTAGCATTCCATGCCATAAAACTTGGCCTACCCACAGACCTTTAAAATTAAATTGGAAAATTACATAATGTATTCTATCAAAGTGATGTAGCAAATTATCAACAGCACAAAGTACATAAAGAAATCAAAATGCTATGTTCTTGATTATAAAAATATATAGTCATGAGGCGGCTGAAAGATATCCACTTAGAAGTAAGACTGCAAACCTTCGTAACACTAAACACTAAACACTAAACACAACTAGAATTGGTCGAAAAATAAGTTAACGCGCCGGATAATTTCATAATTAAAAAGCCTACACTGATGTGATTATAGCAGGGCTGCTTATCGCCAGGAGATTATCATTTTTGTCCCATGTCAAAACAAACTATTGGGCGGCTACAAAATTAACAATAATCGCTAGCTAGAAACGTCTCTGACGTGGTGGCTGGCAAGACGGGGCAAAACTTTGTATGAACAGAGGGTGAAAATCTCTCTCCGAAATATGACACATGCCTCTAATGTGGTGGGGCAGATGTGGAAAAGTGGTGGGATAAGAGCAAAGCCAAATATGAACTGTTCTTACTAGAGATTAGATTGGAGAACTCGAAAAGTATGCGTTGTGAAATCATTCATAGACACCAACAGGTGAACACAATGGGATTACAAAATGAACGTAAGTTTTAAATAACTCCCACATGTTTCGGCACCGAGACGCCGTCCTCAGGGAGTCTCAAGTACAAAGGAGGACCAACACCAATTCATCAATCATTCAGTCAACCAAATTTAAGTAATGATTCGTGTGCTCCTTGTATTTGAGACTCCCTGCGGATGGCGCCTCGGCGCCGAAACACGTGCGAGTATTTAGAACTTACGTTCAGTTTTTAAACCCATTGTGTTCATTTCTTGATTTATAATGATTGACCTTAATTATAATGCGCGGAACAAATAATATCAAATTTGCGTTGTAAACTCATTTTCTGACCGATCGATGTAATTATATTTTTACCGCCTTCAAAAACACAGATCGCACCTAAGAAAAAATTATCTCACGTTACTGCTTTTTTTTTTAAAGGCAGACAAAATAATGACTCTTATTGAAGTAAATAATAGCAAACTGTCACTGAATTTAGTCATTGTTACTTTTAGTTATAAATCTCATTCCTATATCTTCTTCTTGCTCATTCACACGTATATGCTTAAACATTTTCAAATGGTTCATTGCATGAAGTATTCTTCTTCTTCTTCTTCTTCTTCTTCTTCTTCTTCTTATTATTATTATTATTATTATCTTCTTCATCTGCTGCTTCTGCTTCATCTTACATTAAATTTACCTCAATCACGTCATTACAATCCTTCCTATTCAACGCCATTTTTTTACAGTTATTTATTTTCATTGCCTTCAAAATCGTTACAACATCCAACCATCTTATTCGTGGTCTACCTGTCCATCGGCACGCCAATGATTTCCATTCTAATATCATTTTTATCATCCTGTATGAGTCCGTTCTTTTATGTGGCCTCGTAATCTGATACAGCATGAAGCGTTAACCACAAATTTTCTCTCGACAGTGTCGGACTTCACCCAGCAGCTGTCCCACATCTACGAACACCATGCAGAGGAGATGCAGGTACTCGTCTCGAACTTCCGAAAGAGAAATGCCGAATTGCGTAAAGAGAGGTAAGTTCTTCCAAAGTGTGAATTTCCAAACCCCGTTAAAACTAGTGTATTAAACTCCGTAAGTATAAAACTCAGCCAAGTAATATACACCCAACCCTTGTTTCTGGTCCGTATGATTTACGCCTTTTTGTTTTAACGGCCCGTGCCCATTTACACCACTTCTTAATTTGCGCAATATCATTTATGGTTTGACGCTCTTTGGCTGGCTGCGTTTTGTTAAGCTAACCCTTTAATTCTGGTGGGAATGTTATTTTGTATAACTCTTTTTGGTATACGGCCACGTTTTCAGGTACACAGTTAGGACGTAAAACGAGGGCTGGATTTACGGAAATTCAACTCTTCCTTCACAGAAAACATTTATTCTTCTTAGAAACACCAGCTGGCAAATGTAGTTTAGGATATAATCGCAGTTCTTACTGAGAATCGCACGAAACCCTAAATGAATTCTGCGAGGAAAGTACCGTGGGTTTTAAGGGATTTGAAAAAACATAATGTACCGTCGAACCCGGTTATAACGACATCGGTTCATGTGACACATTGTCTATAACGTTAGATATTCTATGGTAACAATTAATCCCGCACTCTTAACTACAACATTACACTCCTCGGTTAGAACAACACCCGTTTATAACGACACAAAATATTCAGGTCCTTTCATGACGTTGTAACCGATTTCGACTATGTATGAATGGCGAATCCAGATCCGCAGTTCAGATCTAGCGGATAGGTAAATTGCCGCATTTTATACCCCTCCGCTAGACCCTATCTCTCTATCAGAATTCGCCACTGATATGTGTGTGTATAAATAACTACATAATTACATACATACATACATATATACATACACACGTACGTACATACATACATACATACATACATACATATATATCTTATGTTTATTGGACCGTGCATCATTGTAATATTTGAAGAATAAAAGACCAACTTGATGTCACTAGCAATTTTATTTCACTTCTTATGCGCTCAACATGTTTCGGACATTAATATATCCATCATCAGGAGTTTGCGACTTTGCAGGTGAATTACCACATCAGTTGTTGTGTTCTCGGTTCGTTGTGTGTTGGGGATTTGGTGCGGCTGGGTTTGAGTGGTGTCCGTGTTGGTCTTTCATTCTTCAACTAACACACACACACACGCACTCACGCACGCACACACACGCGCGCGCGCACACACACACACAAACACACACACACACGTGTATCAGTTCCTAGGGGATAAATGTTAGGCTTCCTTTGTGCTAATATGCTTTATTGATTGGGAATTAGCTACACATAGAGAGTAAATTAGGGCCGTGTTTGAACTCATACGGGTTGTGTGGTAAATTTCACGCGTTAGAAGTTCCTTACGTTTCAATTTCTGTCCGTTTTTACATTAATTTATTGATATTACTTTGTTTATACAGCATTCGAAAACACCTGGTGACGAATCTGTCCGTATGCATACATCTGAATTTTTGTTCTTGTATTAGATCTCCCACGACTGGTTCGTTAGAGTGATCCACATTAATAAACTACTAAAATAATCTTACCTGCCAACAGATGTCTCTGATTTCCTCTGTCAGTTGCGTGTGACAGTCGGTAAGTGGCACGACCATGTTAATTTAAACTGACTTTGTTCCAGAACAACATTGACAACAGTCCTTGAGTTGAGTCTACCTTGCTAGCGCGTATTGACTGTCTCATACATTAAATCCTGAAACTAGATAGGGTTGTGTCTGCCACATCTCCACATGTTTCATTAAGAAAATATTTAAAATTTCTACTCGATTAGGTATGTCATTCCTTTAATGTAACGTACGTTAATACACAAACATATACATGATACAAGTATATTTTACCGTGCATAACAGGTGAACAGTGTAATAATCGTCACAGTTCTATGAATTTCAGTTTGAAGTTTTGTATGACATGTGCCAGGCAATTTAAACTTATTTATGTACTGTTTATTTATATACACCCTTCGTTGCTAACTTCTGGATTATCCTTTTTGTCATGTATGTTAACACGTGACTTGTTGTTCGTGTGTCCGCGAGTTGACATTGTTGTTGAACATCTAACAGACTTCTGCTTCTTCAACAGGCGCTACAGCTTCATTGTTTGAAAGTTTTGACCTTCTCCACTACTACCTTCCGTTTAACCCGATCCTGGATGCATATTGTCCAATTATTTATTTTCAAAATTTTTAAATCTCCTTTTATATATTTTTCCCATTTAATTTTTGGTCTCGCTGCCAATCTTGTAGATATCGGTTTCCACTCATGTAATTTTTTTTGACCACCCTGTCATTTGCCATTCGCTGTATATGTCCTAACCAGCTCAATCTTTGGGCCTAAATGTAGTTCATTATATTCTTATTTATAATTAAGTTATTTATCATTTGTTTTAATTCTCCCCTTGCCATCTCTGTCCTTTGTAGGTCTGAATATTCTTCTTAGTACCTTTCCTTAAGTTATTAATAATTTTCGTTGCATGGATTCTTTTAGTGACCACGTTTCGCTGACCTATGTTATCACAGGTCATTTACAAGACTGACAAGGCAATTTCATGCGCAGTAAGTAGAGTAATGAAGGGGCGAATGTCAATAAGTAGGACAAAAATAATTCCAAAGGTACTGGTAAATACATATAACTTTGAAGTACTCGCACATTGACAGCATAGTATACATAACGTGAAGATAACTTTGAAAACTACCAACCTGAGCAAGGAAGCCAGGCATGGAGACAAGGTTTAAAAACGAGTATTACGATCACTTGAAAACGAAATAACAGTCAACTATTGTTGTGGTGAATTTTAGCTGACAGCAAGGCAGACACTGTACGTACAACGTACCACCGAGGAGCGATGGTGCATCCGCTGTCGCTGTGGAAAAGAAATAACTATTGCATATTCTGAGTGTGTGTTTGTAGCCTCAGGAAATGTGCATGCGTCGTATTGTCATCTGTGCCCCCTCCGAATCTACTGTATTTTCCCACAATATTTCATAAAGGCAGGATTTTCTTTAAAAGAACAATTACTGAACATTAAATGTGTTTTGATTTTCTCTACAACTTTGGTCTGAAACATCTCATTCTAAGAAGAAATGGGCGGTATGTGATAATAAATGTGTACTGGTCTTCATGTAAAGTATTCTTGCCAGATTTTAATAAAACTTGGAATGTCTCGAGGAATTTTCGAAATATATTCAAATATAAAATTTCGTGAAAATCCGTCCAGCGGGAGCCGAGTTTTTCCATGCGGACAAGTAGACAGACAGACAGACATGACAAAGTTAATAACTCGCTTTTCGCAATTTTGCGAACGCGCCTAAAAAGTGTACCACAGACCTCTTTAAATTTGTTTCAGATTTTTTGTCCTGTACTCCTGTAATACACAAAATTGCACTGTCTTTTATATCTGTTTCTTCATTGTTTTAATGCCAGCTTTTACTTCTAGGAAATTTCGATATCATCATTTAAGTATAATCATAGTAACTGACCAACTTAATGCACAAATTCTTGTTTTATAATAAGTTTATTACATGCCTCTACATGTTTCGAGCACAATAGTGCACACATTGCTCGAAACATGCAGAGGCATGTAATAAACTTATTATAAAACAAGAATTTGTGCATTAAGTTGGTCAGTTACTAGGATTATACTGAGATGCACGGTCAGCAAAACATCATAACACTATTCAAGATTAATTTCTTATATTTTTAGATTCATGACAGGCATTAAACATCTAATTCCGTTTTTGAAATCATGGCCGGTGAAATTAAGGAGAAAAGAAAAAGCTTCACTTGATGTTTGTTGCCTATAAATATAGTTTCGTTCTGGATAGTGCAACCGGCGAGAATGTATTTAGTAACTAAATAAGCCACTGCAAAGCATTAAGGGATTTCTGAGGTTAATAAATGTCTTTGTTTTTATACAAGAAGTGATAAGTCATATAAATTACAGTTATGAAACATGAAAGGGCTGTGAAGATGGATCTTTACATCCGTAATTCTTCTCACAAACGCTTGAAGACTTAATTCTTACGGTCAGTAAATTTTAATATGAACCGTTTCTACCACGAAAACAAAATAATGTGTATTGGTGGCATTTGCCTACGTAAAATTGTTGGGAAATTTTGTTTTTTAGCACGTGTCGGTTCTCATAATTTCCCGGTTTTCGTAAAGAATGTTAAAACCGTTACTACATAACTTACGTAATTTAAAATGCGATAACATAAAATTAGTAACATAACACAACACAACATAAACTAACATATCATTGCAGAACCCACTGATGTTTACAACCTCTGATTCAAAACATATTTTTTATTTGATGATTATTTGATTAAATACAAACAAAATTAATTTCTGTAACAAAAAATTAGGCTTTCTTCTTAACACAGAACAGATGATTAATATACACATTAAATTAACATCAAAGACAGTGGTGTATGCGAGTGTCAGTGACATCACTCAGAGCATGTTCGAACCCTTTTGAGTAGAACGTCAACATTTTTTTCTCGTGTCGTAACGCGGAAACTTGCCTACACAGTTTTCCCCTGTATATTGACAGACCGTGAAACACGACATCCGCAGGCTTAATGAAATGTTAACTGATGTTTGAGTTTCTAACAGTTGACACTATCCCACAATTCCAACGACTGTTTCCGCCGCTTTGTTCAAGAGAACACAAATGATGTACGAGGGAGAATATTACTATTGTGTGAACAGGGCTGTCTGAATATTCCTTCATGTTCTCAAGAGATGGCAGCTGTATTATTGGGGTGTTTGTGAGGAAAATATCTTAAACTGCTTCCTTCCCAAGGAGGATCTCAGTGAGTATTGGAGATCGCCGTACGGTGTGTGTGTGTGTGTGTGTATGTGTGTGTGTGTGTGTGTGTGTATGTGTCTATGCTGGTGTCTGTGTGCCTCCCCCCCTTTAAATACAAATTCATTTTACAAATTTCTGCCAACATTGGCATGAATGTTATGTCACTAGAGTACACCTAAACACGTTTCTTTAAATTTCCCCCCGTCAGTAATAAAGGTATGGCAGACGCGTGAAGTAATGAAGTTGAAGGAACAATAGCGCCGTTTTAACTTTATGATATTACGCACTTCAATAGACTGTGGAAAATGCAAATCACAGAGAACGTAACGGCCATGTGGTAATTTTAATTTGGCTTTCGTTTTGATAGCAGTGACTAATTGAAAATTCGAGCTGTGATTATGAAATTCTGTATGAAAGGTTACGAAAAATGCCTAAAAAAATTATGTGAAACTGTATTTATGTATCTTCGCGTTCACATATGTAGAAGCGGAGTTTTGAAACTGCGAGTTTTCAGCCGAAAAATTTAATGTAGTCGAACAAAGAGTCTGCTTTTAAATTGTATGCACTTCTCAATATGAAAAAGATAAAGACGATAGTATTATTATTATTATTATTCTAAATTCAGCTAAATTCCGGTTTCTTGAAGGGCTGAGTCAAAAACCAAGTGGCCAAGAACAGAAACAGCACAACATATAAAAGCAAATAAAAAGGACAATCAAAATTGTACACAATAAACAAACACAAACAAACAAAAGATACTTAAGTAACGAGGACAGCTTATTTATAACAGTGCTTACCGCAACAATAATAAATCCACCCCCGACATACTTACAATTATCCGGAATAACAGGTTCTGGCTGGAGTGAAATTGAACCTTGTGACCATCTACTTAATAAATTAATATGTTACAATTTGTTATATGATGTGGAGGGAGTAGTTGTTTCATGACGTTTCCAGAAACACGGACTACGTAATGTCAAATGGTAGGATGAATGGTGAATGAGACAGGAAGCAGTTGTAGCCTAATTGTGATATTATATCAGTACTAGGTTGAGGACTGAGTATAACTACGAAAGATCTCAGTTAATATAGTCGAAGACTCGGCCTTAGTTCAGTCAGGCGTATCCTGGATTATGGCTATACAGAGTGTCCCAGGAGGAATGTGCCAGACTTCGGGAGAGTGTTTCTTATGTTAAGGTATACCGATATAACCCAAAACACCTATATCCAAAGTTGAACGGTTACGGAGATAATGGCCTGAGAAAAGTGGGGGCTTCTTGCGGT
>Ga0123354_10018233_pt1 | contig 11003 bp, 6 predicted proteins | sample TergutLab28metaG_2_FD_97872 | JGI IMG/M metagenome (GOLD analysis project Ga0123354, IMG submission 97872) | Labiotermes labralis P4 segment gut microbial communities from Petit-Saut dam, French Guiana - Lab288 P4 | ecosystem: Host-associated > Arthropoda: Insects > Digestive system > Gut ... | reverse complement strand
CTTTTGGTTTATATTGTAGTGCTTGTTTTGGTAGTCTGTTTGTGTCCATCCTCTGTACATGTTGTAGCCACTTTTTCTGGTACTGTTTTATTTCCTTTACTATGTTCTGTGCTCCCGTTTTTTACCTATCTTTGTCCGTCAAACCTGGCCTTGTTGTCGTATTGAGTGTCGGCCCGCTACTTCCTTTTGAGGATTTTACGAGTATCTTGGTGTCCCCTGGATAAGTTACCGGCCCGTCGGAGGGTGAGTCTAGTGATGGGGCTGCCACCTTGATGCCTCTAGACCTGCATGCTTTTCTGTAGGGGTTTGCTCCCTTAGCTGAATGGGCCCAGTTTTAAGGCGCTGGACTTTCGCCTGCACCCTTTCCCGCCTGCTGCAGTTTTAGCTGCATTCCCCAGGGGTCACGTGGCCATAGCCTTCGTGGACGTGGGAGTAGGATTTGCTGACAGAGCCGCCGTTGCTGTTGCTCTTGGTTTTTCTCAGGATTTATGGGTTTTACATATCAGCATCTGTATAAACCCTGAGACCATGTCGGCCTTTGGCCCCTATAAAAATACATAATTTACAAAATTAAACAAAAGTATACAAAACATGCAACCATATACGCGTATACAATGATTAAAAAATGGAACCAAAAGAACATGAAGGAATGTGGTAAACGAAAAGGCAATATAAGCAACAAACTTCGTTTGATCTATATACTAAGACCTTCACTACATTTCACTACACATCACCCAACTGCACTTCACTCCACTTCACTTCCTCTCATTTAAACTTCAACCAACTACACTTCATTACCCTCTCATTTGGCTTAAACCCATTTAAATTTCCTACTGCTCCATTTCACCTTACATCACTACATTTCACCTCACTTCACTTCACTGCAATTTAGATGATTTTCGCCACACTTCTATTCCTTCATTTCACCCAATTTGTAATTGTTTTCCTAACTCTGTTTCTAAAAATCTTAGGTTTACAAGGGAAAGTCCCTAACGCTTCTGCAGGTAATTGGTTCCAGTTTTTAGTGGTCCTATTTACAAAGGAATATATCCTGATATCCGTTCTTTGCTTCCTGTCCCTAATTTTCCGAACACGATCAATCCTACACAAATAGTAAGGCCTTCACAACCTGTTGCGTATTTCTTTCCAATCCCATTCCCCAGAGTACGCTTTAAAAAGTGCGCATAAGCGAGCTATCGTCCTACGCTAATCCAAGGTTTGCCAGGTAGAATCCTTCGTATGATTTGTAAATTGAGCAGCTTTCATCTATACTCGGTCTAACGCATTTATCTGTCTTCAGCATGGATCCCAGCTTACAGACACATACTCGAGAATAGGACGTACCAGTGGTATATAGGCTAAACTTTCTGTGTACCTATTTTCTTTTCTGAGAACGCGCATTACAAATTGAAGTACCTTCCAGGCTTTTTGCGCTGTGTAATTTGCTTGGTCAACCCAGTTTAAATCGCTTTGTAAAATTGTTCCCAAATATTTACAACTGCTCGCTTCCAGAATTTTTTGGTCACCAAGAGAGTAACCCAGTGGATTTTTAACCAGAGCTCTCGTAAATCTTATTGCTTTACTTTTACTGGAATTTATTTTCATCCCATTTTCTACTGCCCATTCCCCTAAGGTGTCTAGATCCTTCTGTAACTTTTCTAAGTCGTTTTTGTTTGTGATTTTCCTATAAATTATATAGTCGTCAGCGAAAAGTCTAATACTCAAGTCGATGTTCCTCCAAATATCATTACGTACACTAGAAACAATAGTTGGCCCAAAACGCTCCTTTGTGGCACATTTGAGGTTACTTTGACTTCCTTGGATAGTTGCCCTCCTACTCTTATACTTTGTGTATCATCTTGTATCACCTATAAGAAATTCCCTGACCCAAACGACTGCCCTCGATTCCAAGCCCGAGGCCGCCAGTTTCGTAAGCAGCCGATCATGAAGAACTAAATCGAAAGTCTTGGAAAAGTCTATTATAATCGCAACTATACCAACCCCCTCGTCCAAAGATTCTGCTCTGTCCTGGCACACTGTGATGACTTGACTTCCACATAAGTATCTCGGTCTAAACCCATGCTGTCCCTCGTATAACCAATCATTCTTCTCCCAGACTTGCCTCAAATACACTGCTATAACTTTCTCCAGTTGACTGCAGACCACAGAAGCTAAGCTTGTGGGTCTGTATTTCGAGACTACTGATCGTTCACTACCTTTGTGAAGAGGAAACACTGTGGCTATTTTCCAATCACTTGGGATGGTAGCATTGTTTAAAGACATTTCAAGTAGTCTAGCTAGGTAAGGAGTCATGGCTTCCCAACCTAATTTCAGAATTTCACCAGAAACTCCATCTGGCCCTTCTGATTTGTTCCTCCCGATTTTTGTTAATCTTGTTCTAATAACTTGAATGTTTCACCCGATTTGGCTAATTTTATTTCCAGGATGTTATGATCGCAGAAAAAGACGGATGCATAATAGGAATTTAAGATGTTAGCTTTTTCAGTAGTGTCCGTAATGATCGTTCCGTTGTGGTCTTTGATCGCAGGAAAATTTTCCTATTTCCTTCTCGCCTTTTCACATACGTGTAGAACTCAGACCAGCAGTTGCCTTCCTTTCGTAGTACTGACCGCAAAAATGTCTCCTGTGCAGTTCTTTTGGCTGCCATCAGTTCTTTATATAATCTTTTCAGCTATCTCTACCAGGATCGGAACAATGGTTTCTCGGGCATGTTGTCCGTGGCATAATCACTACACCGATTACACTGTCTGGGCTTTACAAAAGAGCAGTATGTGATATAAAGTGTATTCTCATGGAGAATTACATGTGCTACTTGGACTTTTTAGGCGCTTTCGCAAAATTGCAAAAGCGACTATTTCCATCGTCACGTCTCGTTGTCCGTCTGCATGGAGCATCTCGGCTGTCAGTGGATGGATTTTCATGAAATTTTTTATTCGATTATATTTCGAAAATCTGTGAAGAAAATTCGTTACATTAAAACATATCAGGAATAATGAGTATTTTACATGAAAACCTATGCACATTTATGATTGTATCTCGCTGAATTCATCTTAGAATGAGAAATTTTTCATACAAAAGTTATAGAGAAAATCAAAATACACGTTTTATATTCAATATTTTTTTCCGAAAATCGTGCCGTTTATGAGATAATGTGGAAAAATTTTGTACAGCCGGACAGGCCACAGATGACAATATGGCGCATGCGCATTGCATGCTGGATAACTAAGGCTACGAACTCATACTCAGAATATGTAATACTTATTGCTTTTCCACAGCGATAACGGTTACGAGAATGCACCTCAGTGTTATATTAGGCGTACACTGTCTGTCTTGTAAGATACTGTGTACGGTATATTCTACATTCTTCCCTCCTTTCGTCTGACTGAACACGCAGCTTTATCGCTTACAAAGCCAGCATTTGTCGGGCCATCCCGTTACAGCTGTCGTGTTGAGGACAGCGATAAAAGAAAAAAAAATGTGTATGTGACTATATACGAGAAAATACCTAACATTATGCAATGTGATACTGCGTACACACGTACGTACAAACATACACACGGATACGAGTACATACATACTTACATACATAAGTACATACATACATACAAACAAACAAACAAACAAACAAACATACATACATACATACATTCATAGATTCCGTGGATCGAAAAGTTTACCAACTTGGAAGTAGGATGTGGAATAATCAGTAAACAAATAAGAATGCGAGATGTACAAACTAACCTATACAGAATTCTTACGGTGTAAACTACTATAAAGATATCATACAATATTGTGGATCATCCTTAAACACACAACAAATCATTAACGGAGTAAATGGAATGTGCGTTTAAATATTTTATTAATGCTATTTTAAATTGTGCCTTTTCATTCCTAAGACTTGTAAGAGTGGTAAAATGTTGAAACTTTGGTGCCAGGATAGAATGTGCCTTTCTGAAACATGAAAGTTTGGGATTTGTTTCACGAAGACGGTGCTTGTTACTTGAATTTGTTTTGAAAATGTTTTCGTTATGTACACTGAAGTTCACTAAGAAAATATATATTGGCATGGAATAGGTAAACTCTCTAAGCCTTCCGGACAGTTAAGCATGAAGTTGTGTTTTCACCAAACATATTCAAAAAATTTCCTTTTGCAAAATAAATATTCTTTGACACTGCTGGAAAAATTACCCCAAATATTATTCCACACCTTATTATAGAGTGAAAATAGGTAAAATGAATTAACTTGAGAGTGTTAGTATTGCTGAAGTGGAATATCGACCTAACTGCATAAAATATTCCATTTAACTTAGGAAACATTTGATCAATATGATTCTTCAAGTTAGGCGGTTATCAATCTATAAACTAAAGAGTTTTGTTGTTATTTGCAAGCAAGACTTGATGCGCAATGTGACAAACTGTTCGTTAAAAGTTTATTATATTTGTTTTATTTATATTCACGACCACCACTTTATTAGCAGCAAAACATTTACTCATATGGGCAGAACTGAATTCGACACAGTGCAGAAATCATAAAATTCTTAACTGGAAATTATGACATTAGTGTTATTAGAAAATACTGTGAGATCTGATAAGGAATTTGTTTTCAGGGGAAGGTCATCCATTACAGCAAATTTCCCTTAATCCGACGTCTGAAAATTCGACATTCCTGAAATTTGGCACCCGAGGAGAGTATTTCCAAGACCGGAACTTCCGCTTTTACCAGGAAAAAAAGCTTTATTGATTAAACAGGAAGATCTCAGGGTCATGTTCGCAAAGGCCGTCAATGAGTGTGTTGGTATTTTGGTATTTCCTGACTCCTTGTCTCTTAGTCCTTCCGTTTATTCAGCTATGACGACTCCAGAAAACACAACCTAATGGCGTTGAAGCAGCAGATAAGGGAGATATCCAGATGGAATACTGCTCTGATTAGTTGTACATCCAACGTGTACGAGCAGTAACAAAAATTTGCCTGCATAAACTTAGCCCATTAGAGGTACTGGCTGATAGTCCGGAGTATTCGATAATTTCGCAACTGTCCGGTACCGTACGAGTCGGATTAACGGAATTTTGCTGTGTATTATGATGAGTGAAGGCCCTAGAATTGAGTCTTTGTTAACTCCGGGTTTTAGTGTACCCCAGATGGAAAAGTAAATCTCAGTTGCATTAGATTATTGTATTTCACCTTGTTGTTTTTTATATAAGATCTGAACCAACTTGTTCTTATTCATGTATTGCCATAGAAGTGTAATTTAGCTAACAGAATTTAATGATTTACGAAGTCATGTTATTATTATTTATCCCGTTCATTAACTTGATAAATTATCTTACTCTTATTTTAATATAATTACATAGTTTAAGTCAAAAACCTTTTGCCACATCACAGAAAATTGCTCCCACCTGCATTCCTTGGGAAGAAACCAACAATGTATGTATATTACATTCACCAGTTTGCTGCCAATCCAACATATTTCGGTCTTGTTCGTTTACTTTCCTGATATACTGACGTGCGTGATAGGAATACATGTACGTTATAAAATGCATTTTTTGGTTAATAGGTTGGAATATAATATACGTTACCGTGAAAGCAGCATTGTCAGTAGGTACCGCGTCATGAAACCATACCGTGCCGAGACCAGTATGTTGTTACTGTGCAGATGACGGCTTAACCTACTGTTAGCAGCCTTCTCAAATGATTCAGATAAAAAGGTTTCATGGCGACTTAGGCCTATAATTTGTCGTTCTAGTTGTATCCTTGTTTACAGTGTTTCTTCTGTTGTAGATTTAAGATATTCAGTGAGAGTGAGTGATCAAAAATGTAGTGCGATTAGTGTCGCAACTCTAGAATTGTATCTCCAACCAATTAAAAGCCCAATAACCGAGTATTACTAAGAGTAACATTCATGAGATCTTTGTTACTAGTCTCGGCTATCAATGAACATACTGATTTATGTTTTATTTAGGCACTCCATTCAAAAGCCACATAATTACGTTTAACCAGACTATGCCGCTTCGTTGCATATTCTTTCAAATACGTTTTACAGTTTTACACGTCCCAGGTTTAAGATCTGCCTTCCTCTAAATAATTCAAGTCTTCGCCAATCCTTCTTGCGTTTTTGAAGTTATCTCGTGATCTTGTACTGACATCAAAGGCTTGGCTTCAGTACCTCTTGATGGTAGAGGTTGTCGCCCTTACCTGTCACTTTTGTCGGCTAATGAGAAGGCATTTATGTAAATAAAACTCAAGGAGTGGCCTATATAGCACTCTTGACAGGCCAATCAGAAACTGTTAATTTTATACAAATTTAGGAAGCGTCGCTATGCAAAGTCCGCGATATATCTCGTCTTGTGACGCTTCGCACACTCGTAACTTAAATTTCCATGACTCCGCGTGAATTAATAACCGAAAAAGTCTTAACGGTTGTTTGTCGTAAAGTACACTTTAGCCTGTTCTGGCTAAAGTAACATATTTTAATTCGACCTTTCTGCTAATTCTAAAACATTCCAATAGACGTCTACAAGAAACCGCAGAACATCTCTTCCGAACGCATTCTTCACATGCTTCTCCCGATCTGATACTCATATCCCTGAGTGATGTCACATGCATTAGCTGATCTTAGCTAGACCTTTATTCACCCTAAGTACTAATGGCGGCCAGCTCTTAATATTTTATGCTCAGAACGCAGACGTGACTTGGTGAGTGTCCACGGTTAGGTTGCAGTTACTTGTTCGTCCTCCTAACATATTTGCTACATTGTAACCTGATCAGTTAGGAGTAACACATGACCAATTCCATTCAGGTATCTAGCAAAATATTAAATTTAGCTTACGTATGTTCCTTAAAAGGAACAATACAGGCGATGTACGTGTAGAATAACATTAAGGCGCTTTCGTGTTACCGTTGTTGTAATGGAAAGCAAGAAGTGTTACGAGTACATATTCTGAATGTGTGTTCATGTACTTGTCTTAGTTATCCGGCACGCAAATCGCGTTTTTTCTGGCAGCATTGTATTTTTATCTGTGGCCTGTCTGCCCTTTTCAATATTTCTACATAATCTCATTAACGACAATCTCTTCGGGGGAAAAAATTTATGGAACATAAAATGTGTGTTTTGATTTTCTGTGCACATTTGTCTGATACGTTTCTCATTCTAAAAAGAATTCAGCGAGATACGATCATAAACGTACATTCGTAAGTCTTCATGTAAAATAAAAGAAGATATTTTCAATACTGTATACTCGAACATAGGGTGCTATGAATAGTAACTGGACAAAAGTAATGAAAGGAAAACAGAGTGCATTCTTTTTATAAAATTTATTTAATAAGTCACTTAGTAATACAAATGCCACTTGGAAACATAGCCAGGGAGAAAATGAAATAAAACTCCATAAATTTTGTTTTGTAATTTACCGCTTTCAAGTAAATTGTCCCATCACTTAAGGTGTTGTTGAACTATCGCTTTGAAGTTAGCTTTCCTAATCGTTGAAGTAACGGACAACAGTTAAGATATCCATCAGTTAATCAATCGGACGTGCAGTGTCGTCATCCGTACGTCTTAGGGCTACAGCAGGATGTGGCACTCAGCGGTACAAGAAGCCTGGGTAGCCGGCTATGCCGGCATAGCCGGCATAGCCGGCATAGCCGGCATAGGGGTAGCCGGCGAATCCCCAGGCGCCGTACGGTGAAGTGAGGTACACTTGTTCGGCTCCCTTCAGGTCCTTCTTGGCCTCAGGTTCGGCGGCGAAGACGGAGGCAACGACAAACAGGGCGAGGAAAAGGGCGAACTGAAACATTTCACGAGCAGGTTGTAAAGACGATGTTTTTCGCTTGGTTGGACTAATTCTATCTGTGGGACTTCCCAGCTTGCCAGTTGGGAGAGGGAGTTTAATAGTAACGTAAAGAAGATGTAAATATGTCCGTATTCGCTCCATGATGGAATACTCGAACGTGAGATTGGGGGCACAGTGCTATTCATTTTTATCAAGTCCCCCGCCACTTAGCGCCCGACAGCCATTGAATGTGGAAGTGAGTTGGTCCGAGAGTCCCTCCGGTCTCTTTGGAGAGCTCACATGAAGAATGAGTGTACTATTGAAGTGTCCATAATTGTGAAAACACATTTATATTTCGAAGAGAGAACTTTATTTTCAGTGTATGGGACTACGGAATTTTGACAGTATGACCCGTGGGACGCAAGATACCAAAGGTTGATAATTATTAGTATGTGTCACTTTCCACTTGCACCTCACGGAGGTTTCAGAGGAATACGTATTCTTCTTGTGAACACTGTGTTTCTCGTTCCAGTTGTGCCCTGTTTTAACGAATAACTGTATTATTCTTCTCAATTATGGCTTTCGCGAACATGTTTAATTCCCGTCCTCTTATTAGAACAGCTGGATTTAGCTTTCAGACTCAGTGTTCAGCTGTAATTCCGTTTCATTTTGTGATATCCTTCAGTCAGTCCGAGGAAATAATGATAAAAACCTTAAAATCGGCCATGTTTGTTTTCTTCCTCATCCATGAACTCTATCCTATAAATCATATGAAGATAATAAACATTTACGCCTAACCCTTCAGTGTTCATGATGACGTCAAATTGGTATCAGCAAAATCACTGCATAGCTTCTGTGCAGTATTCTGTTATTGTCTTTGGTAGAAGGTGTCTGAGGAGCCAACGTTCATCTTTTAAAAGATAATAGTGCAGCTGTGCGTGTGGTTTTGTTACGGTAGTGTTACTTGACGGAACGTGTTTAGTTAAAACGCGAAGCTTGTATTGAAATATTACAAGGGCTGTTATGTTATGTTATTAGGTATGTGGGTCTAAATGTTCTTAATACTGTGCTGCACTGCCGATTGCAGTGGCCGTGCCGTCTAAGGCGTAGGTCTGCGCTGGATTGCTGGGTTCGTGGGTTCGAATTCCACTGAAAGCAGGAATGTTTGTCTCCTTTGTTCCTTGTGTGTTATGTGGGTAGCGACCACTGCGGTGGTATGATCATTCGTTCCGAGAAGTCCTACCGTGTGTGTATGTGTGTGTCTAGTTGTGTGTAATCTAGAAACCTCAACAATGAGGTGGCATAGGATCGATTGAGTCTGTAGTGCTACAAAAAGAATATGCACAACTTTTACTGAAGCAGTGTATTTAATACTTTTAAATTCAGTAGGCCTATGAAAAGTTCGGTAGACAATCGGGGCCCCACTGTGACTGAATACTCCCAAAACCCTTACACTCCGGCTGTAGATAAACACCTTGACAACAAAACAGAGAAATTAGTGTAAGCTATGTCCCATGTTTTCCAAAACACATTTTACACAATAATACTATGATTATCATCGTTACCGTGCAGCCATTACAGTGGTCGCAGCCTCACTTAATGAAGCGTTTAAATCGCAAATTTTAACTATGCCTTCTACCTGATGCAACTCTGGAACACTCTGATTTAGACCACGCAGTACATTTATGTGTTTCCTGTGATTATCACAGTTAGTACAGATTATTTTCCTTAACATTACTAACAGATTTGTTTGACTAAAGACAGCGGTGTTTTTTTTTCTGAGGCGGGAATCAATTATATATACACAGTTTAATTTAATTTGTCTTCAGTGGGAAGACTAAGAAACTACAATTTCAGTAAGTTAGGCAATTTTCGTACAGAGTAACAATACTGGCAATTGTGTTGCCATTTGTATTATTATTCCGAAAACATTGTCACGGGATATTTACTGAATGTAAACTGAGATGACCACATAAGCGCATGCAAAGCAGTATCAATTATTGCTGTGTGATTTGAAATTGGAATATTTCGAAAAAAATTTAATGGCACTGACGCAAAACACGGAACTTCTGGCGAATTGTTACATCCGGACGGACAGACAGAGACATGACAAAGCTAACATACGCATTTTGTGTATTCCAAACCCTCCTGCCATACTTGGATCTCGCTGGTACCACAATGTACCACAATGTACCACAATGTACAACAAAGTTGAAATTAATGACTTTAGAGCTTGTGCTTTTTCACACCGTTCTGAAAAAAAAGTAACAGGAAAAATGTGTCTTCCCGGACGGAATGGGACTTTCACTTAAGCACCTTATCAACCAACAGAAGTCTCATCAATGTATTAAACTCAGTGACAATGTTGCGCAAAACCTCCTTCCTAACCGAAGCTCAGACTTTCTTGTAGTCTATAAATCCATGCAGATGATGTACTGCCTCCATTTTTTCAGTCATATTTCCAAGTGCTTGGAGATGCAAAATATCTTATTAGCATTTAAAATCTGTTACATTAAGCGCACATTGACAGCGCCCAGCGATGCCGTTTACGTGTAGATTTAAACATGAGAGAAGAATGTTGGCTGAAATTTTGTGTTTGTTGAAACTAGAGATACGCCCGAAAATACTACAACTGGTTTTATGATCAATTTCGTAAATACGTACAATAATAGAATCCCTCTATGTATTAGACAATTCTCCCTCATACCACATCGAACTAATATGTTTACCCATAATGGCGCCGTTATTCTGGGTCTCATGCTGCATCGCCGGAAAATCAGTTTCATTCGCTTCGCAGGCGAAGTGCCACCATATTTAAGGGTCTAAATGTATGGTTTACCGAAACGTTGGGGTTCAATCATCCAGTGAGACGACGTCATATCCAAGAAGAATGGAATCCTCAGCTTCACCGCTTTTAAAATCTCAAGATTCGCCATTGTATGGACCTCATAACCTAGACTAATTTTCTACCACTTGTTGAATCAATTCTGTTGGAATTTGATAATTACAAAGTAATTTACATCTTATCAACTGTTCATTAAACATCTTAACCCGAAGCATAATATTTTTGTAATAAATGAACAAGTTACTTCAGATTTGAGTTAGAAATCAGTCGCGCACAGACGCGACAAGCTCGTGAATGCTGACAATAGCAGTGCACTGCACTCACAAATATGTGCAACTTAGCCGTTGATTTCCTGTTTGTCGTAAAGTAG
>Ga0123354_10018231_pt1 | contig 11003 bp, 10 predicted proteins | sample TergutLab28metaG_2_FD_97872 | JGI IMG/M metagenome (GOLD analysis project Ga0123354, IMG submission 97872) | Labiotermes labralis P4 segment gut microbial communities from Petit-Saut dam, French Guiana - Lab288 P4 | ecosystem: Host-associated > Arthropoda: Insects > Digestive system > Gut ... | reverse complement strand
CGGCAAAAGCGGCGGCACAGTTTACCGAACAGCCGCTGTATCGCTATGTAGGCGGCGTGAATGCCAATACCCTTCCCATCCCGCTGATGAACATCCTTAACGGTGGATCACATGCCGACAACAGCATTGACTTTCAGGAATTTATGATCATGCCCGTTGGCGCAAAATGTTTTTCGGAAGCGCTGCGCATGGGCGCCGAAGTTTTCCACAACCTGAAAGCCGTATTGAAAGCCGGCGGTTATTCTACCAACGTTGGCGATGAAGGCGGTTTTGCGCCTAATCTGAAATCGAACGAAGAAGCAGTGACGGTTATCCTTCAGGCGATTGAAAAAGCAGGTTACAAACCCGGCGATGATATTTATCTGGCGCTCGACCCTGCTTCATCTGAATATTTCCTGACGGATGAAAATGTTTATCATTTCAAGAAATCGGACGGCAGAAAACTTACCCCTGCGCAAATGGTGGATTACTGGAAAGACTGGGTCAACAAATACCCCATCATATCCATTGAGGATGGTATGGCTGAAGACGACTGGGATGGATGGAAACTCATGACCGACGTACTCGGCGATAAAATACAGTTGGTAGGCGACGACCTGTTTGTTACCAATACCAAACGCCTCGCCATGGGTATCGAAACAAAAACAGCCAACTCTATTTTGGTGAAAGTTAACCAGATCGGTTCGCTCACCGAAACCATCGACGCTGTGAACATGGCTTACCGCGCATCATATACCGCCGTGATGAGTCACCGTTCGGGCGAGTCGGAAGACAATACCATCGCCGACCTGGCTGTGGCGCTAAACACCGGTTTAATCAAAACCGGTTCGGCTTCACGCTCCGACCGGATCGCCAAGTACAACCAATTGCTCCGCATCGAGGAAGAACTCGGCGAAGAAGCCCGCTATTGGGGAAAAACGTTCAAATACGCACGATAAGTAATTGCAATAGTTTAGAAAACAAAGAGGCTGTCTAAAAAGCCTCTTTGTTTTTTCTGTCGTTGCGGGTTTGACGCACAATCTTCTGATAATAAGCAACGTTATTTTATCGGGATTACGTGTCAAGCCAGTAATGTTAAAGAATTGGATGTGTTTACCATAGTTTTTTCGTTTCAAAATCAGTCAAAACAAAAAAATAATGTAAGTTTGCAGTTGGAAATAATCAATAAAAAAAGAAGTATGAAAATGAAAAGTAAAGAAAAAATTGGACTTCCGGTTATTGTTATGGTTGTAATACTGGCAGTTAGCGGGGCATATTCAAATGCGCAGGATTGGCCGCAATGGCGTGGTGCAAATCGTGAAGGTGTCTCAAAAGAGACGGGATGCAATTTAGACTGGACGCAGAAAAAGCCTCCGCTTTCATGGACATTCCGGCAGGCAGGCGCCGGTTATTCCGCTCCCACCATTGTCGGGACGACACTCTATGGTCATGGCGCTGCTGACGATGGTGATTTTGCGTTCGCTTTAGATACGCAAACCGGCAATTTGAAATGGAAACAGATACTTGGGATGAAATCTGTTATAGAACGTGGCGACGGGCCTCGCGGTTCAATTACGGTAGATGGCAACAACCTGTATTTGATTCGTGGCGACGGTCAGATGCACTGTCTTTCTGCCGTCGACGGAAAAATGCTCTGGCAAAAAGATATCAAAGCTGATCTTGGCGGCAAAATAATGTCTCAATGGGGTTATAGCGAGTCTCCTTTGGTAGACGGTAACCTCGTCATCTGCACGCCGGGCGGTAGCCAGGGAACAATGGCGGCGCTTGACAAAAATTCCGGAAACCTTGTATGGAGAAGCAAAGAATGGACAGATGATGCAGGATATTCTTCCCCAATTGTTGCTGAAGTTAACGGACTCAAGCAGTATATTCAGCAATCGGCCAAAGGCGTGGCAGGCGTGTCGGCAACAGACGGAAAATTGTTGTGGAGAGTCGAAAATACCGCCTACAGAATTGCTGTCATTCCTACTGCGATTTTCAATGACAATATGGTTTATGTGACAAACGGGTATAATGGAGGATGTATAGGTATTCGGCTTTCCAAAGAGGGAGAAAGCATAATAGCCAATACAATTTATACCAACAGAGACATAAGTAACCAACATGGCGGTGTTGTGTTGATAAATGGTTATATTTATGGCCATTCTGAACGGCCAAGCGACAGTTGGGTATGTCAAAACATGAAAACCGGCGAAATAGTTTGGAGTCAAAAAACTCAAGAGGCCGGTGTTGGTAAAGGCTCCGTATTAGCCATTGGCGACCGTCTGCTTTGCTTTGATATGGTAACCGGAGTACTCGCCGTTGTGGCAGCTTCTCCGGATGGATGGAAGGAGTTTTGCAGGATAACCATACCGGAAAGAACCAGTACGGTAACAACACAGGATAATCAACTATGGACGCATCCGGTCGTTGCCAATGGCAAACTCTACGTGAGAGATCACGACTTACTGTTTTGCTTCAGTTTAAAATAATTCATCAATTTCTTAAATATTCATTAATAATCAGAACCATGAAAAAAGTTATATTCATTATCGGGTGCGGCATTGTTCTCATGACCGGTTGCTGCAATTCGTCGGAACAGAAATCAGCATGTGGGGAAAAAACATGCGGCTGCGTTGCAAAAAAGGATTCAATGGAGCTTATCCTGAATATCCCCATTAAGATTAAACCGGAATCGGTATCGGCCTACTTGCGGGCTTTTGAAAAATGCCAGGCTGCTACCCTGCGGGAAGAAGCCTGCCTGGATTATGTGATTTTCCAGTCATATACCGACAGCACCGAATTTCATCTGTTCGAACGATGGAAAAACAAACCGGGACATCTCGCCCACATGGAAACCGAGCATTTTAACCAATACCGGGAAGAAACCAGAGGAATGAACGACAGGGCAAAATCATCAATGATCACCACCTATGTTTGTCCCTGCGTGAATCAATAACCGGATATTGAAATGGCGTCATGAATAAAAATTCATCATTCCTGTTCTTGACCATCTTAGTAGTTTCGTTGTTTTTGGCCGAATCGTGTGTCCCCTGGTCCAAATTCAAAGAGCAAAAGAAAAAAATTGCGGCTTACGAAAATGAGAACAACGACCTGATTTCATCCAACGAACAGTTGACGGTGAGCAACACTGAACTGCTATCCAATATGAGCATCTTGAGGCAACAGTTAGGTACCATGGCAACCGACTCGATGCAACGGGTGCAGGAAATCACCGCATTGCAGACAAAAATCCGCCAACTCGAAAACCGTTTGCAGGAAATGAATACCAGCCTGGATGCACTGCGAAAAGGTTCGGAACGCGAAGCATCCAAACTGATGATGCAAATAGAAGGAATGCAGGGAGATATGCAAACACGTGAAGCTCAGTTGCAGAAACTGTCGCAGGAGATGACAGAAAAGCAACGTAACCTGTTGGCTATGGAGCAGGAATTAGACAAACGCAACCGGCGCATGATGGAACTGGAACGGATTATTTCGCGACAGGACTCGGCGGTGCGCGCGCTCAGAAACAAGGTATCGGCAGCGCTCACAGGGCTTGAAAACAACGGGCTAACTGTGAGCATACGTCAGGGAAAGGTGTATGTTTCGCTGGATGAACAATTGCTGTTCAGGTCGGGCAGCATCGTGGTTGATCCGGCCGGAGTGAATGCACTGAGGAGGTTGGCAGTGATCCTGGAACAGAACCCTGACATCAGCATCACCATCGAGGGGCATACCGACAACGTACCGTTGACGACAAGCACCTCGATGCAGGATAACTGGGACCTGAGCGTGAAACGGGCTACATCAATTGTACGCATTCTGCTCGCCAACGGCAGGATAGCGCCCGATCGCCTCACTGCCGCCGGCCGTGGCGAGTTTGTGCCTGTGGACGCTGCCAATACACCCGCAGCGCGGCAGAAAAACCGCCGCACCGAAATCATCCTCATGCCAAAACTCGACGCTCTGTACCAAATGCTGGAATAATTCCTGATTCCAAATTCATCATTCCAAATTCATTATTTGCTTCAGGTTGGTTCAACGATTGTTTCTCTGGATGTATTCGAAAAGCGTTTCGTATGCAATCTTGAGAAATGCAGAGGAATGTGTTGTGTATACGGCGAATCGGGAGCGCCGCTCGAAGACGACGAAATAATCATCCTGCAGGAAGCCTACTCACAGATAAAATCCTACATGACTGCCGCCGGTATTGCCGTAGTAGAGAAACAAGGCGTGTATGCTACCGATTCCGACGACGATAAGGTAACGCCCCTGATTGGCAATTCAGAGGATTGCGCCTACGCTTGCGCCGAAAAAGGCGTGATTTTTTGTGCCATCGAAAAAGCGTATATGAATGGCATGATTGGTTTTCGCAAGCCTGTTTCATGTCATCTCTATCCGATACGCATCACAAAGTACAATGATTTTGACGCTGTGAATTACCATCCCTGGAGTATTTGTAGTGACGCCCTGAAGCTGGGAGAAAAGAAAGGAACACCGTTGTATATCTTTCTGAAAGAGCCTTTGATACGGAAATACGGCGGCGAATGGTATAAAGAATTGTGCCTGGCGGCGGAACATACAAAGAGTAATCAGGATTTTTCAGGGATGATTTAGATTCACCGTTGATGTGTTCATGCGTTTTTTGAAACTCCTCAAAAAAATATTGTAAAATGAATAAAAAAGAATAATTTTGCACCGATTCTATTTTATGGTTTATACCTTGATCAGAGCCATTCGATATTTGTTTGTTGTGTGGATGACGTTGTTTGTTACGGCATGTGCAACCATGCGCAATTGCCCGATTGAAACGTTACAACCGGCTAAGCTGACTTTTGAAACTCCCAAAAACAATATAGCTCTTTTTGCTTCGGAAACTGTTTTGGCGGAAGCCATCGCGACCAACGAAACAGCTATAGATATTCCGGCTGATTCATTGATTGCCAACATTCTGTTTTCACTGCAACGATATTGGGAAAAAGCACCCGGTTACGAAGATACTCATTTCTCCATCTACATCAATAATACAGACTCGTTATACGGGGCTTCCGATTTCGATTTGGTGGTGCGGTTGGACAGGTTGCAGATAAAAAACGCATACTATGGTCAACAATATGCTTTTAATGTATGGGAGGCATATCTATATATCCAATATATGGCAAAATGGTCAATACGGGACAAGTCTGGTGTGCTGGTTGACGAATATACCGATCGCGATTTGCACGCGTGGCCTTCGGGTCTCCAAGAGGGAAAGCTGGACGCTGTAGAGCATCTGCCCGAGGTTAAAGACGCCTGGTGGGATATAGGTATTACGCTGGCGCATAATTATGCCGCACGCATTGCTCCCCAATGGCAAACAGGAATGCGTACGATTTATATGGTCAACAAGTTTCCCGACCTTTCGCAACAGGCTTATACGGCTATGCAGAACGATGCTTATGCACGGGCTTTTGGTATATGGGAAACCATGTTGCTATCGTGCCGCAACAGGCATAAAAGAATCAAAAGCCAGATTACCTATAATATGGCGGTGGCTTATGAGTTTCAAAATCAATTGGATCAAGCCATCTATTGGGCACAGCGATCAGCCAATCTGAATAATAAAAACAAAACCGTCAATTACCTCAAACTGCTGCGCGAAAGGCAACAGTATCAGACAAAACTTGATCTGCAAACTTCAATCCAAGACATTCAATGACGTCGCAAACCGTATTCATCATACTTGTCGTCATCATTGTCGCCGATTTCATTCTCGAAAGTTGGCTTGAATTGCTGAATTTGAAAAATCTTTCGGAAACGCTTCCTGAAGAACTGAAAGATTTGTACGATGCTGAAAAGTATGTACAATCACAGAAATACGAACGTACCAATATACGTTTCGGATTGACCGGCAGTACCTTTAATCTGATATTAATTTTGGGATTGTTCTTCTTCGGTGGTTTTGCGTGGACGGATAGTCTGGCGGCGAGTATCAGTACGCATCCTGTATTACATCCCCTGCTTTTTTTCGGCATACTGGGGCTGGCGCTCGATTTACTGAACACACCTTTTGCAGTATACGATACTTTTGTGATCGAACAACGATTCGGATTCAATAAAACTACGCCAATGCTTTTTATTACCGACAAACTGAAAGGATGGTTGCTGACAGCGATCATTGGCGGCGGGTTGATGGCGGCGGTGGTGTGGTTCTACCTGCTAACCACCATCTATTTCTGGCTGTGGGTATGGTTGCTGATGTCGATATTCATGTTGTTCATGGCTTTTTTCTATTCATCGCTGATTGTGCCGCTGTTCAACAAGCAGAAACCGCTTGAGGACGGCGAACTTAAACGCCAAATCACCTGTCATGCAGAACAGGCCAGATTCCATATCGACAAAATATATACCATCGACGGCTCGAAACGCTCAACCAAGGCCAATGCCTATTTTAGCGGGATAGGACGTAAAAAACGGATTGTGCTGTTCGATACTTTGATCAGTGAATTATCGACCGGCGAGATTGTGGCCGTATTGATGCACGAGGTTGGACATTACCAAAAGAAGCATATCTTCGCCTCCATGCTACTGTCGCTCATACAGACGGGGATTATGCTGTTCATCTTCTCGCTGTTTGTATCGCAGCCGGTTTTATCTCAGGCGCTGGGGGCGCCCGACGCCAGTTTCCATATTGGACTTATTACGTTCGGAATTTTGTATAGCCCCATATCAACACTCATTGGATTGATGATGAATGCGTTTTCGCGAAAAAACGAATATCAGGCAGACCATTTCGCTGCCAGCTTCGGGATGGGCAATACTTTGATATCTGCGCTTAAAAAACTATCGGTCACCAATCTTTCGAACCTGACTCCGCACCCGCTTTATGTCTTTTTTCATTATTCGCATCCTACTCTGTTGCAACGGATACGGAATTTGAGGTAATCAATTTATAACACCAACATGGCGTCGCCATAAGGTCCGAAATGGTATTTTTCCTTGACAGCCAATTCGTGTATGTCCATCAACAGTTCATGACCGGTAAATGACGAAACCATCATCATCATGATGGACATGGGCAAATGGAAGTTAGTAACAAGACTGGTGGGTACGTTCACTTCGTAGGGCGGGAAAATAAACTTATTGGTCCATCCGTCGGCAGGTTTCAACATACCCGAAGTTGATACCGAGCTTTCCATGGCGCGTAACACGGTAGCGCCTACGGCAACCACTTCCGATTTCCTTGCTTTGGCTGCATTCACCATATTGGCCGTTTCATCGGATATGAAAAACTGCTCTGAATCCGTCTTGTGTTTGGTAAGGTCTTCCACATCTATACTGCGAAAATTGCCAAGACCCATGTGAAGCGTTATTTCCGTACGTTCGACGCCTTTGATTTCGAACCGTTTCAGCAATTCGCGGCTGAAATGAAGACCGGCGGCAGGCGCTGCTACTGCGCCTTCATGTTTAGCGAATATGGTCTGGTAACGGTCTTTGTCGTCGGTTACTACTTCGCGTTTGATAAATTTTGGCAATGGAGTCTGTCCCATCGAAAAAAGCGTAGTCTTGAACTGGTCATAATCGCCGTCAAACAAAAAACGCAGAGTACGCCCCCGTGAAGTAGTATTATCAATAACTTCGGCCACAAGGTTGTCGTTGTCGCCGAAATAAAGTTTGTTGCCGATACGAATTTTGCGGGCGGGATCGACCAATACATCCCACAAGCGTTGTTCGTGGTTCAGTTCGCGCAGGAGAAAAACCTCGATTTGCGCGCCGGTTTTTTCCTTGTTGCCGTATAAACGAGCTGGAAACACCCTGGTATTGTTGAAAACCATCACATCAGCCTCGTTGAAATAGTTGATAATTTCCTTGAAAACACGATGCTCAATGTGATTGTGCTGACGGTTAACGACCATCAGACGCGATTCGTCTCTGACTGGCGCCGGAAACTTTGCGATGAGATCTGGCGGAAGATGAAATTTATACTGTGAGAGTCTCATGATTGGTTATGGATTTATATTTTTAATATCTGCTCAAAAAACTCAGGCGATAAGGCCTTTTCGACACGAAAACCACCGATGGCTGTTCTCCGGATCCCTACCAGACAAGCTCCGCTTTGATTGGCTATACCGACGTCTCGGGCAAACGCCCTCACGTAAGTACCCTTGCTGCAACGCATCCGAATCTCCGCTATCGGCAAATCGAATCGAATAATCTCCAGTTCTCTAATAACTACCTGTTGAGGCGACAGTTCGATGTCCGAACCTTTCCGTGCAAAAGTATACGCCCGTTTCCCCTGCAAATTCTTTGCCGAAAATAATGGCGGTACTTGTTGCGTTTCGCCGAGAAAGAGTTGGAGCGAGTTTTCGAACGATTCTCGGGTGATATGTTCTGTCGGAAAAGTGGCGTCGGTTTCGGTTTCGAGATCGAATGAAGGCGTCGTTCGTCCCAACTCAATGGTAGCCACGTATTCCTTGTCGGCATCCATCCACTCGTTAATTCGCCTGGTGGCTTTCCCGGTGCAAATCACCATCAAACCTGTGGCCAACGGATCAAGCGTACCTGCGTGTCCAACTTTCAATTTTTTGATCTTCAGCCTGTTGGTGATAATATTTCGACATTTACGCACCACATCAAACGATGTCCACCACAGCGGCTTGTCGATTAAAACAACCTGCCCGGCTATAAATTTTTCAGACGCCGGTTCTGCCGGGTGAAACAGAGGAACAGAGGTTTCGTCCTGTTGCATCTTCTATAGGAATAATTGCCAAACAAACGCCATTGTGCCCGCAACAGCACAATAGACGGCAAAGTAAACCAATTTACTTCGCTTCACAATGGCGATCATTACTTTACAGGCAAACAAACCTGAAAAGAACGCCGTTATGAAACCTACGATCATCGCCGGCATCGGTATTCCCGAAACTTTTGGTGAAAATTCACCGCCGGTAATGTTCAAAAATGTTTCGCCCAGAACAGGTATCAGCACCATCAGGAATGAAAACCGGGCAATATCTTCCTTCTTGTTACCCAGCAACAAACCTGTGGAAATAGTTGCCCCGGAACGTGAAAGCCCCGGAAGTAAGGCTATCGCCTGACTGACGCCGATAATAAACGCGTCGAGATACGATATTTCCTTACCTTGTTTGAATTTTACAAAGTGCGTGAATGTCAACAAAATGGCGGTAACAAGCAACATGCCTCCCACTAAAATCACACCTTCGCCAAAAATCTCTTTCACTTGTTGTTTGAAAAAAAGTCCAACTACCAACACCGGTATCATTGAAACGCAGATTTTGACAATATATTGCGTTTCTTCATTCATGCGGAACCGGAACAGACCTTGCAATAATTTCCCGATTTCTGTCCTGAAAACAAAAATCGTACTCAGCACCGTGGCGCAATGTACCAGTACTTCGAATGTGGTTTCTGCGGCGGGGTTTACCTGTATACCTAACAGTTCTTTTCCGATAATCAGATGGCCGCTGCTGCTCACAGGTAAAAATTCCGTCAATCCTTGTACCAAACCTAATACGAGAGCTTCTATCCAATTCATGAGTCATTTTTTTAAAACGCAAAGTTACACGAAAATATTCTATTCACACACAATAAAAAAAAATCTTGCCTTTTGTTCTCGCAAAAAATAAAATATCCATTATAATCGGGAACAAAACCATTGAAATAATTTCAATTTTGGCTCAAAATTTTTCGCAAAATTTTTCATAAAAATTTTGTTTTATTACGAATGTTTCGTATTTTTGCGACTTCATCGTAATTAACATGTAAATAATGGAATATTTGTCACCTCAAGAAGAAGAAGCCATGCTGATTATATGGCGTTTAGGTAAAGGTTTCGTGAAAGATTTTCTCGAACAGTATCCCGAACCGCGCCTGCCGTACACCACCCTGGCTTCGACAGTGAAAAACCTTGAACGCAAAGGTTATGTGTCAAGTCGCCGATATGGCAATACTTATGAGTATATGCCCATCGTCTGCGAAAAAGAGTATAAGAAGCAGTTTATGTCGGGTTTTGTGAAAGATTATTTCAGCAATTCCTACAGCGAAATGGTTGCGTTCTTTGCGCAGGAACAACACATTTCGGCCAACGAACTGAAACACATCATCCGTATCATCGAAAAACAGGAAAACCAATGATTGCCTATCTGCTCAAAGCCAATATCGTACTCGTCGCGTTGTATGGATTCTATTTCCTGTGTTACCGTCGCGATACTTTTTACGGGCATATCCGCTGGTATTTGTTGGCAACCATCTTATCCGCCTTTACGTTTCCGCTCGTCAACATTTCGGCATGGTTATCGGACAACCCGGCTGTGATTGAGGTTTCGCAATATTTTCCCGATATGGAAGCGGTGTATCAGTATGTTGCTGTTCAGCAACCCATAGCATTAGTTCAGCCGCAAACGGAATATACTGCTGAACCCGCAGTTGCGCGTACAATTCCGGCGGGTCTTCTCTTTCTGTGGTGCTGGCTGCCGGTAACGGTTTTTATGGCGGTCAAAAGGCTGTTTCAAATTGCCGGTATTGCCCGTTTGCGGCTTCTTTATCCGCGAATATACCTTAGAAACAATGCCATCATTGACGTCGACAGAAAAATTCAACCCTTTTCCTTTTCCGGAAGCATTTTTCTTAATTCTTCCCTTTACGGCAAGGATGAGTTAGACGAGATTGTGGCGCACGAACAGGTTCATTGCCGGCAAAAACATACCATTGATATTCTTTTAGCAGAAACGCTTTTGTGCCTGTGCTGGTTCAATCCTGTGGCATGGCTGCTGCGCTACGACCTCAAACAAAACCTCGAATTTTATACCGACCGTATGACGCTCATGCACGGTTTCGACCGTAAACACTACCAATATAGCCTGTTGCGGGTATCAGACAGCGCTTATCAAATCGTAAATCATTTTAATTTTTATTTCAATCATCTTAAAAAACGTATCATCATGATCAACAGGAAAAATTCACCCCGTATCGCGGCTGTCAAGTATTTGCTGGTTGTACCGGTATTGACGGCAGTATTGCTG
>Ga0123354_10018223_pt1 | contig 11007 bp, 5 predicted proteins | sample TergutLab28metaG_2_FD_97872 | JGI IMG/M metagenome (GOLD analysis project Ga0123354, IMG submission 97872) | Labiotermes labralis P4 segment gut microbial communities from Petit-Saut dam, French Guiana - Lab288 P4 | ecosystem: Host-associated > Arthropoda: Insects > Digestive system > Gut ... | reverse complement strand
GGGAGAAGAGGTGGGGGGGGAGGGGGGGGGGGAATTGTGAAAGGGGGGGGGGGGGGGGGGGAGACGAGAAATATGTACAGATATTGGTAGGAAATCTTGAAGGATACAGACCAGTTTTAAGGCACTCCTATGAGGAATGACAATATTAAAGTTGGTCTAAAGGTAATATAAGGTATCTAACGCAATAAGAAGATACCTAAAAGTGAGTCTTTTGCCGTTGAAACGAATAACCTACATCGAACAAACCCAGGTTATTTAGGTTTGTATTAGTTTTTTCTTCAAATGGGAAACTAATGCTAGTGTTGCTGCACTAAGCAGAGATCGGAAGCTGTGGATATGAAATGCAGTGGGGCATATTTAAAGGATTTATCGACTGAAGCAACTGGCAAGCGAGGTAAACGGCTGCTCACTCAAAGCGCTTTGTACTATTCCTGCACATAGTCTTCTGTGCCAATACTTTTTATATTCCACAGATTATGAATCCTACCGGAAGCGGACTGCGTCGATAAACTTGTGGCAGATTTGCTAGATACGTGAATGTAGTCGGAAATATGCATGAACATTTGCATGTCGTGTTTAAAAGTAACGAACATTTCTACATTTAGAAACTGAAGTGAATTTTGTTTGAATAACACGATTAACAGAACGTACGTAAGTTGTGAAGAAGAAATGTCACGATTTCGTGGAAAAAGCGTCTTCAGCACTGATAAATATCTGCCGATGTGAAGGCAGCACCCACTCCCTTGATATTCAGGGTGCAGGACAAATTTTAATTATTGCTGACTATGGCATCAACGAAGTTACCATCTCCATAAACAAAGCAGCTCATGGGAATAGAGTTAATCAGAATTTTTTTCCCTTTATATCATCTAAATTTTTCCCGCCCTTAATTTTAAGCAGTTGGTCACTCTCTCCTACCTAAACTCAGTTGAAACTAGTCCACATCATCACATCTACTTTCAGTGAGATTCGTTTTAATAGTACGCCGCCATTTTATAACACACATTTACCGTGTGTGTGTGTGCGTGCGTGTGTGTGTGTGTGTATGTGCACTAAGATAATAAAAGAAGATGATACACTGCATTATTTATTTCTAGTTTAAAATTCGACTTTTTTTTTCAATTTTATTCAACCGCTATCAGGTTGCAGTTGAGTAGGTCGCAAAGACTATTAAAATTACACTGCGACTATATGTTTTCATATATCACATAATGTTATCAATGTATGTATAAGTTTTAGCAATTTCTACATAGTAGTTTTCCAGTCTTCATGACGTATTGAACTTACACTTAGTGACGGTTGACTAAACCGGAACATTTAGTTTGATAAGTGAAACATTAAATAACACAATGTATATTTTTACTTCAACGTCTTACCATTATAGTGCCATCTTTACCAGGCAGTCTGCCACATGGCCCTTACTTTTCGATATAATTTCCTTTGAAGCATTAATTTTTTAATATATTTCAGAATTTCTACTGAAAATTGATGTGCTAAAGTAAATTTTATCGTCACTGCACTTTTCCATACTAGATCTTACACGTAAATTTACCCTCTGCATGGTTGCTAAACGCCGCAGCCTTGTAATTCTTTTACAAGCCAATTCATCCTTTAGTGTTTTAAAAAGCTAACCAATAATCAAATGTATATTTTTGAATATTTCATGACCATGCGCTGATATTTCACTGTGAGAATAAAAGCAACAAGTGCATATGAAAATATGTTAAATTATTACATTATAATTGTTGTAAACATCTTACATGTTTCGGTCACCTTTTGTGACCATCTTTAGGGAGGTGATTTTTTGAATGATAGATTATAAGACAATTGTACTTTGTCTTGGTTGTCTTTGTAATATATCTTTCGAAACACCTCCCTGAAGATGGCCACAAAAGGCGACCGAAACATGTAGGAGGTTCACAACGATAATAATGTAATAAATTTTTTATATTTTAATATGTTCGTGTTGGTTTTGTTCTCATATATATATATAGAATTATATTATTATACCAGCTATTCAGCTATATGATTCAGTTTACGTTGAAACCATAATCAAGCTGCAGACACCAAAAATATAAAATTTAACAACTGTAATAATAAAATATATAAAAATATAATCGAGATCTCGAAATTGTTACATCAATTCATATTTTATAATGTAGAAATTGCGATCTCAAGAATTAATGAGTGTTATTTAGACTTGAAGAAGCTAGATAAGAAGAAACACTAATTAATTAAATTAATACACATATCATGTCCAGAACTGTGTGGAGCGATCGGGCCAATGTAGTTCATACAGATCGCAACAGCTGGATATGTAAAAGGTATATGTGGTAGACGCTCAGACGAGGAACTGAGCTATACTGGGTTCAAGAATATATGGAATTTTTTAAAAATAATATTAATCGGCATAATGTACGTAATGTATAAAACAGAAAATAATAATAATGTAAAATAATATACGATAATCCTATATGATTGTACATTATTGTTCAAGAGTAAAATTTTAACAGAAATTATATATTTTTTTGTATTATGGAGTGATGTTGACACATTTACCTACAATTGTATTCTTGTTTCACACTGAAGATGGCCGGACTACTGGCCAAAGCATGTTGATGAGCATACTGTGAATATAAATAATCATAAAGTTAAAGTGCAATTGTAGGCTGTTTATACATTTTACAAAAATGAAGCTCCTATTTTTACAAACTTCTCCACTTTCTCGTTAGTTTCTCTGCTTTAGTTACAAATACCTTCCTGCTACAGCTGATAATATTCCTTTCGGTTTTCAAATTGTGAGCAAAATAATTACCATTAAGTGATACACAAACGTGCCTTGTTATCGAGTCTGAACTGGATTTTAGTAGTTTTAATGACCATGTTTTCCATCGCAAGATTCCTGCTTCGTATCTCCGTCATTCTGAAGTTTTATTCTTCTGCGTCGTCTCTAGAAGCAACAACAGTTCGATTAGGTCATAAGTGTTTCCTTCCAAGTCCCGTCCTTTCCAGTTCATTAATGATAAATGATCTTACAATTGGACGTCACATAACCTGAGTTACCATCAACATCGTAAAAATAACCGTAAAAATGGAACACTGGCTTATAAATGGGAGGCCACTGGTCCGTATCGAACCTAGGTGACACGATGAGAAGAAACAAAGAAAACAGAAGAGATACTGCATGGAAATGAGAACAAGTCGCGTGGAGAGTAGAAAGACGGTGAGGTAATGGGGGAAAAGGCAAGGCGTTGAGATGTCGTCTTCATTATTACCTTCTGACGTAGGGCTCCCTGGGGAACTTGGGTGGGGTTGTATGTACATAGGGTCTGTAGACCGGGAAGAGAAATGATGGCCCTACGCATCAGGGACGATCCGGCGGGGGATGATCCACGTCTTCCTGCGTGGCTGCTGAGTTAAAGCCTATCCTCCCTTCTTCATGTCTGCGTAGTCGCGGTACTGGGCGATCAGAAATTGAGTGCACAGTCCACACAGCATAATGAGTGATTATGAAAGTTAAAGATAATGACCAAGTGATTATATGGGATAATTCCTTTTGCGCCGTTCGCACTGCTTGAATAAAAGATATACGAAATTGCCTGTAATACTATCTTCAGGTGGAAGAAAAGGCTACCAAGTGTTTGTGCTTGTTACGTGAAGATATGCAGCGCCACGAGTGACAAAAGTTTGTCACTACTGCTTGTAACATGTTTTAGAAGGTCATCTGATTGTTCATATATAGTTAAGAGCAGAGACAGATTTGGAGGGACAATATTACATATTCCAATTACAACCTCATATAATGGCGTAGAAATATCTGAAATGGGAGATTTGAGCGTCTTACAACCATGCTACTGAATATCCCAGTATTCTGGAAAAATAAGCCTTAAAAACTCGTAAAATGTTACTCACTCGTACGTTTTCATGAATTTTAGTACCTTTATCTTTGGGTGAAGTAGTCCAAATAAGATAAGCAGTCCAAGAAATTTTGATACCTGCATCTAAAATTTAACGCCAGGGTAAGTGAAGTGCTTAAACCTTTAGAAGAAACCAGGAGGAGGTGAATGCTTGACCCTGAATGAAGCCAGGAGGAGCGGACTCCTTGACCCTGAATGAAGCCAGGAAGAGTGGACTCGTTGACCTTGAAGTTGAAGCCAGGAAGAGTGGACTGTTTTACCCTGAAGCTGAAGCCAGAAATAGTAGACTGCCTGACCTTGAATGTGAGCCAGGAAGAGCGGATTTCTTGATCCTGAAGATGAAGCCAGGAAGAGGGGACTGCTTGACCCTGAACATGAAGCCAGAAAGAGTGAACTGGCTTGACCCTGAATGTGAAGGCAAACCGATTTAACTACCTGACCCTGAAGATGAAGACACTGCTATAATTCAAACCGTAGGTAATATTTCACCAGTCCACACTACAGAACATTCCACAAGAACTGAAATCACATTATCTCGAATGTTTGAAATTAATTAATCCTCAAGGAAAATTTATTGTAAATACGGCCTTCTTGATAAGAGTACAAGGGTTCATATCAACAGCTTTTTGTTTTTACCCCGCTTGATGCATTTTTTGGTTACATAATATCATAAAACATAAAGACAGCTTCGAATGGGAAGGCTGAGTGATGGATAATGAAGGATGTGGAATCCAGGGTTTGTAAGACATTTTAGTGCGAGATTTAAGATTGTCACATAGGTGACTATGATAATTATTGTTCTTGATGTGACGGTGTATAGTCTGGTAGTTATTTGCGAAATTTTCTAGGAATTTGTCTTCTACATTTTGATAGTAGTGCCTTAGCCCTTAAATACAAGTTTCCTCCAAATCGTCTGTAAATATCTACACCTAATCTGTTCCCAGGAGACAGTAAGTTTTGATTTGAGGAAGAATACGATGTATGTTGATCTGAGGGAGGAAGTTCCAATCCAATATCACACGAATTTGAAGCAGAAGTATTGATGGTACAGCAACATTAATGATGACAGTAATGTAAATAGATGTAGAACACGCGTTCGTGGAACATTTGTAAGGTTGAGGGGGGGGGGGCGAATTTTTTGGCTCTACACAATTCAACCACCAGAATTCACGCTGCCATGTTTCGGAAGCCTATGATCGTAAATTCTGAACTGCTTCTGACCAGATCTGAAAGCAATTTCCACTCGCATTTCGGTTAGACGATGCAAGCATCGAGTTTAGGTTAGTAAATAAATTGCTAACGGCATTTCAGATATTGAAGACTGATACCGAAAGGTCAGACAGCAGACAGGAAGCCTCTTATCCCGTGTGGAAGGAAATTCCTATACATTCACTACTCTCTAACACAATGTTCGAAATTCCTGAATGCATTTTCAGTAACAGAAATTACATTCCTTCCTAGTATTGTACTCGTAAATGTTCGTTGCTATGCACAGTTGCAGCTATGCAAGAACTACGGCGATTGATTTTGAAGCGAGGATGTGGTACGAGTGTGAGTTCCTGAATTTGATCTGAAGTTACAAAATATATTCTTGTGGCTTTTCTTAGCTCATTCGTCTTATTCATTTACTTCACACAGACACAGACACACACACACACACACACACACACACACGGATATGTGTATGTATGTGTGTGTGTATATATATATATATATATATGACATTTGGCGGACGCATGTGAGTGAGTGCGGTAATGAACCTTCGGGTTCCGTGAAATGCGGGGAATTTCTTGACTAGCTGTAAACCAGTTAGCTGCTCAGGAAGGACTCTGCACCATGGAGAGAGTATATATATATATATATATATATATATATATATATCTTGTAATTAGTATGAAATTTTATAACATTCTGTTTGAGGTCATTCTGGATCAGTACGGACCCCAACATAATTCATCTACGATATTTTACTTGTAGATTACAAGGCAATTTTTTTTCAGTAATTTTATCCTTTTGATAAAACAAGTGTACAGCCGGACGGATTTTTAAATTTACAAATGCGTTATGCCATTTATTCGTGTATTACGTGAAATTAAAATTGTTAACGGTGTTATTTATTGATTCTCGGATAAAGCAATTCCTTTTATATTTATCTATGCTTTATGTAAGTACACTCCCAGTAAATTAGTCGGGAGCCTAACTAGTGGCTAGGCTACGGAGTGGATGGTCCGGGGTTCTAATTCAGTCAGGGTGACGAAATTTTCTTTTCTTCAAAACGTCCAGAACGGCTCCAGGGCACACCGTGTTTCTTTCCGGGAGGTAAGGCGGCCAGGGCATGATTTTAGCCGCACAAATCTATCAAGTGCCAAGGTTAAGAAAAAGTGTTGTTATATTTTCGGTCCCCTTATATGCCTTCACGGCGTGGACAGGGACAAGTTTATCCTTACTTTTTGTCACCAAATTTATATAGAGTGAGTAATGGGTTTGAACGAATGTAGACAGAACCGGTCGTGTTCTAATTTCGCGCAATCTAACATACCGTATTTGTTTTCTGGAGGGTCTGAGAATATTCACGAATTTACTTCCGTGAAGTTATAGACGAAAGTATTGATTTTTTTTCGATCAGAAGAGAAGTTAATTTTATCTGCAAAATATACGCTTCCAACTGGATTTGGGAAGAAGTTGAGGGTAAAAAGTGGAGAGTTGGACAAACACAAATTTCGGGTTACTCTTTCTTGTAGTGTCGAAATAAGAGTAAATGCGTTAGCTTCTGCAACTGCAACATATTTTTTTATAATTATATATATACATAATTATAAAAAAGGTTATATATATATATATATATAACATTTAGAAATTTGTTCAGCGACCATGTGTACATGTTAGTGCATCTTCTGGTCACGACCGTTTTTTTCTCCCCTGTACCATGGTCTTGAAGGCCTGCATCTCCTTCCTGAGTGTCGTGTTAGGGTGGCGCCTCCACACGCATGTTCTACATTAGACAAGAAAACCTGCAGACAATTTGAAACGGAGCCAGACACCATGCAGTCAGTGCTACGGACAGACAACAGGAAGTTCCAAAACAACCTTTCGAAGCGAAACGTATCTATGGCACATGTTACAGCCCTTGTCACAATAAATTTGACTTTCTTTCGGTTATAATAAAAAAGTAATTAGAAGGTTTTTTTTCTTTGCGCTCATAATAGACACTGGTTGAAATTTATGTCAGTCTGCAGCTACCAACTACCACCTTCCGCTTGAAGTATATGATTTTCGCTGCGATCGCTTCTCACTGTGAGTTTCCATCAGCCGATTTGCTGAAAGATTTTGGTTTTAAGAATTATTTAATATAACTTGTAATTACAAACTATATAATTATACAAAACTGAACACACGATTTAACATTTTTAAATGAAAAGAGTTTAAAATGTTTCGTTATTCACACACATACATACACACACACACACACACACACTCTCTCTCTCTCTCTCTCTCTCTCTCTCTTAAGAAATAAATTTTTGGATTAAGGTGAGGGACAATTATTACATTAAGTTTATACTACACAGAATATACCGAATTTTTAAACTGATATTTATATCATAACGCAATCTTGTTTCGATGATTTTATATTTTTATATGTAAAATATAGTTGTATGGCATTGTTTAAAATATATTTAATCTTTTTATGACTTTATTTTCATTCTGTGTTACGGAGAAATAAACACGTTTAACCGAAGTTTGCCAAGAAACAAATGCCGTGAGACGATGGAAAATTCATTTTCATACGCTAAAGGCATAATGTTACTCAATATCTGACCGTTACGGGAGGATATTCGATGTCACAATGAGTCACAAATTCCTGGCCAATGTCTAACCGGCACTGGCAACTGCGTTGTTCGGGGATATTACGCGGCCTAGAGTGGTAACTCTGTACCAACGATTGGGCACAACCTGTCGGTCCCACCTTACAGAGTTAAGAGGTCCAGAACTCTGCGTAGTATACCAGAAGAGCTCAGATATCTTTTACATCGAGGCGGAATCCTGAAATCACGCATCTGACCGATATTCTTTTCTGACAAATCACTGTTCATGGCGCTTACATTTCTATATGAACCTTCCAGTAATATTCTATCACGACTGACGTCCGTGCTAAGGATTATGATTCCGTTCTTCTGGGCAGAGAATGTGTATCATTCAGTAGGCCATTCCCGACGTTTCTAAGGAACGCTTTCGCCGTCATTGGTCAGAATGTCCGCTGACCCATAGACGCTGGGTCATGTCCCAGATAAATGGAAACTTTAACTATGTGTAGTCCTGAAGACCTGCACATTCCTAAGGATCGTGGTGTGTGACAGTTCTAGGCTTCTAATTTTTTGCATAATGTCGATATTCAGCCCTTTATAGCCTACGTCAACCAAGCAAAACTTGTTCCTATTGAAGGTTTTTGCTGGTTATCACATTCAGTGTACCTGTTAAGAGAATTTACCGGATTTTACGAGATGGACGACAAAGGCATTGTGTTTCGATAGATGGGATAGTGGGCTAACCCGCCCCTAGAATAAACCCAGCCTGCTACTAGGTAGGTACTGGTGGCGTTTAATCTGGGGATAAATTGGCCGCAGTGTGAAGCTGAAAATTTACTTCCGACTAGTGCCAAAGTTGAGAACAAAGGACTCTGTACCCTCTTTGTTCGATATATCTTCTCGTCTTAAACCTTCAAGAATCAGTAGCCACTGTAGATACCAACTTTTAACATTAAATATCCTGCATTCTGCCCACACAGTACTTGTGTGGATCTCAGAACAAACAGCGATGTTTTCCCTAAACAACATTTAGTGATTGATCTTTATAACTGAGACAGAGAATACTGAAGCTTTCAATATAATCCAGATATATTTTTGTCTCTAAAGGGCTAAAAAGTTAAAAATTCACAGAAAGTTTAGGCGCCAGGGGGGGGGGTGGCTGGATAAAAGGCGTAAATATACGAGGGAGATGTGATGGAATAGATATATGGGCCTGCTTACCGCGACCTCCTCCTGGAAAGCTGGTGGTTTTAGTAGTTTTGTTACCATCCATTTAACCGTTTCGAATCACGATAAATTATTCCCTGCACTAAAGCCATTTTTGTACTATCTCTCACAATGTAAGTTTCTTATGGAATGTCGTGTTGTAATTGTCAGCTGGCAATGTATAATATTTATTTTTATTTTAATCTTTATTCTATACATTTTATACCGTATTTAACTAAATACAAGAAGAAGAAGAATAGCAAATTTTGTCATGGAATGGAACTGAGTAATGAAATTTAAAAACTAGAAAGACATATTTTTGTCTTTTGAATAGACTTTAATGTGTATAGTGAAATTAAAGCAGAATAGTGTGAGAGCCCCTTAAAACACGCGTACAACTACGTGCACGAACTGCTTTTTACCCTAAGAGGGTTTTGCATGTTTTATTGTAATTCTCAAAACAAAGAGCATAAAGGCATTAATGGTCTGGTATTTGTAATGATGAGTGTCTTTTGTGAGGAGGAAACTAAAATTTAAATAGTATATTTTTTACAGAAAATGCGCCCACCAAATACTGTAATTTGGTACCCATAAGTTAATTAACATGATTTATTTAAAATAACACCATCATATAATTCTTAGAATTTGTATCAGTAAAAGTATTTTTGTGCTAACCATAAAGAAATATGGGGAAGTAGAGGTACAGCTCCACTCCTCTGAAACGGTTTGTGGGTTACATTAAATAGTTATGGCCGTAGACAACCTGTCCTGCAATTTATGCACAAAAGAACTCATTTATTTTTAAAGCTGCTGGCAATGGAAATTTTAAATTTGTTTGTCATATTTTCTCTTCTGGTGTTCTCTTTACAGGCCTACGTCCTTTCCATCTGTCTGTAATTATATTTCTTCGGATGGCGACATTGCTTTCGTTGCGTCTGTTGTCACCAACAAATTCTACATCAGCAAGGCCTTCAATTTCAGACACTCTCAAATGTCTCGTCTACTTTAGTGTTTGCATCTGCACTAATATGAGGTACTAAAGCTGCACTGTTGACTGCTCTGTCGGTACTTCCAAACTCATAGCCGCTAAATCGCTTTGTTTGAAAATGGAAGACTTGTGAACGGAACATGCCTATTGAACCGTATCTCCGAAGGTCACACCATTAATCGATTAACTCCGTACTCAGAAAACTCATTCAGTAAACAAAAGACTTGGTATTTGCTCACGAATTTAGGCTTAAAACTAAACTTGTTATTGGATTCAGCTTCTTCCATAAAAGTTTCCTAAAATATGCTCTCCGAATAATACGGCAGCGCAGCTTTTCCCTTCTCCAAGTATATCATTTAAAAAAGGTTCCGGGTTCGATATTGTGGAAGGGTGGCTCACTTCATTATGGTATTACTGCAGGTCTGTGTTCAAATACCAGCAGTGTAGTTTAAATAAACTATTGGATAAAATGCATAAGAGTAAGGGGTTAGTCAGAAGATTTTGGTAAAAAGCAATTTTTTTCTTTCAGAAAAGACAATTTAGAGTATATTATAAAATGGCTTACCACACATCAAAACCACTATGAAAGAATCGCGAGTCCCTTCATAATTTGCAGCCTGTAAGTGTATATCTTTTAGACATACATGATTTAACCCCTTAATAGACAGTAGTATTTACAAATTATTTCACAGCACGACAGCTCGTAGTGAGCCAGATCCTCCTCATTGTCAAGGCTTCACGATCACATTCATTTATATACACCACACTCAGTAGAACTTCCCTGCATGAGTGATCAGACCGATTCAGAGACCTTTACCTGAGAAAATACAACAATCACAAGAGACAAATATCCATGCCCACGGCTGGATTCGAACCCACAGTCCCAGGAAGCGATCGGCCGCAGACTCACGCCTCCGACCGCGCGCCCAATGGGAACGGCGGTATTTATAAATACTTGCTTTAAGTTATATTACTTACTTACTTACTTACTCCATGGTGCAGAGTCCTTCTTGAGAAGCTAACTGGTTTGCAGCTAGTCAAGAAATTCCCCGCATTTCACGGAACCCGAAGGTTCATTACCACACTCACAAGC
>Ga0123354_10018222_pt1 | contig 11007 bp, 11 predicted proteins | sample TergutLab28metaG_2_FD_97872 | JGI IMG/M metagenome (GOLD analysis project Ga0123354, IMG submission 97872) | Labiotermes labralis P4 segment gut microbial communities from Petit-Saut dam, French Guiana - Lab288 P4 | ecosystem: Host-associated > Arthropoda: Insects > Digestive system > Gut ... | reverse complement strand
GATGAAGCAGGCGCCACGGCTGCTGATGCCTTGGAGCAGCTCCTGGGTGCAAAAGTGTCGATCGCCAATCCACACCTGCTGGCCTTGGGCCTGCTCGATGAGCGAGGCAGCACCCACGCGCTCGCTCTGATAGGCGTCCTCGCTGGCAACGATATCGCACACCAGCGCGCTGTCGGGGTCGTAGAGCACCAGCGTGTGGCCCGGCAGCGCCGCGCCGCGAAAGCCTCGCAGTGCCCCGATGCGCTTGTCGCTGGCGGGCAGATGGTTGCCGTCGAACACCCGTAACCGCGCGGCAGCGGGCCGCTTGATGGACAATCCAAGCTATCGCCCTCGGCACGCGCCGTCGGCACTGGCACCTCAAGGAATCCGCATGACACGCACCGTTCACTGCATCAAGCTCGGCCAGAGCGCCGAAGGGCTGGACTTGCCGCCTTACCCCGGCGAGCTGGGCAAGCGCATCTGGGAAAACGTCAGCAAACAGGCCTGGTCCGAGTGGCTGCGGCACCAGACCATGCTGGTCAACGAAAACCGTCTGAACCTGGCCGACCAGCGTGCGCGCGAGTACCTCAAGCGCCAGATGGAAAACCACTTCTTCGGTGGCGGCGCCGACCAGGCCGCCGGCTACGTGCCGCCCGGCCACTGAGCCGGCCACCAGCTTGAGCAGCGATCCCCCGCTCTCCGCCGCCGTGCACTGGCAGCCCGACGGCAACCCCGTCAGCCCGCGTTACGGCGACATCTACCGCAGCGCCGGCGCCGACGGCTTGGGCGGCCTGGCGCAGGCGCGGCACGTGTTCCTGCACGGCTGCGGCCTGCTCGCCGGCGACGACGCGCCCGCCGCCTGGGCCCAGCAACCGGTGTGGCAAGTGCTGGAAACCGGCTTCGGCCTGGGCCTGAACTTTCTCGCCACCTGGCAAGCCTGGCTGAACGACCCGGCGCGGCCCAAGCGCCTGTTCTACAGCGCGGTCGAGGCGCACCCGCCCGAAGCGTCGGATCTTCTGCGCAGTGCTGCGCCCTTTCCCGAACTGACGCCGCTGGCCGAGCAACTGGCCGCCCGCTGGCGCGGCCTGCTGCCCGGCGTGCACCGCATCGAACTGGCCGGCGGCGCCCTGCAACTGACCCTGGCGGTGGGCGACGCGCACCCCATGCTGGCCGAACTGACGGGGCACTTCGACAGCCTGTTCCTCGACGGCTTCAGCCCGCAGAACAACCCCGACATGTGGTCCGACGAGGTGCTGCGCGCCGCCGCGCGCCTGATCCGCCCCGACACACGCGCGGCCACCTGGTGCGTGGCCAGCGAGGTGCGCGACCGGCTCGCTGCCTGCGGCTTCGAGGTCAAGCGCGTGCCCGGTCTGGCGCCCAAGCGCCACGCCCTCACGGCCCGCTACGCGCCGCGCCACGTGCCCCATCAACGCACCCAGCCTGGCGGCGAAACGCAGCCCGTGACCACGCCCGGGCGCTGCGCCATCGTCGGCGCCGGCATCGCGGGCGCCAGCCTGGCGTACAGCCTGGCCGCGCGCGGCTGGCAAGTGACGGTGCTCGGTTTGGGCAGCGCACCCGCCGATGGCGCCAGCGCCCTGCCCGCCGGCGTGTTCGCGCCCCATGTATCGCCCGACGACCGGCCCATCTCGCGCTTGTCGCGCGCCGGCTGCGCGGCCACGCTGGCGCGCGCGCGCGCCCTGCTTCCCGAAGGCCTCGGCTTCGCCGCCAGCGGCGTGCTGGAACGCCACGCCAGCGGCGAGCGGCGGCGCCCCGCCGACTGGCTGACCGCCGAAACGGCGGACCCATCCCTGCGGGTCGCCCGCGCCTTGTCCACCGAAGCTGGCGCCGATCTGCGCCAGCGCATCGGACTGCCCGGCGACGACCAGCACCCCGCCCTCTGGCACGCCGACGCCGGCTGGCTGCGGCCCGCCGAACTGGTGCGCGCCATGCTCGCCGCGCCCAGCATCCGCTTTGTCGGCGGCGCGGCGGTGGCCCGCATCGCGCCGCAGGGCAGCGGCTGGCGGGTGCTGGATGATGCCGGCCACACGCTGGCCGAGGCCGATTTGGTGGCGCTGGCGGCGGGCTTCGGCACGCGCGCGCTGCTAGAGGCCTCGTTTCCCGCCGCCGCGGCCCAGGCTTTATCCCCCTGGCCGCTGAACGCCTTGCGCGGACAGGTCGCCTTCGGCCCCGTGCCCAGCGGCGCCGAAGCAGCGGCGCTGCCGCCCTGGCCGGTCAACGGCCACGGCAATCTGGTGCCGGTGGCGCCCACGCCGGCGGGGCCGATCTGGCTACTGGGCTCGACCTTCGAGCGCGGCGCCACCCGGCCCGACACCTGCGCCGCCGACCACGCCGCTAACCGCCAGCGCCTGGCCGAACTGCTGCCGCGCGCCGCCGACGCGCTGACGCCGCAGTGGGACGATGGCCGCGCTCAAGCCTGGGCCGGCGTGCGCTGCACGGTGCCTGACCGACTGCCGATGGCGGGCCCGCTGGCTTGGCCGCCGGCCCCCGACCAGCCGGGCAGCGCGGCGCCCGCCCCCTGGGTGCTGACCGGCCTGGGTTCGCGCGGCCTGACGCTGGCCGTGCTGGCGGGCGAAATCGCCGCCGCCGGGCTGGCTGGCGAGCCGCTGCCCGTGGAATGCTCGCTGGCGCGCGCCCTGCGCGCCAGCCGCTGGGGCGAACGCGGCGCGCAGCCCGCGCGGCGCGGCCATCCGCCCAAGCACAAAACGCCGCCATGATCGTTCGTAGTTTCAATGACCAGTAGCGCCACGCCGCCCGACGTCCCGGCGCAACTGAGCGCGGCCCACCTGCTGCTGGTGCTGGCGGTGGTGTTTGTCTGGGGCACCAACTTCGTCGTCATCAAACTGGCGCTGGCGCACCTGCCGCCGCTGCTGCTGGCGGCGCTGCGCTTTACGCTGGCGGCGCTGCCGCTGGCGTTCCTGCTGCCGCGTCCGCGCGTGCCGCTGGCCAACCTGGCGCTCTACGGCGTGGCGATCGGCGTCGGCCAGTTCGGGCTGCTGTTCTTCGCCATGACGCACTACATCTCGCCCGGCCTGGCCTCGCTGGTGGTGCAGTCACAGGTGTTCTTCACCGTCGCTCTGGCGATGTTCGCCTCGGGCGAGCGGGTACGGCCCTACCAGTTGGTGGCCACGCTGATCGCCGCCATCGGCATCGGCATCATCGCCACCCGCTCCGACAGCCACACCACCGCGCTGGGCGTGCTGCTGGCGCTGGGCGCGGCGCTGTCCTGGGCGCTGGGCAACACGGCCAGCCGCGCGGCGGGCCGCGTCAACGTGCTGGCCTACGTGGCCTGGAGCAGCCTGTTCGCCGTGCCGCCACTGCTGGCGCTGTCGTTGGCGCTGGAAGGCTGGCCGCGCATCACCGCCGGTCTCGCCGACGCCGACGCGCTGACCTGGGCCGCCGTGCTGTGGCAGTCCATCGGCAACACCATCTTCGGCTACGGCGCCTGGGCCTGGCTGCTGGCGCGCTACCCGGCGGCCACCGTCAGCCCGTTCTCGCTGCTGGTGCCGGTGTTCGGCATGGCCGCCGCCGCCCTGGCGCTGGGCGAGCCGATGCCCGGCTGGAAACTGGCCGCCGCCGCGCTGGTGCTGGGCGGCCTGGCGCTGAACGTGCTGTGGCCGCGCTGGCGCAAGTGGTTGCTGGAGCGCGGCGGCGGTTAATCCGCAACCTCGTTCAGGCACAAATCCAGAAACCGCTGCGCGGCGCGCGAGGCCGCGCCGGCGTGCGGCACCAGAATCGAAAAGCGCCGCGTGATCGGCTCCGGGCCGAGCCGGAGCGCGCACAGCGCGCCGTCCTCGTGGCGCATCGACATGCCCGAGACGAAGCCGATGCCCATGCCGGCCCGCACGGCCTCCTTGACGCCTTCCACGCCCGCGATTTCCAGCGCAATGCGCATTGGCACCCCAGCGCGGACAAAGGCGCTCTCCACCACCTGACGCACCCCCGAGCCGGCCTCGCGCAACACCAGCGCACAGTCGCCCAGCGCGGCCAGCGGGACGCAGCCATCCGCTGACCGCGTGGCCAGGGGATGCGCGCCCGGGGCGATGGCGACGATCTCGTCGTCGCGCCACGGATGCACCGCCGTGTCGGGCGGCGGCAGCGCGCCGGCGGGGCCTTCGATGAGCGCGATGTCGAGCGCGCAGAGCATGCCGACCACGTCGGACGTGTTGCCGCTGGTGGTTTCCAGCTTCACGCCCGGATAGCGGCGCTGGAACGCCGCCGCCAGATACGGTAGCAGGTAGCTGGCCGGGGTGGTGCTGGCGCCGATGCGCAGCGTGCCGCGCTCCAGCCCGCGCAGGGCATCACGGAAGGCGTAGGCGTCGCGCCAACTGCCGCGCAACCGCTCGGCGTGGGCGGCCAGTTGCTCGCCTGCGGGCGTCAGGCGCACGCCACGACCGTCGCGCACATGCAGCGGCTCGCCGAATTCGTCCTGCAACAGCCGCAGTTGGCCCGACACCGCGGGCTGCGATAAATGCAGCGCCAGCGCGGCCCGGCTGATGTTGCGGTGCTCAGCCACAGCGGCGAAAGTTATCAGTTGCTCCGGGGTCATAAAGACGAATTATCAGCAAAATTTATATTTCACGTCGCAAATTACGATTTTTCATATCGATATGCAGAAATTAGGATTCGCGCTGACCTTTGTTGCTCGATCTTTCGTCTCCGCCATGTCTGCCTCGACCTCAGCGCCCCATGCACACCATCACTCCTTCACGCGCGGGATTCTCAACGGCGTTCTGTTCGTCGCGCTGCTGGCGGCGGCCATCACCCACCTGGCGGCGCTGCCGGCCATCGCCCGTCTCGGCCTGAGCCCGCTCATCGTCGGCATCGCCGCCGGGGCGGTCTATGGCAATGTACTGCGCGATGGGCTGCCCGACAGTTGGGCCGCCGGCGTCAACTTCTGCGCGCGTAAGCTGCTGCGCATCGCCGTCGCGTTCTTCGGCCTGCGCGTGAGCCTGCAGGAGATCGCCCAGGTGGGCCTGCCGGGGCTGGTCGAATCGGTGGCGATCGTGGCGAGCACGCTGGCGATCGGCACCTGGGTCGGCGTCAAGCTCATGAAGCTCGACCGCGACACCGCCCTGCTCACCGCCGCCGGCAGCGCGATCTGCGGCGCGGCGGCGGTGCTGGCGTTTGAATCGACGCTGCAATCCAAGCCCCACAAGAGCGTCATGGCGGTCGGCAGCGTGGTGCTGTTCGGCACGCTGTCGATGTTTCTCTACCCGGTGCTTTACCGCGCCGGCTGGTTGCCGCTGGACACCCTCGGCGCCGGCCTGTTCTTCGGCGGCACGATCCACGAAGTGGCGCAGGTGGTCGGCGCGGCCGCCAACGTCGGCCCCGAAGCCACGCACATCGCCACCATCGTGAAAATGACCCGCGTGATGCTGCTGGTGCCGGTGCTGCTGGGGTTGGGCGTGTGGCTCCATCGCCAGGGGCGCGGCAGCGACGCTGGGCATGCGGTGCCGGGCGCGCGCAAGATCGCGCTGCCGTGGTTCGCGCTGGGCTTTCTGGCCTGTGTGGCCGTGAACTCGCTGCACCTGCTGCCAGCCGCCGCCACGCAGGCGATCAACGCGCTGGACACCTTCGCGCTCACCATGGCGATGACGGCGCTCGGCATCGAGACGCGCCTGGTGCAAATCCGCCAAGCCGGCCCGCGCGCGTTGAGCGCGGGACTCATCATCTACGCCTGGCTGATCGGCGGCGGCCTGGTCATCACCTGGGCCGTGCAGCGCCTGTTCGCTTGACCACGCTTGAAGCAGCCGGCGCTACCGCTCGGCTGCACTTCAAAGCGCTTATCCAGCCTCTTACCTGTGGTCGTGCCGGTTGCCTTGCTGCGGATGCTGGTTGCCACCGGAATGCGTCGCCTGCGGCGCCGCGCGGCGCGGCTCTTGCCTCACCTCCGGGCGACGGTTCTCGACACGCTGCTGCGGCGCGCCCACATGGTGGTTGTCGACCCGCGACGGCGGCGCAGCCATGCGGCGCCCATCCCGGATGGACGGACGGCGGATGTCGTTGCGGCGCTCGAAATCCACCCGCCGCTGGTCGTAGTAGCCCCGGTGACTGCGGTAATGCGGGACGTACACGCGCTGATACCAGCTTTGATTGACGAAGTACACGGGCCGGTTGCAGGCGTTGTACATGCCGCAGTAACTGCCCCAGCTGGCATATTGGTACGGCGGCACATAGAGGTAGAGCGGCGCCACGCCCATCGGCACCGGCTGGATGGCCATCGGTTGCTGATACACCAGGTCCGGCGGCGGCGCGCCGCCGATGTCGATGGCCCCGAAGAACCCAGGCGTGCCCACCGACAGGGACACTTGCGCCTGCGCCGGACTGGCTGCGGCCACGGCAGCCAGGATCAGGCCGGCGGTGAGGTACGAAATGGCTCTCATGACATTCCTTTGAGTCAAATGGTTTTCAAACGGGGCAGCCGGATGCGTGACGGACGCCACACTGGCAAGAATTCACTTTCTTTGACTTGAGACAAATCCGGAACCGCTGGCACCCTCTCAGCGCCATCACGGTCGGTCGCAATTCTAGCCAGAAGAAAGCGCTTACCTCAACCCATGACGCGCGCCAGCGTCAGCAACACCAGCAGCAGCAGCCACAGCGCCATCATGCGCCACAGCAGCCCGATCACCTGCGCCAGATGCGCGGCGCTGGGCGGCTGGCCAGGCAGGCCTTCGCCAGCCAGGCTGGCGCCGTCGGCCACCGGCTGGCCCATCAGGCCGGACGCCAGCGGCTTGAGCGTGGCGGCGTCGCCCAATCGCACGCCCAGCGCGCCCGCGGTGGCGGCCAGCAGCACGCCGTCGTTGGTGTTGGCAAAGCGCGCGGCATGGTTGCGCCACACGTCCACCGCGTCCTCGAAGCTGCCCACCACGGCAAAGCCCAGCGCCGTGCAGCGCGCGGGCAGCCAGTCCACCACGTGCCAAGCCTGCTCGGCCACCCGCACCAGCGCCGGGCTGACCGGCTGGTCCGCCGTCTGCGACTTGCAACGCCAGTAGCGCAGCGCGAACGCGGCGCAGCGGTAGAACACCGCGCCCGCCGGTCCCAGGCCCAGCATGGACAGCACGCAGAACCACACCAGCACGCCGAACACCTGGCGGTGCGCGGCCAGCACCGAGTATTCAATCGCGTGGCGCGCAATCTCGCCACGCGGCAGCGTGGCCACGCTCACCTGCTGCCAGCGCGCCAGCAGCGAGCGCGCGTGATCTTCGTCGCCGGCATCCAGCGCGCGGTGGACGCTAGTGAAGCGGTCGCTGAACTGCCGGAACCCGAGCGTGATGTAGAGAATGAACACGTTCCACAGCAACTCCAGCGGCCAGCCGCCCAGCCAGCCCAGTAGCGCATACACCAGCGCCGCCGCCAGCGCCGGCAGCGCGGCAGCCAGCGCCCACGCCAGCCAGCCGTGGTGCGCGCCGCCCGCGTCCACATTGCGGCCCACCGCGCGCGCCCAGTGGCGCAGGCCGACGGTGATCCGGCTGCCCGGCGTCAGCGGGCGCACCTGCTCTAGCAGGAGTGCTATCACAATTGCGAACAGGGCCATCCCTGGATGATAGCGGTGGCCGGGCTACGCGGCCAGGAATCTATAGAAATTGCGCAACATGCCGGCGGTGGCGCCCCAGATGAAACGCTCCACCTCGCTGGCGGGCGCGGGCGGCGATTCGCCCGCCGCCGGTTCGGCGCGCACCGGCTCGACGTAGGGCATGGAGAACCATTCGCGCATCTGGCCGCCGGCCTCGAAGCGGTGGCGGCGGTGATGCGCCGGGTTCATCAGAAAGGCCAGCGGCACCTCGAAAGCGTGGGCCACCTCGTCCGGATTGGGATGCAGCACGAAGCCGGTCCGCACCAGCGCCACCACCGGGGTGACGATGAACTGGCTGCCGGTGACGTACACCGGCAACTGGCCGATCACCTCGACGAAGCGGCGCGGCAGCGCCACCTCCTCCTCGGTCTCGCGCAGCGCGGCGGCGGCGGCGTCGGTATCGACCGGATCGACCTTGCCGCCCGGAAACGCCACCTGGCCGGAGTGGGTGGACAGGTGCGCCGTGCGCTCGGTCAGCAGCACGGTCAGGCCGCCGGGCCGCTCGATCAGCGGCACCAGCACGGCGGCGGCGGCGGGCGCGCGGTCGGCAAAGCGCGGCTCGTCCCGCAGCTCGGGCTGCCAGGCGGGCGGCGCGGCAAAACGCCGGCGCAGCGCAACGGGCGTCAGGCGCTCCGCCGGCACGGCGGGCAGGTGCGCGTCCACCCCCGCCACCGACACGCGACGGGGATCAAAACCGGGCAACGCGGACAGCGGCTTGATGGACATGTGGCTCCAAGAAAAAACCGCCTGAAGCGGCTGGCGCTTGCAGGCGGTTGGTGCGTGGGGGCTGGGGCAGCCGGTTACGCGGCGTCGCTGGCCTGTTTGGCCACGCGGCTGGGCAACTTTTCCTTGATGCGGGCGGACTTGCCGGAGCGCTCGCGCAGATAGTACAGCTTGGCGCGGCGCACGTCGCCGCGACGCTTGACCTCAATGCCGGCGATCAGCGGGCTGTAGGTCTGGAAGGTACGCTCCACGCCTTCGCCGCTGGAGATCTTGCGCACCGTGAAGCCGCTGTTCAGGCCGCGATTGCGCTTGGCGATGACCACGCCTTCGTAGGCCTGCACGCGCTTGCGGGTGCCTTCAACCACGTTGACGCTGACGATCACGGTGTCGCCGGGGGCGAACTCGGGAATCTTCTTGCCCAGGCGGGCGATTTCCTCTTGTTCGAGGGTCTGGATGAGGTTCATTTGCAGTTTCCTGTCTCGATCGTGCACGCGCTACGCTGGGGGCGGCGGCTTCGGGCGGGTGGCCTCGAAAGCATGGGAATTGGAGCCCGCGACAGGCTCGCTGCCGCGGCCGGCAGAGGATCGGAAAGCTTTTGATTATAGCCTGAATGGCTCCGCCCGGCCCGCCAGCAAATTCTCGTCGGTGGCGCTCAGGCGCCCCTCGGCGCGGGCGGCGGCGATCAACTCGGGGCGCTGGCGCGCGGTCAGCCGCAGCCGCTGCTCGCGCCGCCAGCGCTCGATCTGCGCATGGTGGCCGGACAGCAGCTCGGCGGGCACGCGCTGGCCGGCCCATTCCTCGGGCCGGGTGTAGTGCGGACAGTCCAGCAGGCCATCGACGACGGGATTGAAGCTGTCGGCCTGGTGGCTGCCCTCGTCGCCGAGCACGCCAGGTTGCAGCCGCGCCACCGCGTCCAGCAGCGCCAGCGCGGCGATCTCGCCGCCCGACAGCACGAAGTCGCCCAGGCTGATCTGCGCGTCCACGTGGGTGTCGATAAAGCGCTGGTCGATCCCCTCATAGCGCCCACAGACCAGAATGGCGCCCCGGCTGGCGGCCCAGCGCTCGACCGCCGCATGGCGCAGCGCCTCGCCGATGGGCGAAAACAGCACCACCGGCGCCAGGCCGTCCGGCGCGTCGGCGCGGTCGGCGCGGATCGCCGCCAGGCAGCGCGCCAGCGGCTCGGCCATCATCACCATGCCGGGGCCGCCGCCGAAGGGCCGGTCGTCCACCCGGCGGTAGTTGCCCTCGGCGTACCCGCGCGGGTTCCACAATTTCAGATCGATTTGGCCGCTGACATAAGCGCGGCGCGTGATGCCCGCTTCCAAAAAAGGAGCAAACAGCTCGGGAAAAAGAGTGATGACATCAAACCGCATACCAATGGCTCACAGCGCCCGGCCTTTTCCGCGACACATAAAAAATAAAGGAACGAACGGCCGCGGAGCAGGCCATGCCAAGGCGCCCGTGGCCGGGGTCCCCCCGGCCAGTGGGCGCGCCCCCTTCCAGGGGGGAGGCGCAACATCGCGCAGCGAGTGGAGCCTGGGGGTAGCCCATGCTTATTGCACGGACCCCGGCAGGGGCGACTGCTGCGCCACCGGCGTGAACAGGCGCGCGATGTCCACGGCGTCGAAGTGTTCCTGCTGGCCGCAGAAGTCGCAGCTGACCTCAATCCGGCCCTGTTCGGCCAGCACCGATTCGGCCTCCTGCCGGCCCAGACTTTGCAGCATGGCGGCCATGCGCTCGCGGCTGCACGAGCAGGCAAAGCGCGGGCCCTGGCTGCCCGTCAGCGGCGGCAGGCGCAGCAACGGGTCTTGCCAGAACAGGCGGCGCAGGATGGTGTCGGCGTCCAGGCCCAGCAACTCCTCGCGCTTCAAGCTGCGCGCCAGCAGGGCGATGCGCCGGTAGTCGTCGGCATCGTCCTCGCGCGCCACGTTGCTTTGCGACAGGTTGGTCTGGCCCTGCACCGGCAGGCGCTGGAGCAGCAGGCCGGCGGCCACCTGCTCGTCGGCGGCCAGCACCAGCGTGGTGTCGAGCTGCTCGGACTGGCGCATGTAGTGTTCGATCACCCCGGCCAGGCTGCTCAAAGACTGACCGCGCTCGTCCACCAGCGGCACCACGCCCTGGTAGGGCTGCTGGCCATGCTGGCGCTGGCGCGGGTCCAGCGTGATGGCGCAGCGGCCCTTGCCGTGGGCGTTGACCAGATCGGCCAGGCGCGCGCCGGGCGCCACCGCGCCCACCACCGAGGCGGTGGCGCGCAGGCGCAGGTCGGACTGCGCCTCGGCTACGGCGACCTTGACCGGACCGTCGCCGGCGATCTGCATCACCAGCGCGCCATCGAACTTGATGTTGCCCTGCATCAGCACGGCGGCGGCGGCCATCTCGCCCAGCAGTTCGGCCACCGGGGGAGCGTAAGCGCCGGTTTGGGTGTTGGCGGCGCGGCGGCGCAGCAGGTCTTGCCAGGCGTCGGTCAGGCGCACCAACTGGCCGCGCACGGGCAAGCCGTCGAAAATGAATTTGTGCAGTTCGGACATCCTGCCTATGTGGGGCGCGCGGGCACCGGCTTCAAGCGAGTTTTTTCAGCGTGGCGCGGAACTGGCGGGCGCTCCTGGCGTAATGCCGGGCGCTCAAGAGCAGCTTCTCGATTTCCTCTGGCGTGAGCGGGCGCACCACCTTGGCGGGCGCGCCCAGAATCATGCTGCCGTCGGGAAAGG
>Ga0123354_10018220_pt1 | contig 11007 bp, 9 predicted proteins | sample TergutLab28metaG_2_FD_97872 | JGI IMG/M metagenome (GOLD analysis project Ga0123354, IMG submission 97872) | Labiotermes labralis P4 segment gut microbial communities from Petit-Saut dam, French Guiana - Lab288 P4 | ecosystem: Host-associated > Arthropoda: Insects > Digestive system > Gut ... | reverse complement strand
CATTTCAAAGACGTCTATTCGGTAATGAACAATTGGGGAGCCAATCATGGCGCAATCAGCTACGGACACATCGGAGCGGATTTGATATCGCTTGCTTCCATGCTTTCAATCCCTGTTTGCATGCACAATGTTGAGGAAGAGAACATCTTTCGTCCGTCTGCATGGAGCGCTTACGGAACGGATCCGGAAGGTTCCGATTACCGGGCTTGCGCTACGTATGGGGCGTTGTATAAATAGGATAAAGTAAAAATGATAATAGGAGGTTATCGCAGTTGGAAAGGCTAAAACCTCCTTATTATCACTGCTTTTGAGTAATTATTATACTCATATTAGATAAAACACATACTTTGTTGGGTGACCGACAAGGAAGTTCTTTTTATCTAATTATTTTACAAAAGTACTAATATTAACAGAAAAAAAACAAGAAGTCATCATGAAAAGAATATTTTTAAATATTTTTAAAAAATGTATTTGTTCTACAAAACGATTGAGAACATTAACAATGGCTCTTTTACTTAGCTTTGTAATGACTGGTGCTGTATTTGCACAAGAAATGAAAATATCCGGGAGTATTATTGATTCTAATGGAAAACCATTATTGGGGGTGACTGTTTCAGCTAAAAATAATTCTTCAATAGGTACTATTTCAGATGTAGATGGTAACTATTTGATTCAGGTAAATCCTTCCGAAATACTCGTTTTTTCATTTATCGGATTTATTACAAAAGAAATGACGGCAAAGGATGCAGATAATAAAACAATTACTTTAGATGAAGATATCCGCAAAATGAATGAAGTTGTTGTTATTGGTTATGGAACACAACTTAAGAAGGATCTTACAGGATCTATTGGAAACATCTCCCAGGAGAAAATGAATAATAATGCTTCTGTAGGTATCGGTGACAATCTTCAAGGGAAATTGGCAGGAGTTCAAATTACACAGAATGACGGAACTCCATACGGCGGTACAACGATTAGAATTCGTGGAACCGGATCGTTTGGAGCTACCAATGATCCGCTTATAGTTATTGACGGAATGATTACCAATGATGGATTATTTAATTTGAATCCAAACGATGTTCAGGATATTACAGTATTGAAAGATGCGGCTTCGGCTGCCATATACGGTTCTCGCGGCGCTAACGGTGTTGTTATCGTAACGACTAAAAAAGGTAATTTTGACAGTCCTTTAAAAATAGATTTTTCCGTTTATACGGGTGTCGATAATTTACGCTTTAAAATACCTACATTAACGGCTAAAGAATATGCGATGCAGATTAATGATTATTATGGCGCAGCTAATTTACCTGTTCCTTATTCCCAGTCTGAAGTAGATTCGTATGGGAAAGGCACAAATTGGATTGATGAGATAACTCAATCGGGAATAAAAACGAACGTATCTTTAAATATAAGCGGAGGGTCTGTAAAAAATTCATATGCTGCTGCCATTAATTTGTATAAAGGAGACGGGATTATTAAGAATACTGATTTTACAAGAGGAAATCTTAAACTCAGTAATGATATGATGATTCTCCCTTCTCTTAAATTTGGAAGTAGTTTGAATATTAATTATGGCGTTTCTAATAATACCGACTGGGGTCAAGCTATTGATAGAGCGCTGATTTACCCGCCGACAGTACCGGCTTATGAAACTGATGGACAATATGGAATATGTTCCCATAACGGCGAGCCGGTGACAATGTTGCAACCTTTGATTGCAGTCAATCTTTGGACTTTTAACCAAACATGGAAAAAGTTATTGGGCAATATTTATGGCGAATGGGAAATTGTTAAAGGACTGAAACTCAAATCTACACTATATGCAGAATATACGAATTGGTATCAGGATAACTTCATTCCATCGTACAGTTATGGCCCTTCTGGAATGATTAGCGATCACCCAATTGCACAGCTTAATGTTAATAATAATGATAATCTGAATTATGAATGGGATAATATTTTAACATATATTAAAACATTTAATCAGAATCATAGTCTAACAGCAATGGCAGGGTATACTTTCCAGCAAAGCAATTCTTCATGGCTTTGGGCCGGAAGAAACAATTTTCTTAATAATGATGTAAATATGCAAGTACTGGATGCAGGTACAGATAACATCAATAATAGTGGCAGTAAGGAAGCTTGGGCAATTCAGTCCTATCTTGCGCGAGTTAATTATGATTATAATAAAAAATATTTATTAAGTGCAAGTGTTCGTATTGACCAGACTTCCCGCATTTCACAAACAAACAGAACTGGGGTATTTCCAAGTGCATCTGCAGGATGGGTACTTTCTGAAGAAGATTTCTTAAAAAACGCCAAACCATTGAGTTATTTGAAAGTTCGTGCAAGTTGGGGAGTGCTTGGAAATCAAGCTATAGGGACATATCCTTATCAAACGACACTTAACTCTACAGATTTATACTATCCTTTTGGGGCTGGAAATGATGGAACAACCTATACCGGTGTAGGTCCGACTTCGTTTGGAAATTCTCAATTGATGTGGGAAAAAACATCTTCGGTTGGAGCCGGGGTTGAAGCAAATTTCTTTAAAAACAGACTGTCATTCATTGGAGATTTTTATAAACGATTTACTTCAAATATATTGGTACAAGTACCCATTTTGTCGACTGCCGGAGTAGGCAGCGCTTCTCCCTATCAAAATGCAGGAGCATGTACAAATACAGGGATAGAATTAACATTGGAATATTCTAATTTTACTACAAAAAGTCCTTTTAAATATGATATAAGCATAAACTGGACATCCAACGTAAATAGAGTGACTTCTATCCCTGCGCCTATTGTGAACAATTTCACACGGACGCAAGTAGGACACTCAATCAATGATTGGTATGGTTACGTTCAAGATGGTATTTTCCAAACACAGCAAGAAATCGATAATTCACCGACTCAGCCCAATGCTGCTCCGGGTGACATTAAATTTAAGGATTTAAACGGAGATGGAAAAATTGATGTAGATGATCAAAAATTTCTTGGTCATTCGATAGCTCCCAATAATTTCGGAGGCAGTATTACATTAGGGTATAAAAATTTTGATTTGGTAACAAATTTCTATGGACAAATTGGAGGAATGCAAACGACTGATGCTCCAGGATTTGCTATTACAAGAGGTGGAGAACAAACATCAGCATGGATGTATCGCCAGCGATGGACAGGAGAAGGAACCAGCAATTATGTGCCACGAGTAGTCGCAGGAGATCCGAACAACAACTATCGACGTTCTTCTTTTTGGCTTCGGTCGACAGACTTTTTTAGACTTCAAAATATACAATTAGGGTATAATTTTGATAAATTATTAAATTCTAACGCTTTGAAAGTAATAAAAAAATTGCGTCTATACATCGCTTCTCAAAATTTGTTCTGTATTAATTCATTTCCCGGATTTGATCCGGAACAATTAATTGATGGATATCCAATACCCAGATCATTCTATTTTGGGATAAATGTTGGATTATGATTGTTGAATTATATTAAAAAATAAAAATATCATAATATTATGAAAAAAATATTTTTCTTTTTGCTATTAGTATTGGTTATTACAGCATGTGATGATAAATTAAACATGCAACCCTATGGGGTGGTTTCTACAGATAATTTCTATAAGACAGCCGCTGATGCTGAAATGGCTGTAACGGCTGCTTATAAATCTTTTGAGATTTTGGACGGACAGAACCTATGGAATACGAGAGCCGGATATTGTGTAACCGGAGACGTATTGAGCGCTGATGTTCAAGGACATCCTGATATTGTAGTTTACTATCAACTCCAACAATGCATTATTCTACCAAGTTCCGATCAGCTTGAAATGTTGTATCAGAGATGCTATGAAGCGCTCTTGCTTGCTAACGTAGCGCTGGAAAAAATTCCGGATATAGATATGGACGCTACGCTTAAAGCACGTTATATGGGAGAATTGTATTTTATTCGAGGTTTTTGGTTATTTCGTTTGGGACAATTTTTCGGAACTGCTCCTGTAGTTACTAAAATGCTAAGTATAAGTGAACTAAACCTTCCGAATTCGATACGAGAGGTATCAGTAGATGGAAGTAAGAACGTAAACAATATGACAATCACCAAAAGTGACTTGTTTGATCAGGCTGAAAGTGATTTCAAAATGGCTTTACAGCAAGGTTTAGAAAACAGAAACACAGGTGATATGATGGGTAGAGCAGATAATGGAGCCGTAAAAGCATATCTTACTCAAATTTACCTTTATGAACATAAATGGCAAGATGCTAAAACACAGCTTGAAGATATCATGTCATACGGATATGAATTACTTCCTGATTATAATCAATTATTTGACGGAGCACATGATAATAATAACGAATCGGTATTCGAAGTACAATATACAGCAATGAACCAAAAAAATACCGATAATTTTGGCACAGTATTGAATGCTCCCAATGCTGAGGGTTATGTTGCCGGAGGCGGATGGGGTTGGACGCGCCCGACTTTAGATATTCGCTGGGAATATGAAACAGGAGATCCTCGTTTGGTTGCTTCTGTATTTCGAAAAGATACGGATGATTATTATAGCCAAGTATTTGAAGATAAGGTGAATGGTACAGGTTATGGAATACGAAAATGGTGTATTGGTAATCCGCCTAATAATAATGGTGTAACTGTTGATGTTGTGAGTTGGAATAACTCTTCCAATTATACGTTAATAAGGTATGCCGAAGTATTATTATGGTATGCTGAAGTATTGAATGAACTCGGCGATCAGCAGAATGCTGCAAGATATGTTAATTTGGTACGGGCTCGAACTGCTACGACTCCTAATCCCAATATAGTAAACGTGACACCTGTTCGGGAAGTAGATCCTATCCCTTCCAATCTGAATTATGAAGATATGTTTTGGGCAATTGTACACGAGCGACGCATAGAATTAGCTTTTGAAGGAAAATTTGGCTGGGACTTAAGAAGATGGGGCATTGCAAAACAAGTGCTCACTGATCCTCAAAGATGGCAAAATCAAATAACGCCAAACTATTTCAAATATCAAGACGGTAAAGATGATATTTTACCAATTCCTCAACTTGAAATAGACCGTTCAGGTGATGTATTGAAGCAAAATCCGGGATATTAATTTATTTGTAATTTGAGACAGCTCCTATTCTAAACAAACACCTCCAGCAACTTCCCGTTCTCATTGAATGTCAAGGAACTTAAAGAATTTTCGGCAGGAAGTAAAGCAGTTTCTCCCTGCCGGATTTCGAGGGAATAACCGTTGCTATCGGTCAGTTGCGCGTTCCCTTCCAAACCAATGTAAATGGAAAATGAATCGGAATGCGAGGTTTGAACGACTCCGCCTTTTTCCCTTTCAATCAGATTGGTTGTAAAATACGGGCAGGAAACAAGGGTTTGAACCGGATGTTGCCCCGGAATAAAATCCGATTTATAGTTGGGATATACCTTATAATCAATGGCACCTTTGGCTAACTCCGTATGCAGTTCGCGGGGATTTCCATTGGCATCTTTCCGGTTATAATCGTAAATCCGGTAAGTGATGTCGGAAGTCTGTTGAATTTCGGCAATAAAACATCCGGCGCCGATGGCATGTACGCGACCGGCAGGCAGGAAAAACACGTCGCCGGACTTTACTTCATGCCTTTGTAAATAATCCATGAACGTATCATCTTTCAGGCTTTGAACATATTCTTCCGGCGTCATCGGGCGTGCGAAACCGGAATACAGACAGGCGTCGGGAGTTGCACGAACCACATACCACATTTCGGTTTTCCCAAAAGAATTGTGCCGCTGTTTTGCCAGCAAATCATTCGGATGCACCTGAACGGAAAGGGGCGCTTTGGCGTCAATGAATTTGATTAACAAAGGAAAAGTCGTTCCGGATCGTTCAAGGATTTTTCCCCCAAGAGTTTTTCCCTGTAAGTATCAATCAATTCCTCGATCGATTTTCCTTTCAACGCTCCGTTTGCAACAATAGATACATTATTCTTAACGTGCGAAAGTTCCCAACTTTCACCAATACCGCTTCGTTGCGGATACAGATTTTTGAAGCGGCAAATTTCATCGCCTCCCCAGATGATTTCTTTTAATATCGGTTCGAATTTCAGTGGATAGAGCATATATGAATTACGAATTACGGATTACGGATTTCGAAATAAATCCAAGCAAAGGTAAATAGAAAATGTAAAAAATAAAAATAATTACAAGTAGGATGAAAAATATTCAAAATGAAAATAATTGATTTAATAATATATCAATGTGTAATTATATATTGCGTTATGTTTACATATTATTTTCAAATTATCTTTTTTTATTTTTTTTTGTAAATTCAAATTAATTTATTACTTTTGCCATTTGAAATTAAATACTCAAAATTATGGCACAAGTATCAGATCGTTTAGCAAGTTTGGCTCCATCGGAAACATTAGCGATGTCCCAGAAAAGCAATGAGTTAAAAGCACAGGGAATTGATGTAATCAATCTCAGCGTGGGAGAACCCGATTTTTTCACTCCGGATGCGATTAAAGAGGCTGCTCACAAAGCAATCGATGCGAATTTTTCTTTTTATCCGCCGGTCACCGGATACCTTTCCCTTCGAAATGCAATTGTCGATAAGTTGAAGCGGGAAAACGGGCTGGATTATACGGCGGAACAAATTGTCTGTTCCAATGGCGCCAAGCAATCGGTTTGCAACGTCTTGCTTTGCATAGTAGGTCCCGGCGACGAAGTGATTGTTCCCGCTCCTTATTGGGTGAGTTATGTGGAAATGGTCAAATTAGCGGAAGGAACGAATGTGGTTGTTACAGCTGGAATCGATCAGGATTTCAAGATTACGCCCACACAATTGAAAGCGGCGATTACTCCGAAAACTAAAGCGATTATTCTTTGTTCGCCTTCCAATCCAACCGGAAGCGTTTATTCCAAAGAAGAACTGAAAGGTTTGGCAGACGTTTTAGCTGATTATCCAAATATTACGATTATTTCCGATGAAATATACGAACATATCAATTATATAGGTAAACACGAAAGCATCGCTCAATTTGAATCGGTTCGCGACCGGGTAGTGGTTGTAAACGGCGTTTCCAAAGCATACGCGATGACCGGTTGGCGTTTGGGATGGATTGCCGCTCCGATGTGGATTGCGTCGGCTTGCAATAAACTTCAGGGGCAATATACTTCTGCCGCAAGCAGTATCGCGCAAAAGGCCGCCGAAGCCGCATACAAAGGACCACAGGAATGTGTAACGGAGATGCGCGAAGCTTTCAAACGCCGGCGTGACTTGATGATGGAGTTGGCGAAAGATATTCCTGGACTGAAAGTAAACCGTCCTAACGGCGCATTTTACCTATTTCCCGATTGCAGCGTATACATCGGAAAATCGTTCAACGGAAAGAAAATTGAACATTCTGCCGATTTGGCTATGTACCTTTTGGAAGAAGGACACGTTGCCTCTGTCGGCGGTTTGGCGTTCGGCGCTCCCGAATGTGTCCGCTTTTCTTATGCCGCTTCCGACGACCAATTGATTGAAGCAATGAAGCGGGTGAAGAAAGCGCTTGCGGAGTTGAAGTGAAAATATAGTTGGGGCGACAGATTTTTCAGTGCAGATTATACGAACATTCCAATCCTTTCCCCGGTTTAACCAATAGGTTGGTGACTTCGAAATTGACTTTTCCGTCATTATCGCCTATAAACTGGATGGAAATCGAATACCGGCAATGAGGTTTAATTTCGAAATCTCGGAAATAAACGACATTTTTGTCATGCGCCGTCTTTTTGAGATTAAAAGTCAGCCCGGTTTTATTCAGAAAATATACGATAACCTGATTATTCTCCTTTTTTATATTGGTGACCTCAATGGAATTTTCAAATAGGGGACGGAGGTATTGTTCTTCGCCAATCAGGAAGTCTTTGAAAAAGACAACAGTACGCCGATTGTCAAGCGCATCCCGGATAGCTTCTGCTGTACGTTCTTTGGCAAAAACAAGCGTAGTCGGACGGTGTTCGCCTTTATTGAAATCAAATATGGTTTGAATAGGTTCATGAATATCGGAATTTCCCAATATCGTCAACTTTTTATCTAAAGCCCATTGAAAAGCTTCCGGATAATATGAATCATCATTAACAACCTCAATACCGTTCATCCAGCCATTATTATAAATTTCGGTATGTTCTTTCCACCACAGGGTAGTATCAGGCTGTTGGGCATCCCAGCCGGGATGATTCCAAAAAATGAAAGCATTTTGGCGCTTGGCTGCGGCAAATGAAGCTCGCCAGTCGTCTTTAACAAGCGCATCACAATCAGTGAGAAAAATAGCATTAAAATGTCCGGGAGGCATGGAGCGGGTAATTTCGCTGCCGCGAATGAGAATAATCCCTTCGTTTTCCGCCGTCGGTTCAGCAACTTCATACGAACGATTGTAAGAAGCTACAATATCCTTACTGTGAGGGCGATATTCCAAGTGGTCGGTTATCGAAATAGCATCCAAGCATTCGCGATACGCTTCGTCTACACGAACGGTAGGCCAGACAAGCCCGTCTGAAAAGACGGTATGAATATGAAAATCACATTGCAACGTTTTATAACCGTTAATATCGGGGATTTCGATACGGTTCTGTACTTGCGTCCGTCCTGTTGTCGTAACAAGGATAGCGATGAATAATAAAAATTTTGACAATTTCATGATAATAATATTTAGTATTTCATAACATTTTCTCAAATTCTTTCCAAAGCTTCTCTTCCGGAATCGGAGCGGTGATTGTAACCGGCTCTTTTGAAACGGGATGAATAAAACTGATTTCGCGGGCGTGAAGACTGATTCCTCCGTCTTTATTCGAACGGTCGAAGCCATATTTCAAGTCGCCTTTGATTGGACAGCCAATTTTCGCCAATTGACAGCGGATTTGGTGATGCCGTCCTGTCTTCAAGTCAATTTCCAAAAGGAAATAATTATCAGATTTACCTATTAACTTATACGACAGAATTGCTTTTTGCGAGCCTTGTTTCTCACTATCAAAAGTATATGATTTATTTTGTTTTTCATTGCGAACAAGGTAATGCACCAATTCACCATCGGTTTGCGGCGGAAGTTTCTTGACTATCGCCCAATAAGTTTTCTTTATTTCCCCTTCCCGAAACATTTCATTCATCCGTTCCAACGCTTTGCTGGTCTTGGCAAAAACGACCAACCCGGAAACCGGTCTGTCCAAACGATGAATAACACCGGCAAAAACATTACCCTGTTTATTGTATTTTTCTTTTAACCATTGTTTGACTGTCTCCGAAAGTGGCGTATCGCCTGTCTTGTCGCCCTGAACGATTTCCGAACAGGTTTTATTAATGGCAATCAGATGATTATCTTCGTATAAAACAGTCATTTTTTAAGTATTCATTCCTCCATCGACTTGGATTACCTGACCGGTAATGTATGACGATAAATCGGAAGCAAGGAATAAAGCCGCATTAGCCACATCTTCCGGAGTTCCGCCCCGTTTCAATGGGATTTGCTTTGCCCATTCTTCACGCACTTCTTCCGAAAGCTGATGAGTCATCTCCGTGATAATGAATCCCGGAGCAATAGCGTTGGCTCTGATTCCGCGTGAGCCTAATTCCCTGGCGATGGATTTTGCCAATCCGATCATACCCGCTTTGGATGCCGAATAATTAGCTTGACCGGCATTTCCGTGAACGCCGACAACCGAACTCATATTGATGATACTGCCTGACTTTTGTCTCATCATCACCGGCGCTAAGGCATGAATAAAATTAAAAGCCGACTTCAGGTTTACGTTGATGACCATGTCCCACTGCTGTTCGGACATGCGCATCATCAAACCATCGCGCGTGATTCCCGCATTGTTGACTAAAATATCTATCTTGCCGAAATCACTGACTATTTGGTTGACTACCGTATGCGTATCCTCAAACTGTGCGGCATTGGAAGCGTATCCTTTTACTTTGACGCCGTAAGCGGCAATTTCAGCTTCCGTTGCTTGGGCATTCTCATCTATAGCCAAATCGGTGAAAGCAATGTTACAGCCTTCCTGAGCAAAACGAAGCGCTACGGCTTTTCCGATTCCACGGGCAGCCCCGGTTACAATGGCTGTCTTTCCTTCTAATAGTTTCATTTCCTTTTTATTCCGTTAAATAATAAATTAATCATGCTATCGGTCCGGCTTTTATCGGAAGAAGTAAAGCCTGACATCGTTCCCCGGATATATGGCACTTCCAATCCTTTAAAAGCGTGATGCAGAACAACAGCCATACCGTAAGTATCGGAAATTTCAAAAATACCTTGCCGGATTCCATCTTCCAATATACTTTGAATAAAAGTTATCTCTTTTAAATCGAATGATTTTCTAACATTTTCTACCCGCCAGATATCTCGAAAAAAATCAGCCCGCAAAGTGCCGTTCCGGAACACGACATTCTTAATAGATTCCAAACGTATCAAGATAAATTCTAACAATTTTTCATCCGCAGGCAAGTTCTTTCTAGCAACCATTTCGAGCGAACCGTAAAGCAAATTTAATTCAGATTCAATAACAGCGTTGTAAATTTCTTTTTTGTTATTAAAATAGGTATATAATGTACGGCGGCCCTTTTCGGAAGCCATAGCAATATCGTTCATCGTTGTATTCTCCACTCCGATGCGGGCAAAAAGTTGACGGGCAACATCAATCAACTTATCACGAGTTTTTGCTACGGCTATAGACATAAAACATTTTTCTTAAAAACTGCACAAAAATAAGACAAAAAATACCAGCAACCAAAAAAAAACAAAAAGTTTGAAAGAAATTTGGTTTTTAAGAAAAAAACATCTACCTTTGCACTCTCAAAATCGCGGAGTGGAGCAGTTGGTAGCTCGTTGGGCTCATAACCCAAAGGTCGTTGGTTCGAATCCTTCCTCCGCAACTAAATTTTTATAAAACATAAAAATACAGTAATTTACAAAGATTATAAATGTCTATAAAATCTGAGATAGACAATAATAGACAGATTCGGGCTTTATTTTT
>Ga0123354_10018218_pt1:0-10000 | contig 11007 bp, 6 predicted proteins | sample TergutLab28metaG_2_FD_97872 | JGI IMG/M metagenome (GOLD analysis project Ga0123354, IMG submission 97872) | Labiotermes labralis P4 segment gut microbial communities from Petit-Saut dam, French Guiana - Lab288 P4 | ecosystem: Host-associated > Arthropoda: Insects > Digestive system >... | reverse complement strand
TTGATAGTGAATTATGGTATAGAAATGAAACGGTAGGTACTGTTAGTGGTGTAATTTGAGGTATAATACGAGCATTTGCATAGAGGAACTGAGGAAGAAAACGCCAAACATCATTCAGGAAAACTGAGTGCGGAGCCGAAATTTAGATCCAGCAATTCCTGAATGTTGGACTGGATGCTACACATTTGACAGCCTCGTTCGGTGGCATCCCACACAGTTTCGGCTGTTTGTTATTGCATGTAACGACTCACAGTGCTTCCTGGTGCATAATCTTCGGTTTGGTTCCGACTGATATGCAAATTCGCGACGTGTCGCCCGTTACACCTGCTTTAGTTTTAGTAACAATGTTGAAACTACACCGAGCTAAGTAGGAGTGGGCGACTCATTTTATGCTGATAAGTGATTGGTTAAAGTAGGAGGGGAAATGAAGCGCCGTTGGCAATCTTGACTGCTGCCTTGTGATAGAAGACAGGTAACGGTATTAACAATGTTTTGATACCAGTAGAGACCTCGTGGGAATTCAGGTCTCCTGGTATGTGACCATGTAATTCTGAGGAGGTGGTTACCGACGTTTCGAAAGAACATCGCAGTACACTCGTCGTGAAGGACAAGGATTGACATACCTCTTGCACGTGTTTACCTCTGAAGATGAAGGCACTAAGTTCAGGCGATAATTCGGGAACCGCTGTGGAAATCTCAGATCTCAATAGAATTCTTCCTTCCTTCCTACTTTCCTTCCTTTCTTCCTACCTTTCTTCCTTCCTTTTGTCAAATTTTTTCTGTCTTTTCTTTCCTTACAGCCTTCCTTCCCATACAGTGTTCTGTTCTCATATTTTAATTTTATTTTTAATTTATCGTCATCTTCTGTCCTCCTTTTCTTTCGATTTCTTCTATTTTACAGTTTCCCTAGTGCAATTAATTTGCTTTTCGTTTGTCATCCACTGTCTAAAGTACTTACCATTTGTATTGTTCAAGAATGATAATAGCGCATATAGACTCTGGGGCCCGTCCGCTTACTCAGTGGGGACCGGGGGACGCTTTCACTGGGGTTGGAACGGCCGGGACGTGAAGCTAACCATCCACCTCCATCTAGTGGTATTACACCTCTACTCCTCCATTGCCTTCATGCCGTACATTGGGACGATTCTACTCTCTCTCTCGGCTTCTTTGTCTTCGTTTTGTTCCCATTCATATTTTGTACTTCCTTTTCGTTTTTGTTTCTTTGGTTCTTATTTCGTTTAGTTCCACCCCTTATCTTCTATTTCTTATACATTTATTTTCCTATTTAATCATATTCTTTCGGCTTCCCCCCCCATTCTTTCTGGCGCCCTTTCTTGTTCTTTGCTCCTTCATCTTTATGTCTTGTACATTTCCGTCTGTGTTTGGGCATAGCCCTCTAATGCAGCGGAATTTTTCATTGACATAAAATCCTTCCGATCGCACTATGGTCCTGGGGTCGACTCAGCCTCTAACAGAAATAAGTAGCAGGAGCATTTCCTGGAGGTAAAGGCGGCCGGTGCGTGAGGCTGAAAACCTTACCATCATCCTGTACCGTTGTCGTGAAATCTGGGAACCTTAACTTCCTGGAACACTCTGGGCCACTTCAGGCCTGTAACGGGACTGCTTTACCTTTACCTTTACCTCTAATGTATCATTGGAACCTGACACACTTCCGTTACATTGATACGCATTTTATGACCTCGCATCGATTCATGTCTGAGGGCTTTGGTATTCACCTAATGTTGTTAAAATTGCAACTGGTTCAATACGAATATATATCCTCTGTGAGCAAAATAGAGGGGAAAACTTTCGCAGCATATTGAATGTTTGTAGTCATGTATTTGTGGTTCGGCAATTTACTGAACAGCGAGCTCTGTAAATTGCCATAACAAGTCCCTACAAACACGCATGTGCGCAACAGCGGTACAAGTTGCAGTCCCTGAGTGCAGTAAGCTGCGGCAACGTGTTTCACCACGCCAATCGGAAGACCAGTCACTCACTGGGTCAGCATTGTTAAACGCTGCTTTTACATATAGCAGTGACACATCCGTAGGACTAAGTACTGTGTTGGACTCACGAGACTGGCGTTGACCTTTGCAGTGTTTTCGCAAGAGGAAGTCGGACACTGGATGCTTATGACTAGCAATGGATTTATTCCAATTAAAAAAGCCTGGGGCTGAAACGCATTTATGTGTTGTGCTTAGAACTTTACTATTAATTTATGTTGTGTTCTGTCTGGTTAGAACTGTGCGTAAATTTTACTTAGGTTTCTGATAAACTCAATAAGTTACCAATGGCGACCAGTCGAAAGAGTGGTAAAACCTATTGCAGTGAAGCTAGGAAAAGAACAAATGTGTCAATAAGAGCCACAGGAGAAAAATGTAGAGCTGTCACATGACTACAATTGCGTTCTTAGAACATTTGAACTTGCAAAACGTTTAATTAGCCACAGGAATAGTATTACTATTACAAACAATAACATAAGGTAAAATAATTCCTGTACTGACTCTGAGGGTTCCAGGAGGTTGATGATTCCAGATTTGAAGACAACCGAAACACGAAGGTGGTAAGGTTTTCAGCCCTACGCACCGGCCGCCTTTATCCCCCAAGGAAATATTCCTGGTACTCTTTTCTGTTAGAGGCTGAGTCGACCTCTGGGACATATTGCGGCCGGCAGGCTTATGTCAATGAAAAATTCCAGTGACACCATCTGGAATCGAACCCGCGACCATCCATGCCTGAACCAACCGCGCCACCGCGCCTCTCGACAAACAAAATTGGTGTGCTCAGTTAGAGGAACAATATGCAAAAGATTCTGATTCTCATACGTTTTGTTTAGGCCAATAATTGCAGTTGGAGCAATACCAGATACACGACAAGTCTTGCATCAAACGAAATATTTTCACCGTCTAATAAAACTGTCCAACAGCGCCAACCAATGACGCGAATTAATCGATACCTGGATGTCTGGATAGCTAAAGTGACTGGCAAAGCTACTGTTACCTTTTAAGGACAGCTGAGGAAGCGTGTTACAAGGGACGACATCGCTTTTGGTGTTACAAGTAGGATCATAATCCTGCGGTATGGTGCTGCAGCCCCTTCTGGGCCCTAACCTCCCGCAGAAGACGCTTCCATTCTTTGACGTTCAGGTGGACGTGCATCGTGATAAATTTTTAAAATAAAACCAACTAGATGCACTAATTTCTGAAATTTATTTTTGGAATAAAACTCTACATGTTTCGGACAGAGAAATTTCCGAAACATGTAGAGTTTCATTCCAAAAATAAATTTGAGAAATTAGTGCATCTAGTTCGTTTTTTATAAGAGCCTCCATTCTTCTCTGTCTTCTGCTTGTCTCCTCCTCCTTAGAGCCAGATCGTCTTCTGTTTATTAGTCCTCTCCGAGGCATCTCTGAGGTTTTCTCAGCATCAGCTTATTTACAGGGGAGGTCAGCTTCACGCCCAACCCCCTAACTGGAGGACCAAGGTATATCCCTTTTCGTCTGGGTCATCACTTTTGACCTGTTCGGCATGGGAGACCCTACCAGTAGCTACGCTACGGCCGGCATAGCTGTCAGGATCGTTTGACCACGCAAACCCCACCACTACGTCAAAGTAAGGATACCATCGGAGAAGATCGTAATATCGAACACAAATAAAGAGTCTTCGTCTGGAGACGAAGAGGATATAATGATGCCATCTGGAGTCACGAACTCAGATTCTTCGGAATCCGAGCTAGCAAAGTCCCTGGATTAGCGTCTCAGAAATTTAACTTTTTATATTGATACAAGGAAACGACATATAAGACGCCAAACTGCGAAATCTATCAGAGCCCGTCCATTTCCTTTCCTGCTCAATGTTCATTTTTATTTGCTAACGTCGTTGTTGCTGTATAATCTCTGTAATTTTAAACCGCACTATTAAATAACGAAAGAGTCAACAGTAATGTTCCAGAAAATAAATGAAGACAGCTGTTGAACCTTATCTTGAGAGAAACTGAGGGCCGTAATATTAGATCAGCAGTTGGCGCTGGAAGCGGCCGTTCCCCATCCTGTATTAATTACCACAGTTACGTCTGTGTGGAGTAGCCTACAGTGTTATTACAAGAGTGTCTGTTGAGAAATCTGCCATTTGGTTCTAGTATAGGATTACTGTAATATAGTGACGGGCTCTTGCGAAGAGGGTTATGAATGAAACATCGGGTTTTGTAAAATACAGAGACTTTATTGGCTAAGTGAGGACCTGTTTGCTTCTCTGCACCACGTAGTTAGTTAGTTAGTTAGTTAGTTTATTAATTTAGTTACTTTGTTGCTTACTTGCTTGCTTTGTTGTTTGGTGGTCATTTATTAGGTGGTTGTTCAGTTGTTTATTTCTTTATTTGGTTTGTTGGTTGGTTGTTTGGTTGGTTGGTTGGTTGGTTGGTTGGTTGGTTGGTTGGTCGGTCGGTCGGTCGGTTGGTTGGTTGGTTGGTTGGTTGGTTGGTTGGTTGGCTGGTTGGTCGGTTGGTTGGTTGGTTGGTTGCTTAGTTAATTAGTTGATATTTGAACACGTAGCCGATTCTGTGTTTTCGCCTATGTGCTAGACATACATGTAGTTCAGTGCGTACGAAACTGCTTTTTTCCTAATTCTGGATTAAATCATTCACCTAAACCAAAGCACGAAGCTTTCGAGTTTATTTCCACAAAACAAATGTCAAATGCACGTCATTCAATACAGTCGGCATACGACCATATCTCGAGTCCGTATTCTGTATCCGCATTTCGCTTTTGCGCCTTGCACTAAGTTAATAAGGGACCCATTTAGTGTGTAGTCAGAATACGGGCACGTGAAACACGAGCATAATTTTGGCCCAGAAGTCTCTAGAAAATCTGCAACTTGGAAGTATGAAATGAAGGGGCCGGGGGGGGGGTTGATTTTAATTCTTAACGACCCAAGTTTTAATGTTGTAGAATGTTGGAAATGGCACAGGGTTGTATTCATTGATTGGAAAATTTTTATTAGCGGTGAACCTGCGGGACCTATTAGGGCAATCAAGGTTAGTTCGGACTAAAGCTATCCTAGTAATTAAAATGTAATATTATTGGTATGCTTGACTATTTGAGATATGTCCACAGTGTCTTTTTGTCTCTATTCTTTACGGACGGGAATTACAACAGAATTTGTTCTGCTAATTACGGCGAATTAAGCGTCTTTTATTTCTAATATACTACCTCTAACGTCAACTTCATACCTTTTTGTGACGCGAGACATCCCAACGTAGATAGTAAGTTCACACCTCTTGTACTGCACACATTTGTATAACAAGAAACAGTAAAATGTTTTTGTGTGGATGACTTCAGATATTCGCGTCTCATATAATATTTGCCCTAGATATCTTCATAAAGTCGCAGTATCTAATCGGCACTTTGAAGCTCCCCAAACTTACTGCATGAGATTTCAGTATTGTTACTTGAAGGCATGGCAAACGTAATAGTTTGTCCTTGTAGCTGGGATGTACAAATAAGTGACTGAGGTCATTTTGTAACTTGTTTCACCGGTCAGTTGATTAAAAAAGTTTTAGGAGGTACATGTTTGTAGCTTAAGGACACTGGGATAAGGAAACAAGGGTTTAAAATCAGGCAATTTGACAAGTTCCTTGACTTCTAGTACTTTCCTACTATTTGAAGAATGTGGGATGTTGCTATTGAGAAGACGTTCGGTACGTTGTATGCCCGTGAAAAGTCGTCAGATGGCGTATAGCTCTAAAGAGAGCATATGTTTCTTCTTTGAAACTGCGTAAAGTTAAAGGTGCCATTTCAGGCACAGAATGGGAATAGGATTAGTAATCAATACCAAATCTCGGCTGGTACCCATTGTAAAGGTGGCTGGATGGGCCGCAGGTTCGGTCTGGACGGACGATTAAAAACTCTTCTCCACCGGGGTTCGAACTCGGAGCCGTCCTGCCAGTAGCGAGTCGACATACCGACTGAGTTATTTCGGCCTCTTCAATTCTGAAAATATAAGTCGATTATGTATTCTAAATGGACTAAATTGATATATTAAATTTGTTGTCTTAATGGTGGCGGATTTTTGTGATGCTCATGTGATTATTGGAAAGCTGATTTTACTTTTTCCGCCTGCTAATTATGAAGTAGTGATCATCACGAAGCTGTGTGAAGGAGAGGCAAGGAGCGTTCTTATTCAACGGAAAACCATTTCGAAGGAATGGTTTTAGAGCTCAGTCAGGGAGTGTTGCTTTGGTATATATTTTAGTGGGAATGTAGCACTGAATCTGAACTTACCCATTCGAGCACCAAATTCACTCTCAAGATTAAATTACGGTAACTCAGTTTTTTAAATTCCTGTCATGTGTCTTTACAATCCAACCAGCATATATACAATTATGCGAAGTGCGAAGAATTAGAAGTGTGACCCCCTGTAGATTTTCTGCCTTGTTGAGTGGTTTAATGGACATCTGCTGAACTCCATGCAGAGTTGTAATAAAAGCATTATATGGGGTTTGTGCTTGTGTTGAGGAGGGTGTGTAGGGGGTGAGGGAGACAGTGGATTGATTCTACCTAAGGCGGGAAAAGGCACCAGGCATATTAATAATAACAGAAGCTGTAATTAACTTACAGGAGGAATGCCATTACGTAAACTGTTCGTTCAGTACTGTGTTCAGCGAATGGACAGCTCCTTCTTAAGAGTTGAGAACTGCGCTCTTCTGAATTATTACGCAGCGAGTAGTAGTAATTTCTTACAGACGTTTCGGGACAACCTATCAGTCCCATCTCTAAGGGTCAAGAATCCAAAAATCACACAAATTCTTTTTTAAGTACGTTACTGTTGTGAACAAGATAGCCCCGCATACAGGTAATATTTTAATCGATTTTAAATTGACGAATTTTCGATGTTGTGCTTCACTGTATGCGATAAACATCAAGATTACGGCCTGCTTGGGTGTGACGCCGTCCAGTTAGTTACATTGGAGCCGTTTCAAAGGGAAATGATTCCCCCTAAACGCCTGCTCTTGTAGTTCGAGGCAGCTTTCCTCGAAACGGCGGTACACACCCTTGTTGTATCCCAAGCCCTAGCCGAGCGGTGAGTAGGAATTGTGGGATAAGCTGATGGTCGAACGTCCAAGACCGTAGGATTCTGAGTCGCTTTATTATTGTATCGGGGTGCAATCTCGCGCCCCAAGCTCCAACGGTGACAGTTACAGCGTCGAGAGTTACAGCAAGAATAGAGAAAATACACAGGGTTGCAGGGTAGTTAATTGATCTAGTCACATGCTTCTAGCACAAAGGTCATATGTGTTTGTGCTCTGTCCCGTGCATTAAGCGCTGAGGCCAACGGCCAAGCTGGGGTGTGACGTGGGGTGAGGTTCACAGTGCAGAGTATGGTGCTAGCAATGGTTTGATACAAAAGTTAAATATAACAATTAGCCAAGCAAAACAGGGGTGCCCAAAAATGTCCCTGCGGGTTCTTGGTGTGCAGGCATGCAACACCCTCCACACGGCACGTTGACACTTTCCAGATGTGAAGACCGCCACCTCTTCACTTTACACTGTGTTAAAACAGTTTCTTTGAAAAGCTTATCTTTTTCTGGGAGTTATTACTTGTATCATTTCAGCTACGTCAGTGGTGTTAGACTTGCCACCACTTCACAAATTCCCGCTTCCTCCGTGTTGTTATTGCTGATCGCAGGAAGTTGGACGTTCGATGTGTTTTCCATCGGCACAGTCTTTATACGAAGTTTCGTTTAAATCTCTCAGATTATACAAAACATCAAGTTTTGGTGCACACACAGAGAAATAGTGTGTACATAGGCAAATTTTTCCGCTATAGGGAAGAAAGCTAAGAACAGCGAGTTGATCGATCGGTTAGAAATCGATTAAATACATTACTTGGGTCTACTCTAGCAAGCCCCTGATTAATTCACTCGTAGTAGTCTCTGCCTGCAAACACTTACCTGTGACGAGAAACACCGAGAGGATTTTTAAATTAGGGGGCTATTATTTCGGTGTTTCTAAGTATTTAAGTAAGATGATTAGGCCTTTAGCCGAAAAATGAAATTATGTTCCCTTATTTTTATATGTTAATATTCTCGTCAAAAGTTTGTTGTTTAACTTGCCAAATTACTTTTTCGGAATATGAATTTTAGTTCTATTTCCTCCCGTTTTTCGGAAGAGAATTCTCTGCGAGAGAATGCTGTAATTTTTACATAATTCGGAATAAAATACACATCTTCTTTAATTAAAATCGAGTTAAATTTCATTCCACCAATTTATCTGGTTGTCAAGTTCCGAGTCAACCCACTTCTTCTTCTCCCTCCCATTAATTCATCTCAAAATTGAACTCCACCTGCTTGTGAGAAGAGTGGTCACTTGATCACAGCACAGCCGATCACAACGGAGTGACGCGCTCGAAGAGTTAAACCCTTTGTTCATCCTGTGACATGCAGATCTATGTGAAATTTCACTAATGTTTTTTAATACCAGGGCTGTTATTTATCGAAATTGTCCCTGACATTAAGTTTTTCCTAATAATCCACGAATTCATTTCGATAAGTGCGTGGAAATATTAAAAGCTATATGTTTTAGGTGGGCTTTGTCTTATTTTCTCACAGAATGATTTGAACCGAGGTTACTGACATTGCTCTCTAAATTAAAGTACGCATTTCCACTACAAACACCCAATATAACGATTAGAGAGTGGAAGTGACAGGAACTCACCAGCTACTGGTCCTGACCAGGGTTTCTGAAACTCGTGCTATTGGTAGCACCACTGGGAGATGCATCTTTTTCGCGGCACACTATAAATGTAATAGAGACCTAAAATCAATGGGGGTACGTCGATATTTAAACACTTAATTTATTGTATAAAAGCCTGAAATTGTCGTAAAGGCGAAAGAAGATTAAGTTTTAATATCAGTGTAGTAAGAAAAATAAGTAAAAAGTGCACATTTCTTCAGGGACTTATACAGTATCATGGTGCTACTAACCGGACCCCCTACACCTTTTGTTAACTCGTGTGTGTGTGTGTGTATGTGTGTGTATACTGTTGGGTATGGAACACCGAAACTGTCGTGTTGTAACTCGACCACTACTGTTTTGGCTTAAAAGGAATTTAAACATCATGAATTAAGTCTCGGTAATTATGACAAACTGCAACCACTTTGTTCATATGGCGCAACAGCCGAACTGGGGCGTAGGTCGGCTCACTGTTGATGTTTCTAGATCACCCACAATCAGAAGCACACACACACACCCGGTAGGACTTCTGCGAACGAGCGATCAGCTCGTAGCACAGGCCGCTACCTACACAAGACAAAACAAACACAAGAGACGGACATCCCATGCCACCATCGTGATTCGAACCCACGATCCCAGCAATAAAGCGGCTGCAGACCTACGCCTTAGACCGCCTAGTGACCAGGATCTGTCCAGTTTATTCAAATTTAGATTATAAACGATTAATAAAAGTGTAATAAACAATTTGTAATAAGGTATGAATTACAGACTTCTATTCAGGAGACAGTACGCTGCAATGTTTTGTAGGATTTTCCCAAAACTGTCTGCTTTGCGAAAACATTAAGTTAGGTTAGGTTAGGTTAGGTTAGGTTAGGTTAGGTTAGGTTACAACACAGTACACAGTGGTGGGGTTATAACAGGAAGTTCCAGAAAACATTTTTCAGTTTTTCATTTTTAAAACTGTAATGTAGCATTGCATAACGAGGAGCTAAATGATTTGTACTCCTCACCCAATACTATGCGGGTGATAAAATCGAGAAGAATGAGATGGGCTGGGAATGTGGCGCGTATGGGTGAGGAGAGGGGGGCGTATAGGGTCTTGGTTGGGAAACCGAAGGGAAGGAGACCACTGGGGAGACCTAGGCGTAGATGGGTGGATAATATTAGGATGGATCTCCAGGAGGTGGGATGTGGGTATATGGACTGGATTGGGTGGGCCCAGGATAGAGACAGGTGGCGGACGCTTGTGAGTGCGGTAATGAACCTTCG
>Ga0123354_10018216_pt1 | contig 11008 bp, 6 predicted proteins | sample TergutLab28metaG_2_FD_97872 | JGI IMG/M metagenome (GOLD analysis project Ga0123354, IMG submission 97872) | Labiotermes labralis P4 segment gut microbial communities from Petit-Saut dam, French Guiana - Lab288 P4 | ecosystem: Host-associated > Arthropoda: Insects > Digestive system > Gut ... | reverse complement strand
TGGTGCAGAGTCCTTCTTGAGAAGCTAACTGGTTTGCAGCTAGTCAAGAAATTCACCGCATTTCACGGAACCCGAAGGTTCATTACCGCACTCACAAGCGTCCGCCACCTGTCTCTATCCTGGACCAGCCCAATCCAGTCCACATACCCACATTACACTGCCTGGAGATCCATCTCAATATTATCCACCCACCTACACCTAGGTCTCCCCAGTGGTCTCCTTCCCTCCGCTTTCCCCAGCAAGAATCTATACACCTCCCTCTCCTCACCCATGCGCGCCACATGCCCAGCCCATCTAATTAAAACCCGAACTAGTACACAGATTAAAAAACACTAAAAAGAGAAGCACAAAACAAAACAGAGCAACAAAAACGACGGCAACAATAAGAACAATAAATAAACTAAGGCGTGACACAACAGCACACTTGCTTATGCTAATTACGTCTCATCAACTATAAACTACATAGTTTACATGACAATATTTCTCTTGCGCATTATTAAGAATACAAACAAAAGAAATATGCTTAGAAATTAGTTTGTTTTGGAATTTGTTCAGAGAGTTTTCAATAACGCTGCATAGCAAGGAAGCACCTGAAGGATTTGGTACGGAATTTATTAAACCACTGACAATAATAGCTTCAGACAGACGCACAATATTATCCCTCCAACGTCCTCTGTTTACAAAATTTATTCCTTCCAATCCACGTTTTCCCTCGAAACACCTCTTACGTGTCTTTAATCATTTCCTTCCATCCCCTTGCTTTATACATTACAGACTCACCCCTTCCCAATTATTCTTAACTTTTGGTAAATAAAGAGAATAGATGGAATATAAGATACATGGTGAAACAAAGTTAAAGGAATTTCAATTAATTTAATGCTGTCATCCCAGGAGAAGGGGCCAATATATGAAAGCATTTGTCTTCTGCAACCAATTTGTTGTTAGACGGTGTGCTATGGTGTGTAAGGGATACCAAGGGAGCAGAAAGCAGCCAGCGGGTTGAGAAGCTTTTTCGAAATTTTTGCAGTTACCCACAAATTTATGATTGCTGATTATATTTTAATCTTTTACAAAAACGTGTTTTAAATATTACATAAAGTGGTAGAAATTCGTTAAATTTCATGTTCAGTCCAATTTGTACATAATGAGCTCTTTTACATGAACAAAATTTTTTTTCTGATCTTCTGGTCCTTTTCGCATGATTTGGAGAAGAAATAAATATTTTATACAGTGCGAGATGATAGGTGTGTTTAAAAAAATATTTTGTGATTATTTGTAAATCACTCATTTATATCGTAAGCACATAAAAATGTACTCATTAGAAATTTTTATCTAACTCACGTCACTTGGTAGAATCCTATTTTATTTATTTAGCAGGTTGTTCGACGCTTCTACATCTTCCTGCGCCCATTTGACAATTATCTTATCTTCTTCCTCCATTTGTCTCTGTCATTCCAGTCTTCTTCTATTAATCCCTTTTCCCCCAACAGTCCTCTAGAATCCCATTTCATAAGCTAATATGTCTTCAGTTATTCTAAAAAATCATTCCCATTTTTTTGGACCCGAAATGTCCATTCCGCCTAATTAACCCAATTCACACATTATTAACCTTCTTGTCTACCATTTAATATTATTACTCAGTCTGTGGGTATATGTGTGTGGGCCGGGTAGCGTAGTCGGTATAGTGACTGGCTACGGGTTGGACGGTCCAAGGATCGAATCCCGGTGGGGACGAGATTTTCCACACCTGTCCAGACCGACCCTGTGGCCCACCCAGCTTCCTGTACAATGGGTACCGACTTCTTCCCGAGAGTAAAGAGCGGCCGGGGCGTAAAGCTGACCCCTCACCCCCTTCTAGTGCCGTAGTCAAGAAAGAGTAGAGCTATGCCTCTACTCCCCCTATGGGCCGTACGGCCTGTACAGAGCCTCAGTGCCTGTACAAGGGTGCACTTTACCTTTCTTTGTGGGTATATGTAGGTATCTAAAGTGATTTTATTCAGTTTCCTTGAGCAGAATTTCACATATATTTATAAATATAATTTCCCCTGTGTGTACTCAGTACTTCTACTGGAAGGCAAATCCCAAACTCCATCTCTTCCATTCAGCCGCAGCAACACTTCAATAAAAGCAATCCATACACAGGCTCGGACAGGCTCTTCGTTCTGCAGGAGTTTGGGGCTCCCAGAATTTCTAGACAATCGGCACATGCAGGTGGCCACGGTGTCAGTCCTGAGCACTGGCCTCCTTTAACCCTGGAAATGGTCCTGGTATTCATTTCTGTTAGAAGCCTAACAGCGTAATATGCGAAATATAAACTTTGGGGGCTGTCTTAATGTTTTATTCTAATTTTTCCTGTTGTTTTAATAAATTAAATCAAAATATCATAACATCACACTAAAAAAGCGTTTATGTAATCAGGGACAACTGCCTGTAAAGATGAACTTTGGTGCATTTTGTAAGTAGGCGAATTCACTGTTATAATTCGTTAGGATACTTGGAGGAACGGCCTCGAGTCTTGTGTTTTTGAGCAATTTAATTAACTAGTCAAAAGATATTTTATTCTCCGATGAACCAAAACTAAATCTGAAACTGATATAACATATAAAACGGAACTTCTTGCGAACATCTCTCACTCCAACATTCCCTTCTAGAAATTCTATTTTTTGTAAAGTCTATATTCCGTCTTTCATCCAATTTCTAATAACTCCTTACCTCTTCCGTCATCATTATAATATTCTAAAGTCATTCTTCTTAATGTCATCGTTCAAACTCTAAGCGTGATGGCGAGGTTTGGAGTGTTTGGAAGAAGAAGAAGAAGAAGACGAGGAGGTGGGGGAATTTAATAAACGCCAACTCGCCGCGCGTTCGCTTCTCGTTTCTCTTCTGTTTCCTGCTGGCAAGCTTCACATCCAGAAGAGAAAATTTCAATTTCGTCATCTTCCATAACAGTCTAGCTCCAGTCAGCCTCATATTGGAATATTATTTAATGAAATTGTAGATGAGCAGACTTTCATACGTAAAGTGTACGTAACAGCCATTTCCACTCTCCATGCCAGTTCGGGAAAAACACTCTTTCAGCCTTATGAAACAAAAAGGCCACAGAATAATCTCTGACGGTAAGCGTTACCATAAATTTTTCCGTCGTCTGATTAGTATTGCAAACATTGGCCTAAATTTGTACGGATTGCAGATGGTGTCATGGGCAGGTTCCATGTACAAAGTATTTCTGTAAGAAAGGTGGGAAAAAACAAGGTCGTTGCCACCCACCCCCCCCCCCCAAATAGAAATATATCTTCAGATTTAAGACATTAAATAAATCAGAACTCCCGATACGTTACGGCCGTCTGCGTTGGGAAGACATAAAATTAAAATCCCGTGCCAACAAGGTAGAAGAAATTTTTGCTCTTATGTTTGAAGTGGAAGGCTTCTCAGAAGCGTACGTACGTGTTTAAATATTGGCAAGTTGTCACATGACAGCAGCCTAATTACAAACGGCAGATTACCAAACAGCAGATTACGTACCATTCGAAACTTAAATCGCACAGAGACTTTCTTTCTTCACAAAACTTATGGTATCGATTTGATAATCACCCGTACTGTAGATATGTACAGCACAGGGTCTATTTAATTAATCTAAACAAGACTTTCTAAATGATTTGGGTTTCCCTAATAAAGTATTTCAAATTGAATTTCAGTAGTAATACTGCCGACGTGGTTACCTGCTTGAAGACAAAAGCGCAGGAAAGTAGGATTGGAAAATATATATGCCAATCGCTACACATTATATTATAGACTTTGTATAAGTAAATTACATTTAAATCGCTGAATTACTTTTTTTTTTAACCAAATTCAGCACGGTTGCTGAAGTGAGAGCTTTCTTCAGGTCTGTAGGTAGAGGCACAAGCTTTTGAAAGAGACTTGTTTTGTGGTTTAGAACACTTTGTAGTCGTAAAGTTTTCGGAGGAATACACTGTTTCTCTCTTCAGTGTAGAAAATGGACGAAGTGACTCTTCCGAAATAATAGTAAGACTTATATTTCGAAGCTTATCACAATACACAAAACAAGAGTACACTTTATATCATTTTCCAACAGGTCACATGAATTCTTTAAGTATTTAGACTATGCACTGTTATAGTTATTCCCAAATTTTTGGCCAATAAACTTGAATATATTTCAGAATCTCTACTGGTCTGATAAGTCAGAATTAAGCTAGTACGTTTCTGGGTAGTTCATTGTACCTAAGCAACATTTCTCAAGAATGGGAAGATGGAAATAGTAATCTGTAGAAAGTAGTTACTAATATATATATCGTACGTAAAGAAAAAGTAAGAAAGTAAACTGTAAAGGACATATAGATAAGAAATGTTGAATTGAAGACTTATCATTCTGCAGAAGGTTAATATCATTGCTTTACTAAAAGGCAGTAACACAGATATTGCCAAGTTTTTCAAGCACAACCTTTGACATTTTAAAAAGCTGAGTGAGTCTTAGATTTCTAAAGTAAATTATTCTAACTGTACAACTTACGTTTTTCAAATAGAATGGCAAGTAAATCATGAATGTTAGTGCGTAAAGCGTTCAATCGTGCCTCGTTTTGAGAAATCTTTACCACTTCAAGAGACACGTATGTTAACTGCTACAAAACCACACAACCGTTAAGGTCAAGCAAGGAAGCTGACACTTCCGCTACTAGATGTGTTTGGGTTTTGTAATGTGTCGGTGTTTTGACAATTGTGTGCGTGTTTTGGTAATATGTCTACTTGTATTTACTGTTCTTTTGTATTGTTTCATTTATGTAGATTTATTCTTACTTGTTACTAGTATAAGGACTACTGCCACCGAGTGAAAACTCAATTGAAATAAATAAATAATAATAATAATAATAACTAGTAATATTTCTTCCTTAAGTCTAAATTAAATATTATTGCCACAGTCTATAACACAGGATAATAAAGAATACATATTTTTAATTTAGGAAACCTTATTTTAAGAACCTATATCTTGTGAAAAGTTCTTCTCATATGAGAAAAATAATAGAGGATAGAAACGACGCCTCTCCAATTTTTTTATGTTTACTAAGATTAGAACGCCTCTCCAGTAGGCGAATACGGACAGTGAATTCAATGTTACGTAGATTGTGTTATTAAAAATATGTAATAGTTAAAGGCAAAGAGATGAATGTTTACTCGTGAACATTTCTGATGCATCAGACAATTATAAAATAAAGCTGATAAATTCTTGCAAACTTGACCGAATTTGCAATTAAAAATTCTGAAAAATTTTAGTCACAGTCTCCAACTGAGAAAAGGTTCAGTTATTTTCCACATAGGTAAATGTGCAGACTCTGGTCATGGGCTGTTTTTCTTCAGCAATTTGTAGTCTAAAGAGATGACGAAGATGATGATGATTATGATGATGATGAAGACGACGACGACGACGTCAATCTGCATTTAACCATCGACTTTTACAATTCACTGGTGTTTGCAATTTATGCTGTTCTCTGAGGCAAAGTTAAAATCGAAACAAAAATTAAAACACCAAAACTTCTATACAAATAAAGAAAAAATAATTTTCCTTCGAACCAAATTGTATATTTCAAGTAGCTAAACAGATACATGTTTCGGCTTACATTTTAAGCACTTGTCAGGAGGCGTACAGAATTTAGAAATGTACGGTACTGCTATTTTAACACTACGTGATGAATCGCCACAAAGGAAATAGAACTTCTATTCCAGCAATTCGAGGTCTTCCTGCTTGAATGTGAAGCTAATTCTGCAGTATAAAATCTGACCTGAACAGCTGACAGTTGTCCACCAAGCGGTGTGAAAATCTCTGCTACAGATGCACAATTTCAGTGCAAGTTACCAAAGAATTTACCATTTTACCTTGAACCACTGGCATCTCTGATTGTGGCGCTGGACAAATGTATTCAAATACTCAAAAAATTCTAAAAGCTGTTCAAACAATTGATGTATTATTTACGTGTGTTCAGTTTACTCGTAACATATACCTATAATATCCATTTTATTTATAGTATCCATCGAGAAATGTGTCTCAAACATTAACTTTTCTGACTTACATTCTGCAAGCACCTGTTTAAAACCTCAGCCCGTGGAGAGAAAGAGATGTTTCATGACTTCCCTCATATCATCCAAACAAATATGAAATTATTACTTCCAGTAAAACTACGAAAACTTCGTTCGGTATCGCTTCAAATTTCTCATCCCCTACAGAGTCAAAATCTAGAGGCTGTAACCTGATATTTGAGAGCTCCGCCAAAGGTAACGATAATAAAAATAAACTTTATCCTGTCATCTACGCATCGATTTCTAGCTCCTTCCTTTCAAAGGTTCCGTTAACTTTTTGTTTTTGTTCGCATACCGTATTTTCTTTGCGCTTGCTAATTAGTAATCTCATCAGTGTGTTACTTTATCTGTCACTTTGTTAGAGTTTATTAGGAATCAAATATCCTTGGCAGTGCTCTAACGAATTAACGTAAATTAACTGTAGATTTTTCCTTTCAGATACACCATAACGTCAGCTGGTATAGAAGAAAGGCATGAAAACCGGATTTTCGTGAGTTTTGTGTGTAAATACATCTAGAATATTACATCAAGTGTGTCATCATAAAATAGAGTGACGGTTTGTTCATCATTACTCAGACACCACTGAACGACTGGAGCAGTACTAGAGAATCACGCTAGAGTGCGTCTCCCTGTATACAGTATGGTTTATTTTGTGATTTAGTCACGTCTGGCTTTCCATCCAGGCACTCCCTGTTTGGAATAGAGCTTTCTGTGAGAGTGCGGCGGTAAAAACACCGCTTCCTCGCTTACGCTAACGTCCTGGTTCGTATAAGTGATTTCACCACCTGTGTTTCTAGGGTTACCATGGAGCTTGGTTTGTGAGTGAGGTCAAAACCGCTATTGGAATGGAGATGGAGTCTGTGTGATTACTAAAGGGTTTGGCTGGCGAGTGACACAACAATCAACTTTTCAATTGTTGCGTTAGAACCTGATGAAAGACGGAATGAATTAGAACGTGAACACTATGTCCAACGCTTCCGATGACGTCGTCGTTGCTAGTAGATAATAATAATACTACTAATAATAATAAATTCTGTTGATAATGGAATAAGGTTCAAACGTAGATAACCTAATCTCAAACCGAATCTCAGCTGGGAAATAATTACATTCTTACGTCATGAGTTTAGATTACTGAGTCTCAAAATCGCTATTTATTGAGACCTATCTGACATGCTGAACGTAAAAGAGGTTGACGCCATTTCGCGGCCAGCAAATGAGATGCTGCAATTTGCAGCTTTATTAAGCGCGTATCTTGCTGAAGAAGCAGGGCGATTTTAATATTGGCGGTAAGCAAAATTACTGCGTGATCGGCATGAACCGAGAAGCGCATTGATTAAAGGGGCAGAAGACTGACGACTGAATTTTATGTCACCCCGTCATATACCAAGCTTATTTATAGTTTATATATATATATATATATATATACACATACACACACACACACACACACACATATATATATATATATATATATATATTCAGGCACGCATGCAAGCAGATTAAGAAAGAGAAAATTGACTAGAGCGTATCACAGAACATGTGACATCACTAAAGGGGAGAAACGTGAAGCCCTTATCAGGAGAGTGTAATAAAATGACACATTCAGGCTGTACAAATAACACATTTGTGTAACAACTGGGGGAAACAGACGAAGGTTTTAAAGTTTTTCGATAAATATATTGATCTTATAACGTCTTCAGTTCAGAGGTGATATAATGCACTTGAGGAATGGCAAAAACAGAACTGAAGAAAAAATTTACTTTAAGGTAACTTGGTCATAGTGTAAAGATTCTACAATTACATACATCATCCGTAGTTTTTTTTTTCCTGTGGTGCTGCGGCCCAACGCGGGCCATGGCCTCCTCATTCTTGAGGTTTCTAGATCACACACAACGACTCATCACAGTCGGTAGGACTCCTCTAGCCGCGTGATCAGTGCGTCGCAGAGACCCCTGCCTGACATAACACAACACTCACAACAGACAAACATCCATGACCCCGGTGGGATTCGAAACCACAATCTCAGCAGGCGAGCTACCGTAGAACTACGTCTTAGACCGCGTGACCACTGGGACCGGCACCTCATCAGTAGTTATTCCTAGTAAATATTTTGTTTTCGGCATAAAGAGCAGATGAGTAATGACACAAACAAATGGTTGGAGAGAATTGTGCGTGATAATGCTGACATTTGCACTGAGTACAAGGAAGCTGTTGCCATAACAACATGTTTTATGTTCGATCCAATGGTTACAGTATCTAATTAGAATTTCTTTTTAAACCCTTATTTCTCGCTCCGCTTAAAATTCGCTGCTTCCTGCATCTTGTGTTCATTATAGAGATGAAATTAATTGAAGAACAGGTCTACTCGTAGGTACTTAAAACTGTTCAAAGGTTTCGGGCTCGCTCTTGATTTATGTACATGGTGCTCCATCAGACCAATTTCTGTTTCCACGTTGTCACAGTAACAATAAGCTTTAAGAAGATTGTAACTTGTAAACCATATTCGCTCAACTGATCAGGAAATAGAATTTTATTTTTATGTACGATAATTTATTAACTTCTTTATACATGCTGATCGTGCCGAGATAGCTCAGTCAGTATAGGGACTGTCTACGGGCTGGAAGGTACGAGGGTCGAATCCCGGTGGAGGGCGAGATTTTCCGCTTTCGTCAAGACTGTTGCTGGGGCCGACGAAGCCTCCTGTACAATGAGTACCAGGTCTTCAACGGGAGTACACTGCCAGGGCGTGGCTTCGACCACCCACCCTCATCTAGCGCCGAGGATGAAGGAAGTGTATAGCTATACATCTAGTCTCCCTCTGGGCTTTCGTGGCCTGTTCTAGGATGAAATTTTACATGCTGATCATTGGATCCACCTCGAATCAGATCAGCCACCCGCAACGTCTGTAAACAATAAATTTAATATTATCGTATCCACAATATAGTTGACACAAGAACTGACTCCCCGGACTTGTAATCGGTAGTGACTTCTTCGAATCTAGGCTGGGATATCGAATACGTGGACGGAGCTATTTGTGGCCTTGCTTTCGGTAAGCAAATGTCGGAAGAGTGTTTATAGTGAAATATTAACGTTTAGATCCATGTTCGTTAAAGTTCTTTGTTTGTTACTGTCCAGTCAATGAAATCTTCGTAGCCTGAATTGCAAGAGAATCATTCGATTAAGAACAAATAATTCAATAAGCACTACCTGTCCATTTACAACCATATTTCAAAGGGCATTTTCCTTGAAATTCTCAATAAAATTCTTGTATACATTCCTCATCACCTCTTTGGTGCTATATTCTTCTGTCCGTTTTCAGTCATATAGTTACCTAAATAATAGAGGTTGGGCCCACGGAATGTAGAAAATTTTTTTGTATTATCGCCCAAGAAATAAGAAGCAGAAATTAGTATAAAATATTCTGAGTATGTTTCATTGTTTAGTTCATGTGGCTGATGTTGAACTGTTTACAGATGTTTAACAAGTAGTCCGGCACGCACAGTAATTATCCGCATTCAAGTTCACGTTTAGAAGCGCAGTGACTGTAACTATGGCTGCAGTAGCTCGTATCATTCCGGCAAGTTCTGGCAAAGTGGTGGGTGGGGTGGAATGTAAACTGGTTCCATTACGCGCTGCCATAAGAAGAAAACATGTGGTGTGAGGTCAGAGGAAAGAGGTGGCTAGGTGAAAGGGAAGGCTTTGCCAATCATATTCTTTGGAAACTTTCGATTTAAGAAGTTTCGGATCTGCATGTGAAAACGCGAAGTTGATGCGCCTTGTTGGAATAACATGTCTGTAGGAACCGAACGGAGAATTACTCTGATATGTCTAGGAACACTACACCAGTCACAGTATTTTCAGGACGAAAAGAAAGAAAGAAAAGAAATGTTCGAAAAGTGTTTTTATGTGAAATCGAACAATGAATTTTGGATAGTCTCTTCGTTACTGTAAAATAATTGGATATGAAAATTTAGTTTTATGCAAGACTTTATAGAATGGCAAAAAAAAAAAAATTCTTACAATAAAAGTAACTAGATGCAATAATTTCTTAAATTTATTTTTGGAATAAAACTCTACATGTTTCGGACAGTTCCTTTGTCCATCATCACTGTACACGCAGCAATGGTATATGTCATACCTGCTCGCAAGCTGTCAACAAACCAGTATGACGTGTACCATTGCTGCGTGTACAGTGAAAAACTCCTGATGATGGACAGAGGAACTGTCCGAAACATGTAGATTTTTATTCCAATAATAAATTTAAGAAATTATTGCATCTAGTTTCTTTTATTGTAAGAATTTATCACGATGCACGGCCACCTGAACGTCGAACCAGTAAATGTCCATTTTGCTTTCAGTCACTCCTCAACAAAGTTCTAAAGTTTCGTCTGTTTGGTTGTCCAGACAAATACAAAGTCGCTTAGTTTTTGCAAAAAAAAATTGTATGTAAATTATCACTTTTCTTCCAAATTTAAAAGAATGGCGAAATTCAATGATTTTTACTTTTGTGATCCCGAAGTTTTATATGTGTAAGTTGAATAAATTACCGTCAATACAATTAGTAAATGTTATATCATTTAAGACCGCCTCTGTGGTCTAGTGGTCAGAGTTTCTGGCTACAGATACAGAGGTTCCGGGTTCGATCCCCGGCGCTACCAGATTTTCCGAGTAGTAGTGGGTCTGGAACGGGGTCCGCTCAGCCTCGTGAGCCTCGTGAGTTTAATGGAGGAGCTACTTGAATGAAAAAAGTAGCGGCTCCAGGTCTAGAAAACAGAGATTAACGAATGTGGGGACCCGCTGCACTGACCACGTGACACCCCTCTATCCGCAAAAGTTGGCACTAACTTCGCCGACCGGCGGCGGCCGCTCTGTCGGTATAGTTCGCGTGCGGACTAAGGCCACGGAGTTTAGTTTAGTTTTT
>Ga0123354_10018215_pt1 | contig 11009 bp, 3 predicted proteins | sample TergutLab28metaG_2_FD_97872 | JGI IMG/M metagenome (GOLD analysis project Ga0123354, IMG submission 97872) | Labiotermes labralis P4 segment gut microbial communities from Petit-Saut dam, French Guiana - Lab288 P4 | ecosystem: Host-associated > Arthropoda: Insects > Digestive system > Gut ... | reverse complement strand
GATCTCCTGATGATGAGCTTCCCGAAAGCTCGAAACATGTAGAGAGTGAATGACGACTACCCATGAAAATAAAGGATAGTCCACAAGTGACATCGTGTTGGTTATTTTTAAACAATTACAATGTTGCACGGAACAATGAATGTAAAATCTCATATGTGATGTACTAGTCATGGGAGACTGAATACAGTGAATTGTACTGCAGTATCTGATAGTAATCCTAAACAATTTGAACGTCATGTTAGCAATAGTGCCGGTTTATGCAGACACGTGTAATCACCCTCAGTTCAGTGCGCTAATCAATTTGCATTTCACACACACACAAAACATGGACATTATTTACACTGCATCATTATTGTTGCTGTGCAGACCGATGTAACCACTTCCGTACGTATGAAGTGTCATTAACAAATGTTCACTACAAAATTCGCGTGCTTGGTTTAGTGTACATGCAATACGAAGATAAGTCCCTTTGTTTACTGACGACAAAGTCGCATAGCTGTAGGCATTTCACGCCACGCTATTCTGTTACATTTACAACTGACTGTAGCCTCTGCCTACAGTGTCATTGAGTATAAAGTATAAATTGTGTTGATAATTTTTGAAAGTTTTTTGTTTTAGATTAAACAGCAGGCAAACGTCATCCTGTAGATACCTCAGCTCGTACATTCTTTTGATATAATGAAAACTGTACTTTAAAATTATGTACCTGAAGTTTTTAGTTAAAGAGCCAGTGATTGAACTGAACAAATACTTAAGTACTCACTAAGTCTATGGGACAGAGTTCTTCTTAAGAATTTAATTTTTCATCAGATAGTCAAGTAACTCCTCGTATATAATCTATGGACCCCGAAGGCTCATTTGCGTGCTCAAAACATTCGGCCACCTCTTCTTATCCTAATCCAAATTAATCCAGTCGATACACTTCCATTTTATTTTCTCTCACATGGACTGTAATATTATTCTGCCATATGCGTCAGGTTATTCCAAGTGGCCTCTTTCCTTCAGGTACCTCTATTCACACTTGGTAATCATTACTATCCTCTTCCATGCATGCCAAATGACCCTCCTATCCCATCGTCTGTGATTTGATTGCCTGCGTAATATTTGGTAAAAGGTACCAACCATGACACTCCTCAATGTGCGCTTTTCCAGTCTAATTCAAGAATGTTATCTGAAGTTTCTTCTCTAGTCCGAAGGACGATCAGGGAGTCGTTGAACGCTGATCAAACTCTCTCTCTCCCTCTCTCTCTCTCTTTCTCTCTATGTCTGTGTCCTATACTAAATTATGAAAAAGTCATGCGCGTCACAAATTTCTTCTTCCTTTTCGTTGCTGCAATTTAGCACCTGTAATGTCACGAGGAATTTTCGGACATAATTGTACGTAAAACGGTTCATAATAAGCACGTATTGGATCATTTAATCATAATTACTGGAAGTGCTGTATATATTGTCAGTCTACGTTAAAAAATATTTAGATTTATTAATTTGTCTCCTGTTTCTGACAAGCCATAAGGCAACATAGTAAAAAGTGAGAGAACACAAGAAATTACAAAATTTCTTTAATTTTGTGTGAAACAAATAGACAGGTTTTTGACAACTCACTAATACAAATTTATTTTGTTGCGCTTTTCTTGCGTGGGTGTATAGTGTTACATACAATACAATATTAGATGCCAATAAATTCAGTCATTTGTGTAGTTTGACAATATTTGTTTCAAGAATATATTCATGTACAGTATGAGCCAGTAGTTACAGTAAACCTATAATACAAACGGTAAACCCGCCTCTCTCTCTCTCTTAGTATGAATGTTCCAATCCCCTCATCTTTAATATCATGACATATGAAACTTGTGGCAATTTGGGTCAATTTCCAATGATTGATATAACCTAAGTATCATTACAGGAATTTTTTCTGTACTAATGCACAGGGACGCTCTTGATATAGTCTGAGTCAGGTGCACCGTGGCTCTTGGTTCACTCTGTACATATCTCTGGAAAATCGTCATACACCACATGTTCTGTATATTGAAGCACAAAATGTTAGTGGTTGTGCTATACGCAAAGCCAAGCCTTAAGTCCAGAAAGATTTCAACTTCGCTGAATTACAAGTGTGTATAAAGAACTGAACAGTAATTGTCGAGTTTCCCTTTTTGAGGATGTATTTATTTAAGTCAAGGAAATCTTAATTCTATAAGATAGGATTTATACCCACTACACACGTACTTTGCTACAAAAATAGGCATCATATTGCAGCATAAGTAAAGGAATACATCGAACACAGTAGTCTTGGCTTTGGATCATATTACTACTTACAAAATCTGTACATTTTGTTTACAGACGTGACCAAGTGGAGATATGTTATACAAAGAATGATTAGAAGATGACACTTATTTCAGGAATATTCGTTCTTGCATTCATTTGACGCAGCACTAATACGTACGAAAACCGTAAAATAATTAAAGTTGAATTTTATGTTTTGTTGACCATGCTTATATGTATAATCTTGTAAATAAAACCAACTTTGCGTATAAATTTATTCTTAGGATATTTATCAATCTCTACATGTTTCGGGTGACTATGTGCCCGTCATCAGGAGAAAAAACTGTGTTTTTCGACACTTGGTAGTTATTATTCTTTGTGGATGACTGTCTGGTATGCAAGGTGGAATGCAAGTGCCGTAAAAACACAGTTTTCGTCTCCTGATGATGGGCATATAGTCGCCTGAAACATGTAGATATTAATAAAAATGTAGAAGTGTTGTTTGACCGTGCATCTTCCTCATGAAATAAAGTGAATTTCCAACAAGATGCAAAGAGGTGATTCTATTGATGTATTCTTAGCTCGACATGTTTCCACAAACTCGGTGCAGAAAACCACATGCTGCAACTCAACATCTAACGCTCCTGATGATGGGCGCAAGTACCCGGAACATGTCGAGCTAAGAATACGTGAATAAAATTACCTTGTTGCATCAAGTTGGCATTTCACTTTATTTCATTAATAAATATACTAAGAAAAATCTGTGCACCAAGTTGGTTTTATTTACAAAATTAAGTTTGACTCTGTCAGTATAACGAGTAGTATATTCTACAGAAGAAAATAACTTCAAAGCATGCATGTCTTATACTTCCTTGCACTGGACACTGATATTTTCACGGTAGCAATTTAATGAAAGCACTATGAGACTTTATTAGATAGAGTTTGAAAATTGCGTATATCTTCACATACACATCAACTGAACGAGAACGAAGGTAACTTATTTAATACAGCGACCAGGCTATGGACTGAACGACCCGGTATTCGAATCGTCGCAAAAGAAAATTTTTTCTCTTAGAAATCTTCCAGAATTATTCTGGGAACCATTCCAGCCTCATATTCAATGAATACCCGTGTTTGTTCCCGGGAGTAAAATGACTGAGGCGTGAAGGTGGCCACGGACTTCCATCTAGTGCCGACGTCAAGAATGGGTGGAGTTAAACCTCTTCGCTCTCCCCATGCCTTTATGGCTTGGAGAGGGACAAATTTCCATTTAACTTTTACGTAACAGGTGAACTGGAGCAAGTAAAGTAGAAGCACAAAACTGAAGGCTAGTTACTCCTGCATGACTGTGGTTTTAATGTGAATGTTTAAAGACTTTTTCTGTAGAATAAGTCACATAACACAGAATGTCACGACGAACAGCTGCCTTTGTATGCACATAAATTGTCGCCAGTGAAATAGAGAAATATTGCATTTTATGGAGGCTTCATGAACGCGTTGTTACTATGAAGTTATTATGAAGAAAACTACGCAGTGCCTCTAGGAAGCTGCACTGATTATTGAAAAGCCTTAGAATTAGAAACAAAAGCAGGAAGAACATTAGAAAGTGATCACAGTCAACTGGTCTACTTTTTACAGGTTCTTTCGATTCAGACGATGTAGATTTTGCTAGAGGTACGAGGCCTTTCAAATTACTTTAAAAGTTGAGATATCTTATATACAATACTTAATTCAAGTAGAGATTATATTTTATGTATAGCGCATCGTCACTATATGTGTGGTGTCCGCAATATGCGGTCAGTCTATGGGATTTCGTAAGAGAGTGGATTCACTGATACAACATATACTTTAAACAGTCTGATGTTACATGAGAGACTCATGCTCAGCAAGACAAGTCACAAACACACAGTGACACAATAAACTCCACATTATTTTAAAGCAAACACCAACATATTGCATAGTTGTTGCTAATTTCCCTGAAGGTGACACTTTGAGAAATACACAAAATTGAACTTGGAAAATAGTGTACTAACGCAGTGTAAATATGTGTGCCTATGGAATACATACACACAGAAAAAAATGTTAGTACATTACATAAATAATTCACTTGCACCCCAAAGTGCTGAAATGCAAGACAGAGTGCTTGATGTGGAAATTAAACCTATCAAGCTGTCTGTCTCGCTTCCTTAAACAGCGGTGAATATTTACTGCGGAATTTATCGGATGTTTGAAGGTAGTGGAAAGGAAATGGGAAGCTTCGGAAATTCCGAAATATTAAGAAATGATTGTCCTCGTTTGTGTTTCTTGACTTTCCACCAAGCGAAGCCTAAAAACGCGCATGTGTGAGATTTTGTTGTTTCAGTTATAATATGAATAATGTGCGAGATACATTATGAATTAAACGTACGGCAGACTTGTTAGGTGTGTTCACGGAAGGGCTGTCCGGTATCAAACTTACTGCAAGCCTTGTTGTCTACAGCCATCTAACTCAGAACGTGCACAGTTAAATATTTCTTTTGTAGATAATTTAAATTTGGCATTTCTGAACAGTGTTGAATTTAAGACAAAAATAAGGAATGTGCACTGCAGAGAGTTTGTGTTAGCAGGCACGTTACTGAAATTCTCTAATGTGACTCATTAATAAATTATTATTATTATTTTATGTAGTATATTAATCTTAATTACTAAACCCCCCGTTCGCTAACAATAAATTTGAAATATTTGATGCAGCGGTAATATTCCGGACTTGTATCTCGGATTCAGACCAATTACTTTGACTGGAGTTTTGGTGCTTTTGTTTAGACCTTCCATACAAGTGCTAGGGATAGTTACTAGATTAAACCACAACGGTATCGTCACAAATTATTATAGTTCGTCTTTCATCTGTCACCCTCAGATCTATGTTATGTGAACTGAGAAATTGATGACGTGGTAAATAATGGCAATGAAATATAAAATCCTGAGTTAATTAACATTTGAGATATGTCACGGTCAGTTCGTATATTTGTGCTCGTTTGTTGCAGAGTAAATTTAGATGTAACATATAGAGGATAGGTGGGTGAAGTTTAAAGCTGGATCACTAGATGGTGGTAGAGTGCTCGTCTGTTTTCCTGGGCAAGTTTACTCACCCTCTACAGAATATGATTTTTAAAAATAATTTCGAAAATTTCACGATTTTCATAACACCAAACCCCGATAATATTAGAACACATTTAATTTATTTTTTTAATTTTACGTTTTTACCTCAATTCATAACCACGTTTGACGTTCATAGGGCCGTGCATCATAATACATTTCTATAGTAAAACCAACCAGATGCACCAGTGTCTCAAATTTATTTATTTTGACGTAAGTCTCTACATGTTTCGGTTTTTCCGTCCATCATCAGAAGTTCACGACTGTACATACAGCAAGAGGCATATGTCAAACAGATACTGCTACTGCTTGCTGTGTACAGTCGTGAACTCCTGATGATGGACGGGAAGACCGTCCGAAACATGTAGAGTTATTCCAAAATAAAATCAATTTGAGACATTGGTGCATCTGGTTGGTTTTACTATAGAAATAGAATCACAACCACGTCTCTTCACTTTTCTTCAAATGTGCTGAAATACTGTGCGGTTCTTCTGTACTGTCATCAACACGTAAGACACCAGAAATATGGTTTTAAAACCTTTACCTTTACATTTCAAAACGTATTGTTCCCGTTATTCAGATGGGTATAAGAAAACTCCATACCGCCGTAAAAGTCAAATTGCACAATGCCAGCAGCGTTAGCGGGTGGATTGTAACGTTACAAATCATTCGGATCCATCTTCGTGGAGAAGTTTTCCGACTTACCGGTTACACTGTTGGAGACCATCGTGTTTACCATCTGAAGTGAAGCTGAGAATTTCCCTCACCTCTAATGATTATATTTTTGGGGAGGGATGAAGCTAAGTACACACACCGTGACTCATTTATTGCAACAAATCACCATTTAGAATAGAGAAATTCTGAATATGTATAATTTTCAGAACAAACTGAAGAGTTTTCTTAAACAACTCTCTAATTTTGACGTTTTGCTGACCGTGCATCTCAGTATATTTATCTCAGTATTTAACCAACTTTCATGCCTCTACATATTTCGAGCACATGTGCTCGAAACATGTAGAGGCATGAAATAAAACTTATTGTGAAACAAATTTTGTGCATCAAGTTGGTTAAATACTGAGATAAACTCTCTAATGTCACAGAAGTAAATAAATAATTGGCTTTCTAAAAGAAGTGGGAAATGCAATTTTGAGGTATAAACAGCGGCTTTAAATGTTATTGACCTGAGGGTTAGCCCTCTATGGGCAAAGTTCTGAGAATTTTATTATTGCATGAATAAATTTCAGGGAAATGGCAAAGAACGTGTATATTTTGGAACAGGTTATCTCAATTCCGGAAGTTGATCATTTCCTTCTGGCTCTAAATTAGCATCCTGAAATCGTTTCTTTTAGGACCAGGCGTACAGCTCATTCTTCCAATACTCGATGCAGGATATCCATTATAGAAAGTAATTTACTTCATCAGAAAATTTTGTCGTGTCGCAGGGTACTATCTTTTTTTTTTTTTTTTACCCCGCATCCCTGTACAATCTTTTCCAAATGAAACCAAATAGGTGCACAATACTTCTTAGTATATTTATTTCAACTTCTCTACATGTTTAGAGCAACTATGTGCCCATCATCAGGAGAACTTACTGTATCTATGCGACACTGGTAATTTTCGTTCTGTATGGGTGGCTCTCTGGTCAGCAGACCAGAGAGCCACCCATACAGAACGAAAATTACCAGTGTCGCATAGATACAATAAGTTCTCCTGATGATGGGCACATAGTTGCTCTAAACATGTAGAGAAGTTGAAATAAATATACTAAGAAGTATTGTGCACCTATTTGGCTTCATTTGGAAAAGATTGTACTCTTAACTACTTGACTGGATTTCTTGAAGGATGTGCCCACAGCAATAAATGTAACTTTGTGAAGAAGTGCTGTAATATGACGGTACCGAGTGTGATGTGTCAAGCAGTAGCAGTACAGAAGTGGCATACTGGAGTTTGTCCGTTCAAATATTTGGAGTTTTGTTGGCACATGCATCCGCCGTAAGATGCTCAGTTCAAGAATAAAAAATGTATTTATTTCAATTGTAGAAAGGAACAATTTTGCATGAGTTACAGAATAAGTAAAGAACACTTTTAAATTTAAAAAAAACTGTCTCTTTTTTTCTGCACATCGGTCTGTAATTAACATTTTAAACACATTAAAATTTATTTGGGTCCTTTTCGTAAAGTTCAATTTTACGAAAGTTTACTTTCTATATACAGAGTCAGTAATTCTCCTGTCTTATACATTCACCCTTATATTTATATACGAAGCCGATCCCAGTGACCGCGCGGCCTAAGGCGTGGGTCTATGGGCGCTCACTTGCTGGCATTATAGGTTCGCGTCCCAACCTGGTCATGGAAGTCTGTCTCCTGTGAATGTTGTGTTCTGTCAGGTAGAGGTCTCTGCGTGCGGGTGATCACACGTTTAGAGAAGTCCTACTGAGTATGGCGTGTCTGAGTGTGATCGTGAAGCCTCGATAATGAGGAGGCTGTGGCCAACTAGGGGCTGTAGCGCCATGGAGGAAAAATGATATGTTCACGTGAACTTCAAATCCATTCTCCTTTCTTCACTTATATTAAAAAGTGATTTTTACGAAGTATAATTAACACCAAATCCAGCTGTAATCCATTTTAATAATGTAACAGACTGGGGAATTACCCGAAAGTAGTATCTGCACACAGACATGCGGAAATCCCACAAATATGCCACTGCTGCACTAATGCTTGTCTTGTGTGACTGATCTGGGGATGCATCTTTATTGTGCACGTCGCTGCAACATACCGTCTGCTCTCTCAGACCCCATTCATGTGACTAAAGAGCAGAATATGGCTGTAGCATAAAAAATAAATTAATTTTATTTTTAGCTTGACAATTTCCAAGTTAATATCTACTGTTAATATAACTTAGTGAATACATTTATCCCTTTGATTATATGTTGTGAATCTGTAAGATGAATTCACCCACACAATCTACTGTTTCTTCATCTATGCCTTGAAACTGTTTACCTTAACCAGCGAGCCAAACTATCTCATCAAGATTAATGTATAAGGAGAGAATATGAGGTGAAAATTCTTAAGGCTGACCGTAGGCAAGTTTGAGGTAATTGGCTTGTCTTACAAGAAGGAAAGAAGTAATAACGACCGCTGTTTTATAAGATGAGCCTGTAGAATATAAATGCCTGAATGTAATTTCTTATCTTTTCCAAATTCTGTCAGAGACCAAAGACCAACAAATCATTAGGATGAATACTGAAATTCGCAAATGGGAGAACCTCCCCTCCATAAAACGCAACCAAGTGAAGGTCTCCCAACTGTACTTGCAGTTGTCAATACCAATAAAATAAAAACCAGCCGACATTCAGAAATACATCTTTGTGTATCTTGTAATGTCATTAAACTGATAACAGTGTAGGCTACATCCGCGGGTGTTTTCGGTGTCTTTCATCATGTTTACAGCCACAACGGCTACCCTTGTCTGCATCCAGATACATAGTGTTATCCTCTGCATGTACTTCCTGTAGGCTATGTCTCCTGAAGCGATACGATGGTTTCCGGTAACTTAGGGGTAAGAGAATGTGATTACTGTGGATTTGAACTTGATAAGTGTTTTATACATAATTATTGTTGGATTTTTTCCAGTCTTGTCACACAAAATAGTTCAAACGTGTGGTTCTCCTACGCGAAGACGCCATCGAATTTTGCAGTAGATAAAAGCGGTCTGTGTAGAACTGGGTGGAGAGTGTCCATAGATAAAAATTGACTAATGTTAGGGTAGACACTCTTCTACTTCAGCTATAAGATAAAAGAACCCGCTCGTTATGTACGTACATTATTTTATCTACTCATGTTATAAGACGAAATCTAATTTTTAGCTTTATTTGTGCTCGGTAAAGTCCCGTCGGTCTTCAAGCTGAGTGAAGTAATTCATGACCACAGATATCAGAGTTCTATCCGTCATTAGAAATGTGTAAGGTTTTGGAGACAGTCATAGTCCCCAAAACTTTGTCTTTCACTCAACTGACCGGGAGGAGCGCAGGCGAATACTTGTTTCATATTAGTTGCTGTGGAAGCTTCATATTATACTGTATTATGCTCGAAATGTTTAGGATCTTTAGTTCTCCCCTGAATTATGTGGCAATCATTAGGCGATCGGTTAACTTTATGAGAGAATACAGGAATTTCTCTTGCCACCAGTATGCCGCTGTTGGATCTGATGCAGGTGCTGCAGTTGTGCGGGCGAGGGGATGGCCGAGGAGTTCGCGGATGTGGAGGCAGATCCTTCCGATATGGAGTGCCGCGGTAAAGACTGCCTGCGTCTCTTACGCAGTGCCGGACTCAAGTTATATTTCAGTTTGGCTTGTGTCAGCAGTTCTTTGAACACTTGCGAGACGTTCGTGTTGTCCTTGGCGGAGGCCTCCACGAAACCGTTCTCCCAGTCTACTGTTACAACCGATTCTGTCGTCTCCAAGTCAACCTGAAACACGGAAAGATTTACTGCCTGTGCGTGGCTGCGAACATTTTTATCAACACATCACTTTTCGTAACTTTCTCTCTGTTTTGCTGTAGAGAAAACATAGAAATACGTACAACGAGAAAAAGAGGGATTAGTCATATCGATACCAACGGAAGAACTTCCATGAGTGAAGAAGCTTGAAGGGTCTCATTGTCTCTTAATGTTGTATTTTCTTCCAGCTTATTACGTTCTATATAATGAAGCCAAAACAGTTTTTACTGTGAAAGATTATCAAATACAGCATTATGTGAAGAGGGTAACTAGGCCACGAGAAGAATATGTGCAAGCGTGCTGGTAATGCCATCCTAACATTTCGAGAGAGATTCGTGCTGAAGACTACTTGCTGCGTCCTCTAGCGTTGCTTTTTAACTGTAAACTTAGAAATCAGGTTAAATTTAAGAGGTTTCCCAAGCCTGAATCTTGCAGCTGTTTCCTTGCAAGAAGAAATCCGCCAATTGGCAAGTCAACAGAAGTGACAATCAGTCACAAACAGGTTTCGTTTTGGAAATTACACAGAAATGACCTTTCGTTTGGGATATACACAGAGATGGCCTATTTTTGTCAAATAATTTTGAATTTTCTTTCATTTATCTTGTATTACAATAAATAATTGTTTAATATGAGGCCTAAAATGGAAATTATGAGGCATAGGAACGTGTTCGGCATTTTTTGTCTCCTGTCATGTATCCTAATGCATTTATTCATACTATGAAATCTCGCTGAGTGTCCTATTAAAACAACTGAATGACATTACGTTTGTTAGTAAAAGGAGATTATAAATATGCTACACAACGTTTTTCATGTACTTGCTGTTTGAATGTAATAAAAAAGGTTTACGTCACCGCAGTTTATTAAGGAAGTGAAGGTTTGTTCGAAATTATTATTGTTATTGTTATTATTATTATCATCATCATCATCATCATCATCATCTCCCTTATGCAGGGTATTTATACTTATATTCCTGAGACAAACTTAGTCCCTAGGGAATACAGTGTTGCAGCTATTCTGTTGTTACTATTCATGGTGCTTATATCATTAGTTCCAGTGTTGAATCTATTGTACTTTTACATAAGTACTTTCCGAAGTATGTGTGCAGTGCCCAATATGG
>Ga0123354_10018214_pt1 | contig 11009 bp, 8 predicted proteins | sample TergutLab28metaG_2_FD_97872 | JGI IMG/M metagenome (GOLD analysis project Ga0123354, IMG submission 97872) | Labiotermes labralis P4 segment gut microbial communities from Petit-Saut dam, French Guiana - Lab288 P4 | ecosystem: Host-associated > Arthropoda: Insects > Digestive system > Gut ... | reverse complement strand
CACACATACACACCACACACACACACACACCACACACACACACACACCACACACACACACACACATACACAAAACACACACACACACACATTACACCAAATTTACTCTGCAGCATACAAATGTGCAACCGCAAGAAGTAAGCATTCTTTGCTCTGTTCATCTCTTTTAGCTGGGGCAGAAGGTCGCACGTTGCACGATCTACCGGGAAGGAAATAACCGGGATACCGTATTTGCTAGCAGGAGTGTCGATGTCAATCAGATACTGCCCAGCTGATCCGAAACTAGAAAATGGAGAGCGGAACTGTTTTTTTTTTTATCGTTGTACCGTGCATTTTGATATCTATAAAGTTCATACACCAACAAATGCACTATTTATTAAACTTGACAAAGTTTTAAAATTTACATTAAAATCACTTTGGCCTGCTCCTACATGTTTCGGTTTACGACCGTCATCAGGGGGCCTTCATTAGAGCCTAGCTAAGGTTGTATTTAGGTTAAGATTCGGTAAAAAAAAAAGGACGTCGTTATATGTTATGCGGTGGTCGGTAAAAAACTACATGCTGCCACACCACAGCATAACATATAACGACGTCCTTTTTTTTACCGAATCTTAACCTAAATACAACTTAGCTAGGCTCTAATGAAGGCTCCCTGATGATGGTAGTAGACCGAAAGATGTAGGAGTAGGCCAATTTGATTTTAACCTAAATTTTAAAACTTTGTCAAGTTTAATAAATAGTGCATTTGCTGGTGAATGAACTTTATGGAGAACGGAACTGTTACACAAAAAATGGTGGACTACGAACGAGGAAGTAGCTCATGAGAAAATATTAAGATACAGTAACAACGTGCTGGTAGACATTTGGACAGGGTCCAACTTAAGTGGTTTCAGAGGACAAAATGTTTGTAAACATTATGTATTTCGGCGAAGGGGCTGCCACATGACAACCACGGCTAATCGGAATGTAATCGCAAGAAAAGGGGGATGCAGCGAACTCAATAAATACTATTATTTATGTTAAGAGATACGATTCTCTAATAAACATGAAGACAATGACACCAATTTCTAGCCTTTTAATGGTGTTGTAGTTTTCCCAATTACAGCGCTCATAAGATTTTGTTTATTCTCCTGAAGCGAAGCATTATAAAAACTGTCAAAGAGTGCGAACAGAAAGAAGTAGGCGTCAAACACATCACGCGACCACGCTGACGGTGAAAATAAGACTTCCACAGTGAACTTCAATGGGGAAATAATTATGACGTCAGTGGGCTCCCAACTAAGGAAACAAAATGGTTAGCGAACATTACGAAAAAGAGGCAAACACCTCTCTAGCCCCGTAGTACCATTTCGCCACAGTTTCGTGACAGACCTTACCTTGACGTCAATTGCATCTCCAAATTTTACCACGTTGAAGCCACCATTGGGGAGGTGCACCTTCAGCGTTGCTTTATCCAGGCGGTCAGGGCTCCCTGCGGCCGGCGGGGTGCCGCAGCGGCCCTCTGGAGGGTTCATACCACCTGGCTGTAGTTGTTGCAGCTGCTGTTGCGTCTGCTGCTGGTGGTGGGGATGAGACACTCCCTCATGTCTGTGAACATGAAACGACATTTCATTAGCATATTGATGTAAACAAAATTGACGAAAAAAGTTATGTTCTCAAAGCGGTGCCTATGGCCATTTCTGCTTCCGGGATATAACGTGGCGCGGCTTGACACGCTGGCACAGTGCGGTCACAATCTGGCATTGCGTAAAGAACGGACTTGATTCGCTCTACTTCGACAGCAGGGTGTCGGGTTGGTTAGCTGCAAGTGGTTACAGGAATATCATCGTTACTGTGCTGCCCGCTATGACCTCCCAATCCTCTCGTAGGCCACGTTGCCAGCAAGCTGCCTGCGCACACTGGTGCTTTGACAATGCGATCGGCATCGGCCTCTACTGACGTTTAGCATAAAATCGGCTGCCATCGCCTGTGGGCAAGAAGACCACCTCACAGATATACAATGCCACCGACGGGGTCATGTTGTTTATGCAAATAATCTCTGTTTATTATGCGCTTCACCTATGCAGCTGTCCAATAGCAGGATACCGTTGACTGAATGTTCTCCTTCTCTCATTCCCTATATCTACAGTACCATCGTTTTCACGATCTCAACCCTGAAGATGGAGGCAAAGGATTCCCCCGAAACTTGGCAACTTTCTAACAGACTACACGATGTCAGAGGCTCAACCAAGGCGGGCTTCCGGGCTGCAGACCATTCCTCCCCTTTCCAAATCTATAGTTTAAAAAACACAATCTTGTGACACGAAGATATGACACGACTTACGTTATTTGTCCTTCAGCCAAAATCGGCCATCGAAATCGGCTGAAGACTAGTACATTAGAATTTTGAAAAACAAATGTGAAGGCTTTACTGTAAAAGTTTTGAAACTGAACGCACTTACAATTACAGATACACGAACTGTCGGATGAAGTCGCCGTAATCTGAAAATCCTTCAGCTGCAGCAGCAGCAGCGTCGGCCACCTGTTACATCAAGCACTGACAGAATAATACACACACTGCTGTCAGCGGACAGTCGATACACCAGTGCAGCTATTGCAGCCACATCAGATGCACTGGCGCGAACTGTAATGCCACTGGCATGCCAGTATGCTATGCGGTACTGACGGCCACTAACCACATAAAATTGCCACAACCGGACGGACACTTCTCCACAAGCGAAGTCCACTTTACCTGCACACCAATTCTAACACCCATATTAGCGGCATGACACAGGTTTCAATTAGCATCAATTTCAAATAACCAGATTAGCCCTTCGAGGCCTGGACAATGTGAAAGCACTTCCCTGTCCATTGCTCCCCAATATTCGAACGGTTCCCAAGCCTCGCCCGCTTGTCCTTCTGATAACAGCAGTATTCAGATGCGTATCGAGCATCGGTGGAGCGATACTGACAGGGGAAAAGAGAAATTCGGAATCTGAAAATCTTCTTAACAAAATGCCGCAAAAGCACTTTACACTAGAGGGAACACGTCAAGTGACTCTGGCGCCGTCGTGTGTACTGCAGACATTCGGTTCCCACCGCATAGAAGACCAAATCAACTGCGTTTTCAGGGAAATATTCGATGTTTGAAGGCGGCAGCCCACGTCGTTACGCTGATTGATTACGGAAACAGTCCATACCGCCATGCAGTTACACTCGAGTGCCATGAAAGCATGCACACAGCATCTCGTAATGTAAATACGAACCCTCAACACGTTTCGGCAAGTAGGTCTAACGTCATCGTCAGGTGGCTTCGTTTTACATAAAACAGAAAGGAACTTATTGCTCTACAGAATTCTGATGTGGCCACTTGTCCCAGGTCGTGTCTAGCTGCTAACAAATATAGTTATGAGGTACTCTCTGGACACTTCGAAGTCGGTATTAATAAATCATAAATAATCGATATGAAATGTGAAAATTATAGCATATAAAAACAATGTGTACAAATGCAGAGTTTCATTACAGTTCTTAACTCTTCTCGACACAAATGCCAAGTCTGATTCTACAGGCAGCAGTAGACACCAAGTGCCAATGAAGAACCCCAGTGCATGCCGACAGTAACAACAGGACAGCGAGGCAGTGCGACAGCAATCCGACACATCAAGTGCCCTGTCCCGGTGATGTCACGATGATTCACTAATTCACATCCAGTTTAATGACAGGCACTTCGTTTGCCAGCGATTTCATATACAAACGAGCTCAGTGCTCAACAAACAAACTTTCGACCTACTTTCCTCCGTTACAAATAGAAACTGAATCTTATGCGTATTGGACCGTGCATCATCTTGATATTTGAATAAAGGTAGACCAACTTGATGACGCTTGCTTTATTATGTCAGTTTACTGCTCAACATGTTTCAGATGTTAATACATCCATCTTCAGGAGCTTGCGACTACTTGTTGCGTTATTGTGTAGGCTGTAATGTGCTGACTTGAGGCGTGTTGGTGTTACGTATCGGGATTGTCTGTTGGTGATGTGGTATCCGAGTGCAGGCTGAACCACTACTTTTAATGTATTAACATCTGAATCATGTTGAGCAGTAACCTGACATAATAAAACAAGTGTCATCCAGTTGGTCTATCTTTATTCAAACAGAAACTGGTTTACGAGATCGCAATGGTGTCTGTACGTTTCCCCACCTTTTCGACTTACGCACTAGCGAACAGATTTTCACGAAACTTGGTACGAACGTTACTCCAATGCACACCGCTGTTAACTTGCTGCGGTTAAGAGTCAGGTAGCAATATTACGGCAATGCGCTAAGAACTCGAGTGTTAGTGTGCTGAATTTGTCAGTAGGTCACCAAGTCTGCGAATGTTTACCGAAAGCAGCAGCCATCGTACGGCCTGCAACTGTGAATGGGCTACATACAGACTGTTACGTTTATATTATTATTAGTTGTAGTAGTAGTAGTAGTAGTAGTAGTAGTAGTAGTAGTATAGCAGTAGTAATGGTGGTGGTGATGGGGGTAGTAGTAGTATTTTCGTGACTGTATGCTTATGTTACTGCGCGCATTATGATCAGTAATCTACAATAATCATCCAACAAAATGCACATAATTTGCCACTTACAATTACACTTGTTTTATACAAAATTATTCTATGTACTCCCTGATCATGAACCTACAAGGTTCGAAACACGTACCAGTTTCATTGTTTTACCGTAATTATGAATGCTTGTTTTGTCTGTTTTGGGCGCAACAGCCCCTAGTGGGTCAGGGCCTCCTCATTCACGAGGTTTCTAGATCACACACAACGACGAACCACAGTCGGTACGACACCTCTGGACGAGTGATCAGCTCGTCACAGAGAACTCTACCTGACAACACACAACACTCACAACAGACAGATATCCATGCCCCCCGGTGGGATTCGAACCCGCAATCTCAGCAGACGAGGGGCCGCAAACCTACGCCTTAGACCGCGCGACCACTGGGTCCGGCCAACTACGAATGTATGCATAACAAATTGTGTGCATTTTGTTGTTTGAGTAGTGGAGATTATTTCTGTTTCTTTCTATGTTATATCTTTATTTTGTACGGTTGGTGTGGCTGAAGTTGCGCGGCTGTGTTGTCAGTAAATAAATCATCACCTTCATCATCATCACCACTGCCACTGTAACTGTTATAAAAACAGATTCCGGTTGTGCCTGTTTTGACAACGATCTTTTCTGAACACCTTTTGTCCCTGTCCAATTGCGGCCTTCGCCATAAAAGTCTGATAAAATTGGAAGGTAGAAAAATCGTCAACCATCCTCAACGAGGCACTGTAGGCCCATCAAATTTCAGTTTCAACAAGTTAGCAAACATCCGCAAGACCAAACGTTTGACGCATTCGCGTTATTATCTCTAACCGTTAAGCTTAGTGCACACTTCACACTGAAGCACTGAGCAGTTTAACACTCATTATAAGCTTATCTACAAATTAGGTACAGATTTGCAATCGACCATCATCGAGATTATTCCGTGGGGGGATTAAATTCGACAGTTCTTAAACGTCGATCTGAACACGCTCGACGCTCGATACTCAGCTGTTTCTTCAGCCTCAGCAAGAGGTTGAAGTAGCAATTACGAGCCAGCGCTGCCAACACAAGCAGTCTCATGAACATCACAATTATCTTCCTGAACAAATACATAAATGTATGACCATCATATCGAACGAAACAGCACGTGTCATAAAGATAACCCTCGGGATGGGCCTCATTGTTTAGTTTAGGTTGTTGCCTGCCTTCATTTGCATAGGAATGGATCACAATGGGTGGCCATTTGCGAAATATTTCCGATCTGTTTCTGACAAACCACGGATGATTTATCCGCCAGGCACGGTCTCCATCACAGTTACTGATAGCACGTTTACGGCCGGTCGCTGTGCTGTAGAATGGGCTGCGACATGAATGGATGAGAGTGGGCGTTATGCTTTAGGAGTGGCGATGCTTATTTCATGGCTTGCCTCACTGGTCGTGGGCTGGGGAAGGCCATTCCAGACCGTCCCAAGTTCTTCTAGCATTGTCTTTACATCTGTTAGTTTATTACACTGCTCTCAGCCTTTCAAATCACCGCAGGGAGATTATGTCGCAGTTATCTGGCTGACATAAAGCTGCGGAGGTAAAAGTGAAGACATTCCTGTTTGGGGAAGAAAGCGCGAAACACGTAAAGGGCTTCGGTGGGGTACTTGGCAGGCCTGTAAATAGGTGGGAGGATAATATTATTATCGGTAGTAAAGAAACAGAATGGAAGGACGTGTACAGGACTAAACTGGCTGAGGGGAGGAACAAACAGTGGGCTATTGTTAACAAGGTAATGAACTTTCCGGTTCTGTAAAGTGAGGGAAATTTCACTAGATGAACGACCACTAGCTTATCAGGAGGGACTCCGCCGTACTGAAGGGGAAGGCGGTATTAGGGGGTCACGTGCCACCGGATATACTGGTCGAGTGACAGGCACTTGGCATCATATTCTGGAGGTGTGTTAACACAGTTTCATCAAAATCGGCCTGTTCGTGTCCACTTGCGAGGTGAGGCTCTAAAACAGACGAAGCAAATGGAAGTCTGCAGACGTCACACTCATTTAGCACCACAATTAAGTACGACAACACGGAGAATTCTCTTTGACGGCCGGCAGTTCGGCAAAGACGGTAGGTTCAAAGCCGACGGACGGAACGAGACTTTCAAAACCCAATCACACAGCAGATTACCTCTTCAGCCCTCACGCTACTGCAGTTGCTGCCTTGCACCACCAGACCAGCTTGTAAGCTCAGTGATCTCCCATACAGTGTCACACAATAAACACCCATCATTCTGAAGAGTGGGGATGTCATGACGCCGGGTCAAACGGTCATTTGTTGCGGAGGAGTTACATTCATCCGGCCCATGTAGACTTCCTAAGTTATATCCGAAATATGTAACATAAAGTGAAAGTAATAGAAAATACGCATACAAATAGATAGTTTATCGTATAAATATCCCAATATATAAAACGGCCGGTGTTCATTTACTAGACACTCGCAGTGTCCGAGTATATGGCACTGACGCTTGGTTAGTAAATGAAGTCACCCCAACCCCCTCGCCCGCTCCATAGGAAACTACTCTCTAGCTGACCTCCATCGCCAGTATAAGAAATACATACACAAACGTCCCAAGCACCTTCTCCTCTAACCATTCTCCCAACTACCACAATGTTACACCCTAACCGACCTGATTAACTTGCACATTACATATAAACATACAAACCATATACTGCTTTACTTAGCTTACCAGAAGCCGCAGTGTTTTTTCTGTTCATTTTTCACTGCCATTATTTACACCTATATTTATATACATACTATTCATTTCCACTTGTTCCATAAAGTGCATATTTATTGAAATTGGTTACAGGAACAATTTTGTAATTTATCCTTGTATACCCTGTATATACTGTCTGTGTAATAAATCTTTAAAAAAAATGAAGTCACAAAGAGTTCAGGGCAAAGGGTTAACCTATCGATATTAGGTATCGATATATATATATATATATATATATATATCGACCATTTCTAAATAACAGAACGGCTTGGTCTTTCCGTGTTCTTTTTCACACCGCTGTTTCAGTAAAAGCTAAGCTTCACCGAAACAGCAAGCGACATACGACGGGCCCGTTTCTCGTCACTTCATACTTCTTTCTGGCCTCAGGATATAAACTAAAATACCTTAAGTAAAGCAAGTGTCGTAAATTCTTCCCAGAATGTCTTGTGATATGAAATGGAAAGACGCGAGTTTGTTGCTGAAGAAGGAGAGAATAAAGGAACAGGAAGACTTCACTCTCATGATCCAACATTCCCGCGCCATCGGACATAGGGTCAAGGATTCTGCACAGGCCAAACCAAACAATACGTTACCTTGAAGGCACGATATACTGAATTCGCACGGCCCACGTTCTTATCGATGCTGTAGCCCGACTCACATGGACTTGTACCAACAAACAGGCTACATACCAAACTACGAATAAACAGTAATCCCAGGATTCTTTGCTTCTTTCTTACGACGCTGTTAGTGTCCAGTCGTAGAATTCTGGCAAACTGGAAAGGATTAGGAAAGAAGCGGTCATAGTTCAACAGCCGTGTGACGAAGCGCTGGCGGAAAGACGGAGGCAAACCCAAATACTGGAATAAAAGCCTCTTCCATTGTCACTTTGCCCACCATAAATGTAACGTACTGACATGGGATCGAACCCGGACCTTTGACGAAAAACCCCATAAAACCCTCAGTCAGGACAGCCAGTGTTCTGATTCAGGTCTGACCGGGAACCTAAAGAATACAGGAAGAGCTTTACCGCTACAATGAACGATCCAGTTTGCATTATTTCATTACTGATGGTCGTTTAAATGAGATGGCATTCAGATTATGTTAATGAACTGTGAATGACGAAGTCAGCAATTCGAATGTATCTTCAAATCAATGCACAAGCTTAAGCATCCCAAACACAGATTAACCTTTTGACGCCTAATGTCAACTATAGTGGTCGTACCGCACCGCTAACCTCTAAAGTTGCATTTTATATATTTATTCAACAAATATAGGTGCTGAATATTTTAAACATGGTATATAACCTCCGTTTTTCCTCTTCAAAATGCAGTTTGTTTCATAATTCTAACGTATTTGGTTCCTGTATTATTCACATTTTATACACAGGATGTGCTATAATTAAAAAAAATAATTCCGGCGCCAAAAGGTTAAAGTACACTATATTGAGAAGGAAGCCAAAACTCACCAAGGGCTGTAGTGTTGCAGCTGCTGCTGATACTATACCTAAAGATTCAGTTCGTACTGCGCAGTAAACACACACCAATCGGTTAATGCTGTAAGGGGAGATAAGGGCCGTATTGTAACAGTTATACAGAACACACAAACACTACTTCCCTAGGCTCGCGAGAACAGCTTAGACCTGGGGTGGCGCAGGAGGAATGACCTGTGGTAGACGAATTCAAGTTAAAACACAGTGGGCAGAAGTGCAGTTGTATCTTATGCGAGCCAGTTAATCCTACTGTTATCTGTTCTGTTCTATCTGGTTACAGTCGGCCATCAATCTGACTTCAAGCTCCTTACAGCCAGAAAGCCAAAAAAACTGCCGTAGAAGGTGACGGATGCAGTGTTTTTGGCAGGATCTAGTAAGGTTATCTTGGAGATAAGAAGCCCTAAATAACCCACTCAGTCAAGGTCAGAGCTGTTTTCGTCAGTCGATGACAGCACCACTGTATGCATTACGGTCTAGACAGGCGTTCCGACTGTAATTGCTCGTGCGAACGATAAAGATATTTGTTGACATCTCTCGCTCCATTGACATAAATACTGTTGATAAAACTGGAGGTTTTAATGACGACGTGTGTTTGTGTGTGTGTGTGTGTGTGTGGGTGTGTGGGTGTGTGTGGGTGTGTGTGTATGTGATTGTGTGTGTGGGTAGTTGTATGTGTGTGTGTGTGTGTGTGTGGGTGGGTGGGTTTGTGTGTGTGTTTTTGTGTGTGGGTTTGTGTGTGTGTGTGTGTTTGTGTATGTGTGTGTGTATGTGTGTGTGTGTGTGTGTGTGTGTGACCTCTCACGCACAATCAGGACAACAGCGCTGGACCTGCAGTCGCTGTCCACAAAGCAATAAACTCTTCTAGCCGTTGCCATCTCTGCCAGATAACTGCTAACCAGTGTGATTCCATGTGAACCGCTCGCATGATATTTTTACGTGAATTGCCTTCGTGCTGCACTTATAAAGATCGATTGTTTATCGTGCGAGAAGGTCTAACCGTAACTTTGTTACAAATTTCATAGTTTAATACGTTTTTATCGTGTCCTTTTCTCTGCACCGTCCCAAAGTACAGCAGTCACAGACAGACTTAGGGGGGGGGGGAAGGGACTTAAAAAGATGTTTTTTTGGAAAAAATTAAAGGGCCTTAAATCATTTAATTTTGCATTTTTGTTTTAACTTCTGGAACACAGCACGTTTCTGCTAATGCTGTGGAAATATCATTTGTCAGTAAGTGGCAATCTTAGGCAGCGGAAAAACGAAGTTTTTGGCGTCCTAAAAATTGCCACTAGCGCCCAAAATACGGTAGTAACATAATTCGCCACCTGCTTCTCAGTTACGAGGCTCTGACGTCTGACGACATCTTGCACTAATGAAGTTTTATCCGCAGTCTAAGAAAGACTTGTTCCATATAATCTGTAATATTATAGGCTTGGTCTTTGCTTTGAAAACCCAGTGGTTTTTTCTTTCTGAGATAGCTGAGCTGCAGGGCTCATTGGGTTAAACAACTTTCGATTTATCCTGTCATTATATTACGTTCCGACAGAGAACAAGGCAGGCAATTTACGTGTAACAACACATTGAGGTGCGTTCGCGTAACCATAATTGCCGTGGAAAAGCAATAAGTATTACATTTTGTTGTGTTTCTATCCTTAGTTATCTATCTTGCAAGGTGCATGTGCCGCACTGGATCGTCATTTGTCGTCTGTCTGACTCATGATTTTCCCCACATTATCTCATAAACACCACGGTTTTCGGAAAAAAATTTTGAACATAAAGTGTATGTTTTGATGTTCTCTACAAACGTTGTGTGAAATATTGTCCTTATATGAAGCACTGAGCAACACATTATCATAAATTTGCTTATGTCTTCACCAAAGTACTCATTATTGTCAGATTGTAGACAACCTTGAATTTTCCCGACAGATTTTCGAAAAATACAGAGATTTCAAATTTCATGAAATTCCGTCCAGTGGGAGCCGAGCTGTTCCATGTGGACAGGCGGGCAGGCAGATAGACACGACGAAGCTAATAGTCGCTTATCGCAGTTTTGCGTACGGGCCTGAAAGACAAGCCGTGAACTGGGATTGTCTGCTAACGCATGCGTTTTGTCTGATATCCCATGCAAGCCATATGACCTATCCCCACCCACCCCCCCCCCCACCTTCCCCGCCCACCACGCAGAGCTTTCGCGCAACGACAAACT
>Ga0123354_10018213_pt1 | contig 11009 bp, 8 predicted proteins | sample TergutLab28metaG_2_FD_97872 | JGI IMG/M metagenome (GOLD analysis project Ga0123354, IMG submission 97872) | Labiotermes labralis P4 segment gut microbial communities from Petit-Saut dam, French Guiana - Lab288 P4 | ecosystem: Host-associated > Arthropoda: Insects > Digestive system > Gut ... | reverse complement strand
ATAGTGATGTGTATTATTACATGCTGCATTGGTATGCATTCTGTATAGTGATGTGTATTATTACATGCTGCATTGGTATGCATTCTGTATAGTGATGTGTATTATTACATGCTGCATTGGTATTCATTCTGTATAGTGATGTGTATTATTACATGCTGCATTTTGGCAGCATCACTTCCACCCAGCGTCTCTTTCGAACTTTGGTCATTGCTCCATCTTTGTGATTGTGCAGTAATGTTATTTAAATCATGTGATAAATGGAAGAAGTGACGTAACTACAACTGTGGAGAACTGTACCTCTTATATTCACCCATGGATTTGCCTAGGGCAAGAGTTCTTAAGAAAACCATCACTGTTGGAGAGGGCATACTGTACATTGTAGGACATGTGACTGTAGACAGGTGGTGTCATTGGATGTAACTGTCCATGTCATTATATATTCTTAAATGTGATCTAAAAAATACAGACATTGTCTGAGAGCAAATGTAAGCAGTATTATTATTATTTGATATATTACTTCAAAATGCAGCTAGATTTTTGTAGAATATGCATATGTAGAGATTTCATGATTTCATTAATACATTCTGGTATACCTTTACCAAATGGTCGCCAGTTTCTAGTAACCATCTTTCAGGTTCACTGTTATGTCAAAAGTCAGAAATCAGCAGTTAAAAGATGAAGTGCAGGGACATTATTTTATCTGACAAATCACATCCACTAATCCTTCTGACTGTTTGTTGTGGTTGTGGGGAGCACAGTGCTCACCACTATTCCTATTTACTGTAAGCCTGCACATTTTGATTCATTGTATTGCCTTAGTATTAGGTTTTTCCTCCTCATGTTTAAAAAAAAATGCTAGAAATGTTTTCCTTCATCTCACAGGAACATGTAATATCTAACACACTTTATTTCATGCTGAGGTTCTGTTGGGTTTTATGAGTTGACCTGGCAAGACGTTACTGCGAGTAGTAATTCTTATATAAAATAAGGATCCTGTATATAAAACACAGATTTGTGAAGTATTGGAATCTGTTCTGCATTGCTATAACCCTCTTCATTTATAAGGATTAGATGGACACATTTCATAGCATACTATTTGAGCAGTAGCCTGTGGACATATGGGTGATGCCATTTTGCAGGCATTTGTCACTAGTCCCCCAACATTAAACTGTGCATACTGTATGTACAAAACTCCATCAGTTTTGTAGACTGCTGTACTAGTTGAGAGCAGAATCTTTTCCAGTATCCTTGCAGAACAGATTTTTGTGAAATTTGATAATGGAGTATTTTATGAAGCAAAAATTCAGGCCATTTCATTTTCAGTTCCATGGGGCAGTTCTAATGACCACTTCACATGAATTTCTGCATGTATGAGCAGTCAAACCTGTGCTCTGTACATGTGAACATTGCATCTGTGCTTGCTCTGCGTGCACACTTTCTACCATTCTTGATTATAGTGCAGTTTCGTGTGGTATGGTGAAAAGACAAAGTATCTGGGGCACCAGATTTCCATTTCTGGCCCACAAAATGTTCAATATCAATATAGGATCATGGTGAATATGAAATCATTGTCTGCTGAATCTAGATCCATATCTGTATCACACAGAATATGATACAGGTATGTTATCTTACTGTATAGTTTTTGTATTAATTCAAATTATACAAATCTTAATTGTAGAGGAGCAAACTTGTCATAATATTTGTGCTACATACACATTTTTTTTTCACCTTTTCTTATATGAGTATTTATGTGTGAACTGGTTATGTGATAGGAATTTGTGATTTGGTTAACTCCCAATTGTTTCTGTATTTGAATTTAATTCATTGTACTTTTTGTCAAATGTGTTGTACATTATACACAAAGATGTGTTAGCTTGATTTGATATTATAATTTTTATTTAGGTCACACTATACTTTATGGTAGTCATAACTTTTACTTCATAGTTGAGGTACGTGTGTGTTCTTTCAATATAGTTCAGTTTTTAGGATTGACAGTAATAAATAGAATTTCTTCAAGAAAGATGTTGGTAACAGATTGCATTTGGGAAATGCTTGTTAGTATTTGATTCAGGATCTTTTGTCATCCTGTCACATCTAAGAATACAGGCAATATATGTATAAACATAACACTGAGGCATGTTGGTGCAACCATTGTTGTCGTGAAAAAGCAATAAGTATTACATATTCCAAGTGTGTGTCTCTAGCCACAGGCATCCAGCATGCAGTGCACATGTGCATTGTCTGTGGCCTGTTTGGCTGTTCAGTTTTATTCCACATTATCTCATAAACGGCATTATTTTCAAGAAAAAGTTATGAAACACAAACTGTTTGCTTTGATTTCTATACAACTTTTGTCTGAAACATTTCTCATTCTAAGAAGAATTGAACGAGATACATGTATAATTGTAAGTTTATATTGGTCTTCATGTAAAGTACCCGTTATTCTTGTCAGATGCCAGCTGAACTTGCATTTTCTTTACAGATTTACAAAAAATACTCAAATATCAAATTACACAAAAATCCATTTGGTGGGATCCTAGTTGTTCCATGTGGACGGCTGGACAGATGGAGAGACATGTTGAAGCTAATAGTTGCTTTTTGCAATTTTGTGAATGAGCCTAAAAACGGAAAACTTAAAATATACAAAACTCTAATCTTGCCTTTTTTGCATGGGTGTAAAACTTTGTCTCCTACATGAACAGAAAACATAGTTTGAGGGTGTTTGATAACTGGATGCTGAGGAGATCTTTGCATCGGCACATAAGAGGATGAAGTAGTGGGTGGTGAGAGAAAAACTGTATGATGAGCTTCATCATTTGTAATGAGTACTAAATGTTACTGAGGTAATCAAATGCAGACTGTTGAGATGGGTGAGGCATGCATCATGCATGGAAAAGACGAGACATGAGAAATGCATATAAAATTTTAGAAAATGTGATGGGGAGAGGCAACCTTGAAATCATAGGCATAGGTGGAAGGAGAATATTTAAAGTAGATGGCAGTGTAGGGTATCTGTTGGATGGATGCATGGAGCTCATGACAAGGACAAGTGACCAACCATTGTGTATACAGTAATGAACTTTTAGATTGTGTAAATGGTGGGGATTTTTTTGGTGGCTGAATGACTTGAGCTTTTCAAGTTACACTTGGCTGCATGGAATTAGAGTATCATTGTATCATAACACTATGTCCATAAACAGGCTGGGGCAGTGGTAGTACTTTTGACCTTTCTTTGGGAGGTGCCTCATTCTACCATATACCAGTGGTACTTGAGGTTTTTTGTGGTTTTACTCAACCCTTGCAGGCAAATGTCCCGATAATGCCATGATTAGTCAATGAATGTTTCCTTCCTCTTCCTATCCAATTCATCAGTTATCCCACCATTTGATTCTATAAAGTGTTCAGTACTGATTGCTGCATTAACCCTTTGAGCAGTGTGCATGTGCATTGATGCTAGCATCTGCCTGGCCAGCAGGGAATTCTACTGGATATTTACAGTTAGAAAGTTTGCATTCAGTCCATAAATCCATGACCCAACTTCCAGTCATAGAATCATACCAAGATGGAGCGAACTTTTTCCTCGTATTCTTGATGCTTCAAAGTGGAAGTTAGGTGGTACAAAGAAAAAACCACTGCTGAAAGGGTTAAAGATCCCACAGAAGAAAACTGCCATAACGTAACTGTTGTCATTCATCTCCATTAAGCTCTCTGTGAACAGGACAGTCAGCACAGCTGGCTCACTTGTGTGTCCATTATGGCTTAAAACTTGCTACACATGTTTTCATGGTCAGAATAATGAACAGAAATGTATATTTACAGAGAAGATGTGCATATTGATGGCATTGGGCTGACCATTGTACTGATTGTCCCTGTCATCTCTGTGCACCTCAACACGCAGCAGTATGACTCCCTTCCTCCGAAGAGGCAACTTCGTATCACGTGTGCTGGTATTTGGCACAATTTTGTTCTCACCATTGCTGCCATGTTTCTACTGATATTGCTTCCATTTTTGCTGTACCCTTTCTTTGACACTGGCACTGGGGTTACAGTCAGGAATGTTCAGCAGGTACGAGCAAGGCAACAAGTACTACATTGATAGACTGATTTCATGATCCATGTTACAGGGTGGCACAAAAGTCACTGGTCACTTGATGTTTAGCATGCGCCTCTATTGGTACGTGACTTTTGCACCATTCTGTATAATGTACATAAACACTTCCTACTACCTGGAGCTGAAACATCTTGTGATTTAGGTTGCTTTAAATTTGTTTTGGTATTGATACCTGCAACCACTAGGATTACCATTAGCAGTATTGTGTGCTAGATACCTTTCTCCTGCACCACCATCACAACTCCAACAGATCTTGCTGAAGTACCACAGATTTCATTCTGTCAAAAAGTTATAGTAGTCTGCAAAAGGGCCCAGTTGGCAGCATTGCATATCCATGCCTGAGTGCATTAAAAGTGCTGGCCCCTGGTTTGCCATGTTTTATGGTTCTGAAGAATTGGACCTAGTACTTTATTAAGAGTACCAGCAAAAGAGTCTTTTGTATCGTGTTTATAGAACAGAAGCAATAAATCATTCATGGATATATTATGTTAATATGTTAAGATTATGAAGTCTGCTGACAGCATGAATGTTTGTGTGTGATAATTTGAAGTACACACTGAAGTAGAACTCTGTTGTCTATGAAAGGTGTGATGTACAGCAATAAACATTCACGACAATTTTATTCAGAGTATGAAGTTCAGATTTGACATAATGATTCACATGCACATACACTCCTGTGGTTTTACCATGTACAGTAAGATAACCACATGTGCTGTTGGACACTTCAAGCACTTTATACATTTCCAGGTTCTAAGCTGCCTGTAATGACCACTAATTGTAGCATTAGGCTTTCATGCTTAAATTGTCATTAGTTGCAGTGATTCAATTAGTTTTAAACTTACTTCTCTTATGAGTGAGGGATGGGGGAATCGTGCAGTAAAATTAGATAACAGACACTTAAGTTACTAATAATTCTGCTTTGTGTTTGGAAGGTCTCATGTTTGATTGTTGGCCTCAGCGACAGCTATCATCATGACTGATGTTTTTCACAGTTTTCCTCAGCCCTTACAGGAAATGCTGAGATATTATCTGAGACTAGGCCATGGTCATTTGCTTCTACATACTTTCCATTACATTTTTAAAAGTTTTCTTTCCATTTGATGCTGTAGAGCCTATCTTTACAATTGTATGGTAAAGTTAAATTTATGTGCCTAAACTGTGAAAGCATGCAGGGGAAGTGGAAGTCAACCCTCCACACGTTCCTGATTTTAACATTAGTTGCAAGTGAATGGTCACCTTTGTGATCCTGCCATTTTGACATAGGTAATAAGATAAACATTTGGTACTACAGCCCACTATGAGTCATTGCCCTTTTGTGGTAGTATCTCAAGTCATAACCTTTAGCACTAGATGGAGGAGAGTGGTTAGTGTTATGCCCATATTATCCATGGGAAAAGAGCTTCTCATATCCACTGGATAGGGGTCTGAGTGGGTCTCATAATCAGTCTGGATATGGTGATGAAGAAGAATATCTCTATCCCAGTTAAAATCAAACTGTGATCCACCCTGTAACATTGTCACCGTTGACTGAGCTATTTACATTGAACTGTAGTGAGGGTTGTTAGTAATAAAGAAACTATATGGCAGAAAACTTAAGTAAAACATATGCATTATTGCTGTATTTCTTCGTGACATAGTGTACAGACAGGTGGAGAAGGTATAAATTCAAAACTGCAGTATATTCTTACATTTTCTGTTTTCACAAGTACTACAATCTGTGTTATTGCTATGCATGTTGTGTGTTCCAGGCTTCACCACTGGCAGGTCCATCAGGTCTGCAAACAGGGGATAAAGTTTTGACTTTGAATCAGTGCCAAGTTAAAGACTTTGACAATTGGTATCACTGCATCCTGTCTGCAATAAACCATGCTAGTCCTGGTTACTGCATCTCTTCAGAACTTGTGAAGGAGCATGATGAATCTGTTGCAAGTAAGGAAGTTACATTAACATATGTTCAGACATAATACTCTTTTAAACATTTATTTTTAACAGATTATACAGAAGCTACAGAAAGGAGGTCAGTGAATGACAGTGGATGCTCCCATGCTCTTTGTACTATGTACATCTGTAATTTATTTGTTGATGCTTTCAGTAACTAAGACTGTAGTGTTGAATGATTTGTTCACAGCGAATAATGAATTGGAAAGGATATGGAAGGAAGCAGTCATGGCCCAGTTTAAGGTAGTGTTTTGGCATGTGCCTGTAGGAACTGGGGAAAACCTTAGTTTATGTAGTCAGTATCCTGACTGAGATGATATGAACCAGGCACCTTTTAGGTACAAGTGGCAAGTTTTCCTGCTTTAAGTAATTAGCTTGGTGCTTTTATATTTTCTTAGAGCCTTTTGTGGCCTGTGCCTCCAAGCCCATATAATTCAGTATTGGTGTAGGTTATTGCTGCTATGTGGTCGGACGATAAAGTCCGCGAACTCATTGCAGTAAAATTGTTACACACCTCATTGCTGAATACCACTGTGGTCGCCTTCATAGTACTCCCCTTGGGAAGCTATGCACTGATGCCAGCGCCTAGTCTACCCTTCAATACAATTTTGGAACTGATTTTGTGGAATGGCCTTCAGAGCTGCCGATGTATTACTCCTGATGTTATCAAAATGCCTTCCTTTCAATATTTCCTTTATGTTTGGGAACAGAAAAAAGTCACCGGGGGCTAGTTCTGATGAATACACAGGGTGTTCCAACACAGTTATTTGTTTAGTAGCTAAAAACTCCCTCACAGACTGTGCCGTGTGAGTAGGTGCATTGTCATGATGCAAGATCCATGAGTTGTTGGCAAAAAGTTCAGGCCATCTCCGTCTTTTTCATGCAGCCTTTCCAGTACTTCTAAATAGTAAAGTTCGTTGACTGTTTGTCCAGTTGGTACAAATTCATAATGAACAATCCGTCTAATATAAAAAAAAAGTCAGCAACATTGTTTTGACTCTTAATTTGGACCAACGGAATTTTTTTGGTCGTGGGGAATTGGCAGTTTTCCATTGTGCACTTTGCCGCTTCGTTTCAGGGTCATATTGGTAGACCCATTTTCAACACATGGCCCAAAATGTCATCTTGCCTCTCCAAAAGGTCTTGGCAAATTGTGACTCTTCTTTGCTTTTTTTGTTTGGTGAGCTCCTTTGGGACCATTTTTGCACACACCTTCCTCATGTTGAGATCTTCAGTTAAGATTTTCCTAACTGTTTCTCTGTCGATGTACACTTACTCTGCTATGCTCCTGACAGTCAGCTGATGATTTACACACACAATTTGATGAATTTTTGCAATGTTTTCTTCAGTTCTGCTTGTTGCTGGCCGTCCTGATCTCTCTTTGTCAGTGACACTTTCTCTTCCCTCAGAAAAACGTTTCACCCACTTGTAAACTGCTGTTTTCTTCATAGCATTATCCCCATAAACTTGCACTAACATCTCTCTGATTTTGTTTCCACTCTTTCCAAGTTTAACAAGAAATTTAATGTTTGTTTGCTGCTCTAATTCAAGCTCCAACGTTCTGGCAGCGGCATACCAAAACATACACAAACAGTAATAGATGCCACTTAGAAAGAGACTGCCATAGATCAACAACAACAGAGCTGTGAAACGCTGATATGTCATCATCATCAAACCATACTAAGGCTGCCATGGCAAGCACATGGTGGCGAGTTCGCGAACTTAATTGTCAGACCATGTATTTGTGTGAACAGTGTGATTAAGCAACTGGAAGGCAACATGTGAAGTATGCTGGTGAGGGCAGCATGCAACTGGAAGGAGATGTGGAGGGAGTCAGTGTGAGAGTGTTCTTTCCATGGCCTTGGTGACATTACCCTGTGGAATTCATACTGGAGTAGTGTCTCCCTGGGTGTGGGTTCTAACCCAACTCTATACCACTGCCCCAAAGGAGGTTCTACCAGTAGTGTGACAAAGCAGTCACTAACTAATCTGCCTTAACCTCTGTAATAACAGTATGCTGCCACCAGTTAATTTACTTAAAGCAGAAATAGTAACTGATATAAAAAAATACAAACAAGTCATTTTCTGTCAATTATCTATATTCTGCAGGAAACTCTTCTCAGCTGTGTTGCTAACTGGGAACAAAGGATAGTGTTATTCAAAGTATCACATTCCTTTGCGCTGACATGTATGATCAGACGACATATACTGGAGAGAATATAGTGTATTTTAAATTTGTCCATTCCTTGCATTTGTTAGATCAATGTACTCAGTTTTTTATTTCCCCAACCAATTGCACGGTATTTATCAATATTTATATTTTGCATTTTGTTGGTGAAATACAAACTGAGTACATGAAATAGAGTCTAATTTACTACAAATAAAATATTCTTACAAAGTCAAGGGTTATCAAATAATAGGGTATATACAATTTACAACTCTAAAAAAGTTGTAATGGCCAAATCAGAGTTACAAAATTGTTGCTGACCCCCCTCTCTTTATGACCCAAGTTACTCAAATTTTAATATTCAGAATTTCAAATTAAATCACCAAATATAATAAAACTTGCTTTGTATGTACATGGTGAATAGTAGTAAATTATTAATCAAAATTATCGCATCCAACACATCTTAACCTTCATACACAGCAATAAACCAAGCACAGTAACTCCCATTGTAACAAATACAAATTCTTGCAAACTGGAGCTCATAGCTTCTTCACACACGTATTGCAAAATGTTGAGAACCTTTTACTCTCAACTGCTCAGTTATATAGAAAACGAGGTGTGCAAGGAGTGCGTACTCTTAGCATTCTGTATCCGATCAATGCACTGTTAGCAGTGGCCACATCAAGGCTAACATACATTAGTCCTAGTAATGTGCAACTTATTGTTCAATTAAAAACATCCATTAAAATCAAATAAAAACCAAAAAGCCATTAAAGTCAAATACAATGAAAATGAAAAATTACTGTTTCACAAGATTGGGACAGAAATCCTAAACTGTTCACTTATTCATTACAGTGGTAGTGACTCTCCTTTCAAGATCTCAGATGCACTACTGATAATTCTGGAACTTATCTCAAACACTTGCAAGGATTCTTTTAAATTTGTACAGAGCCTTCAGGTAGAAAAATGGCCATAGAAGTTGGTTCTAGAGACTTAGAGGGGTTCCCAGTCATTCCATGTCGCATGAACTGGTTGCATTCTGCCTTGCATTGTTTTCATTTATCCACCATGTGTAACATTATTGCTACAGTGCTTGTGTACAGTCCAGTTGGCCAAGCACACATTTTCTCAGTACTAGAGCTGTTACCTCAGAGTTAGAAATGGCCACTTGTCCTGTAGAAAAATATGTAGAATTCCCCATTGCCAGATGATAAACCCTACTTACTTACTCCATGGTGCAGAGTCCTTGAGCAGCTAACTGGTTTGCAGCTAGTCAAGAAATTCCCCGCATTTCACGGAGCCCAAGGGTTCATTACCGCACTCACAAGTGTCCGCCACCTGTCTCTATCCTGGGCCTGCCCAATCCAGAACACATACCCACATCCCACCTCCTGGAGATCCATCCTAATATTATCCACTCATCTACGCCTAGGTCTCCCCAGTCGTCTCTTTCCCTCCGGTTTTTCCATACGCTCCACATGCCCAGCCCATCTCATTCTTCTCGATTTCATCACCTGCACAATATTGCGTGAGGTGTACAAATCATTTAGCCCCTCGTAGGTCCAAATATTCTCAACACCATGTTCTCAAACACCCTCAGCTTCCTTTCCTCCCGCAATGTCAGCAACCAAGTTTCACACCCATACAAAACAACAGGCAAAATTATAGTTCTATAGATCTTATCTTTAAATTTTTGGATAGCAATCTGGAAGACAAAAGGTTCTGCACTGAATGATAGCAAGCATTTCCTGACCTCAATCTGCTCTTAATTTCTTGCAGAATAGAATTTTGATTTGTTAAAGTTTTTCCCAAATATTTAAACTCTTCCACCCTCTCAAAGGTACTATTATAAATCCTCACACAGTGAATTCGTCCTGCATTCTGATCTTGAGACATGATCATGTACTTAGTTTTATCAGCACTTACTTCCAGTCCAATCTCCCTAGTAGCAGCTACTAAAGCATCTGCATTTTCCTTTAGAGTATGTATGCTTCCTCCCAGTATATTAACATCGTCGGCATAAACCAGCAGCTGGTGTGTACCATTCAGTTTCAAGCCATTCCTGTTTACCTGAACCCTCCTAATGACGTACTCTAAAGCAAAGTTTAAAAGCATTGGTGATAGAGCGTCTTCTTGTTTCAAACCATTTCTAATAGGGAACCTGTCAGACACATTCTTGCCTATTCGGACTCTGCTATATGTTTGTCAGACTCATCTTTATTAACCTTACAAGCTTCCTAGGGATACCAAACTCAATGAAAATCTTATATAAGACCTCCCTCCTAACTGAATCATAAGCTTTCTTGAAGTCTATAAAGAGCTGTTGAACTTCTTCATTGTATTCCCATTTTTTCTCAGGTATTTGGCGAATGTAGAATATATGATCAATAGTCGATCTGTTACGTCGAAAGCCACATTGATGATCCCCGATAATTTCCTTCACATATGGAATTAACCTTGAGAGCAGGATGTTGGATAAAACTTTGCATTGGTTGGCAAGTGATATGCCCCTATAATCATTACAATCAGTTTTATCCCCCTTCTTATGAATAGGTACTATGATTGACCCATTCCACTCTTCAGGCAGTTTCTCCTTCTTCCAAATAGAAGTAATAAGTTTATGAATCTCCAAGCAAATTGTTCTACCCCTTGCTTTAATCAGTTCTGCCAGTATTTGATCACTACCTGGCGATTTGTGACTTTTTAGCTTGTCGATAGCCAGCTCAACCTCAGAGGCACTTGGCTCAGGTACTAGTGGTTCTGCTGTGTGTATTTCTGCCTGCCCAACATCCT
>Ga0123354_10018212_pt1 | contig 11010 bp, 7 predicted proteins | sample TergutLab28metaG_2_FD_97872 | JGI IMG/M metagenome (GOLD analysis project Ga0123354, IMG submission 97872) | Labiotermes labralis P4 segment gut microbial communities from Petit-Saut dam, French Guiana - Lab288 P4 | ecosystem: Host-associated > Arthropoda: Insects > Digestive system > Gut ... | reverse complement strand
CTGACCACGTGACACCCCTCTATCCGCAAAAGTTGGCACTAACTTCGCCGACCGGCGGCGGCCGCTCTGTCGGTATAGTTCGCGTGCGGACTAAGGCCACGGAGTTTAGTTTAGTTTTAGGCCCCTTTCAAACGCAAATTTAACATTCAAAGACTGCGCATTGTAGCCATAGAATGCATTTAATTCCTACGATACTCATAACACTTTCATCAGAAACTTCGAGATCCTCTAATTATTTCCCTATTTATCATCAATCGACTAACTTTACGACAGAAAGCCTCCTTTCAAAGACCAGGCCGCTAATGTTGTATCCGGAAACAACTTCTGTTCGTTCTAAAACCCATACAAAACACATAAACACAGTGTGAGGGCGAAATGCAGAGACTTTGAATGTGCAAGCAGGCGGTCCACATAGTCACTACCGGCCTTTGAGGTTTTAAATGTGGGAAATATAGATCATGACATGAGCTTGCTGTGACTGATCAGATCCAAATTAAAATCAAAGATTGAGCCACCATGAAAGTCATAAATCTCCTCCGAAGAAGAGATCGTGTGGTGGCTAAGAGTTTTACCGTGATTCCAGTCGTGTCTCCACCCACATGTTGCGTGCATTATCTGTTGTTGGCTTTCAAATCACGTGGTGATCAGAGTGATGCATTACTCGTCTCTGCAGGGGACCGTGTCCAAACAAACATAGATTAATCAATAGCGACCTTCTAAAAATACTCAATTTATTGTTTGTATTCTTTTATACTTTAGAAAAATATGAACACGATGTCTCGGCGATGGCATTCGACGCACTTCAGTTTGGGAGAGTTCAGATTTTCAGTACTTAATATCTTCGGTCAATTACACCCTCATTATTTTCTTTCTTAGGCTGCTGTCAGTAAGCCAGTACACAGCTCTGCCTACGAGAAAGTTTCGATCCCCATTTCCTTGAGTTCTGCGCAAAATTTGATACACACGCCTTGTTTCATAACCTCGGACCTCACGAATACAATGCACGACACAAACACTGCCGTTTTCTTGCGACGAATTGTTGCAGTGAGGTCTCGGTGATTGACGGGACACCGGAACGCCCCCAGACACGCTCTGGAAAAGCCCCGCCGAGGTGTGGCAAAAGTTAATGCAGAATTAACACAGTCCGGTTACCCTCTGCTCAGGCCTCTTATATACGGCCAATTCGACACAGAATGTCTTGGGTTTCCTCTGTCTTCAAGTGAACGAGGAGGAGGTTGGCAAGTTCCATGTTGCTAATGCATGTGTCTCATGCATCTCTGCATGTTGAAATGTATCAAAATTAAGCCCGTGGATCCAGAAGCCACCAAATTATCTTTCCCAGTTACGTACTTCACCATTTATCAGAAAATCAACACAAAGTCTCTCCTGTTTCAAGTCAGTATTTCCCACAATTCTAACATTTGCAGTTTCATGTCACTATTATCAGGCCTAGCGGACAGGCCTGGGAACCAGTTAACAAACTGACGCTCTTTCTCCACTCCCTCCCCCACCAAATAAGGCACCATGCTGGTCCGACACCGCCAATTGTGTTATTGCTTCTTACGACTTCAGCCCATAGCACAACGCAGTGCGTGTCTTACCACGCGTGCGCACATCAGTTGTGCTGAACCACACACACACACACACACACACACACACACACACACACAGCCTAGGGCACCTGCAGCTAAAATAGGTCCCACAACATTTCGAAAAACTTACGGCCTACAGGAAATTAAAAGACTGTTCACTGAACAACCCCGCTAGTGACCATTGCCCAGCCCTCAGATCAGTCCCAAGCTCAAAATGACCTACCAAGCTGTCTATCCCCCCCCCTCCCAGGAATTCTTTCTCTCACACACTTCCCGTTTCTTTACAAATTTCGCTGAATTCGGTCCCTGTAATAACCTACGATCTTAGGCGTTTCGTAGTGGCCCGGAATTGCGTAGTCGGTATAGCGACTCGCTACTGGCTGGGCGGTCCGGGGATCGAATCCCTGTCGGGGCGAGGTTTTCCGCACCTGTCCGGACCGGCCCTCCTGCCCACCCAGCCTCCTGTACAACGGGTACTGGGTCTTTCCCGGGGATAAAGCGGCCGGGACGTGGCGTTGACCACCCACCCTCATCTAGCGCCGAGGTTAAAGAAAAGAGTAGAGCTATACCGCTACTCCCCATATGGGCCTTCGTGGCCTGTTCCAGAATGAAATTTACCTTTACTTTACCTTTATAATAATTGCGCAACAGACACTTGAAAATCCCATGTGTAGGTGGGAGGATGATATTGACCTGGAATTTCACGAAATAAGATTGAGGGCGTCGAATGGCATGCTCTGGCTCAGGATAAGGACAAATGGCTGACCGTGGTGAGCAGAATACTGATGAACTTTGGGTTCCATTATATGATGGAAATTTCTTGATAGTCTGGGAAACTGTTTGCTGCAGTTTTGCTGGTGGTGTTCTTCGCCTGTTGCATTCAGTGTCTATCCGAAATGTTGTTGTTGTTGTGACGATTCTCTCTGGAATGGTAACTTAAAACAGATGGTTCACAAATTAGACCTGTCACGTTTCACGTTGCGTCATACTTTGTGGCGCACCTTGCTTGCCTTTGGCATGCTTCCTCAGATAATCCACGCATTACCTACCTGTTTCATAGTTAAGTAGGAATGTACCATCTATCTCTTGGTTTCTTTCAAAAGGTAGGTGAAGAAACTCTTAAGATGGGATGAAGTGGGCTCCTCCTATTGGCAACCCACATTGCGTCACAGGCCAGCACAGTAAAATGTAAAGGTAAAGTTGTCCTGGCCAGGCCAGGAAGATCTATAAGGAGGTGAAGAGACAATTTCACTCTCTGACCGCTTTACCACTGGGAAAGAACGCCGGTACCCTCTGAATAGGAGGCTATATGGAGCCCAGAGCCATTCCGGACGTTTTGAAGGAGAGAAAAATTTCTTGCCCCTGCCGAGATTCGCAACACAAACAGCGCAACCCAAAGCCCGATCCCTACACCGACTACGAATCCCGGAATTTCCAAAACGAAAGTAGTGTCCGTTAGGTACACTTACGCTTGACAGAGGTTGAACACGAGATTAGCAAGACTGTACTCCACAGCGGAGCAGACAAAATTGCCAGCCGTTTGTTGAACTTACGTGCTAACTGTTTATAAAAGTCACTTACGCAAAATACGAGCTTGACTTGACAAAACAGAAAGCTTCACATTTCAAGAGCATTATAATTCAAAACATCCAGATAACAAAGACTAACTGGATATCCACAGTATGCAGCATCGATGGTAGATGAAGGACTAAGTCGCACGTATGAAACAAGTGGTGACAATTCTCGAAGTTACAGCTCATATAGTTTCTTTATATTCGGCTCAGATTCATCGGTGACTGCCCTGACATCGAAACCCGAATCACAGCAGTGAGTGACTAGCTGCCCGAACAATGTCACAGCCCTGTTTTACACATAGTAGAAACAAAACTTATTAACGATCTATGATGTACATGTAAAGGGTACGTAGCATAGGCTTCATTACGAAGCAGTATGGCTGAAAATCGGAATCAGCCGATGAATTTCACAGAATGTTTCCAATGTTGTACTACAAATGAAACGTGTTAAATAGTTTTATGCTTATATGATCGGCTTGCTTGATACAGTTGTAAAAGTGTAACATCAAGTGGTTTTATCATAATTTTCTGTAATATTATTTGTATGTTGATTGTTTTTGTGTTATAAGACACCCTTATGATGGTCACAGGAGTGATCGAAACATGCTGGTGAAACATAATAATGCGTGACTGAACATATTTATATAAGCGCATTAGTTGGTTTATCTTTTAAGCATAAAATATATTTAATGCACGGACGTGAAACTTAAAAAGACTTATGCTAAATAGGTTTAGTGCTTGTACTAGATAACAGACGGATAGAGGGAAATGTCCACTACATACGCCGCACTCTTTCTTACTTTGTATAAATGCCCAATAAGGTAGACGCTTTTATTCACACGAAAGATTATCAGTAGGTCATTGTGCACCAAACTAATTGGGTGAAAACACCATTTCCCTTATGTATTCTAGACCGTGTGATAAACGTTACATACTTTCATAGGCACAAGAGATCATGCCTATTAACTTATGTGTGATAAACTAATAGCAAACACATAAAACGAAAGAATATGTTCTTCTCTAAACATGTGATTCGAATACTAAGCAGCAGGCATCGCTCTTTCGGTCAAAGAACAAGCGTTTTGAGGATACGCCTCTAGTGGCAACGCCTTCCTACACAGCGTCCACGCGGCCAGACGATCCCGCTCACGAGGATAGAAACATCACTCAAATCGCATGCAATATTCTGTTTCCCAACCAACAGATCAAATGTCTATAGAATCGGAGCAAATGGATGCAGCAACCCCATGAAAGCATACCTCTCCCTCAGAATTCGCAAAACAAACAATGAATAACAAAAAAACCAATAAATCTCTACAGGTAAACATAGCTCCACCACCACACTAAACTACGTCGTGGCCCACAATTTGCAACATAATTCAAACAAGAAAACGTTATGAAAGAATACCACGCCGCGCCAAGTACAATACAAAGAATCATAGTAGGATTACAGTACAAATTTTCACTACAACATACGAGGACCTAAATGTAATAAAACTCATATATATATATATATATACCTTATAATTTTACATTTTATATTTTATATTCTATGTTTTAATATTAAAAATAAAATAGTGACTGTCAACAAGGAGCCTCTTCGATTTTATTTTGTCTTCCTTTTGAAGATTTTTGTAATGACATACCTGATGGTGGACGAAATATGCAACACACACGTAGAAGCACAATTTGATTCAAAATAAACCTCTTATGTTTTCGAATGAACAAGTGTAGTTTATCTGTAGGGTGAAGAGATTCATAACATATCTTGTTCACCAAATATTACTACGAAAATTAAATCAAGCAACAAAAGTATGTAGATGACTGCCACGGATGAGTTGAGAAATCCACATGCTATATAATTGTAAACGATGTGATGGGAAGACAAAATGGGTTCGAGCTGTACATGGGGGCGTTAGTATGACAATAGATTTCTGAAGATACGGCCTGTATTATATACAGAATTTGACAGCTAACTGCACTGAATTCAACCAGCTTATGAGAGCAAAAGTGGCAGTTATGTGTGAAAATCTGGGTTGAAAGAGAGGCGAGGGACTTTCAGAACAGTTGGACGACTACCAGATTCTCAACAAGGGCTGCTCCACGGCGAAAACTCGTACTGCCGGTAAGTTTTATATAATGTCCTCTTTCGTAAACCTCCTATCCCGTAAGGCAATTCAATTATTCCAAGATGTCAAAAAATGCAAAGCTTCCTTCAGTCGAGAATGAATACTGACAAAACTTTTTGTATAATGGACAGTTTAACGCAATATGTTTCGGCTTAATACGAAGCCATCAGGCAAATAAGACACAAAAGAAATTATTATGCAAGGTGTATAATACTCATTCACACCGTTCATGTGCTGTATACGGTAAGGGATTCCAGCTTCACAGGAATATTATGTATATTATATAGGGCGAAATCAGTGGTAAAAAACTATGTTAATTTCAATAGATGGGATAAAATAATAAGTGTTGAAATGGCACTAAAACGATTGGAATTAAAATAGTATAAAATTACTTCCGGATGTGAGTGCAGGATGTCTTGTAGCACTTCGGGCTTGAGGGGGAAGTTTTATATTTACATTCCTTCAAACGTGTGCGCTTGGTTGAAGGAGTGTTTAAAATGGCCTCACTCCTTATTCTCCTTATATTATGACATCTGTTACATATGAAATCGTGTAACTGTAAATAGAAATATAACTGTCAGCGGGACATATTGCAATAAATTTTTTTGTGTAAGGAACTGACGTCTTTGAGATCACAGCTAGACTGATTAGAATTTACGTAAATGTATACAGGAACTGTAGACCCCCTTTGGTCACAGCGGAGGTCTCTAAACACTAGCGTAGCTTAGGAAGCAGGCTTACTGAACGGAACAGTTGCGTTACGCGGAAGCTAAGTGTTGGGCTGATGTCAAAAATCTTATGACGGCAGACTCTATGTTAGTCGTTAATGTGATTTTTTTTCAGCTTATCTAAAATAATAAAATCTCTCTAATGTATCAACATACGGGACTTCAATAAGGATGCGTAGCGCCTTCATCTTATTTACTATGATGTATACAAAAACAGTTGTGGCTGGCCTCTTCATCATAACGGATGATCCTTATTAAAATACTCCTTCAGTCCGTCAAGTCTGCTCCGAACCTGATGGAACACCCCGTTAGGAGACACCGCAAATAATTATTAGTCTTTGCGAGTTAATCAGTGTCAACAGAACGTGTCGCCGATGGAGGTTGCCTCCAACAAATTCACATTGTGCTTTATCCAGGGGTGCACGATTTTCGAGCGCAGAGTCGCTGTTGCGACTAAATTTTTCCTAGACGTTCTCTGTACACCTATTTTGGAAATGACAGTCACATGGTAACTTCCGCGAAATCCAAGAGCTTCTGGCTTGAAGATACACTACAGGGGGCTAAGAGGAATAAACAGGAGCAGCGGGAAGCCTTGGACTTCGTCATCCCCTAAAGGCATGGGAAATGGATATGGTGTCAGTCTGATCCATTTGTATTTATCTTCTTGCAAACAGTCCTGAAATATTACGATCCACTCTCCTGTGTTTTCAAGGCTGGCTGAGAAAATGTCACCAGCTACGACAAAGTCGCAATGTACGATGATAGACTACAGCAATTCACTACTCACCAGTATCCATGGCGACGAGGGTAAGGACGTACTCTGCTTGCGCCTCCCGATCCAGAGCCCTCAGAAGGGTGATCTCTCCACTTGATGCGTTAATTCTAAACAAATCTGCATCACCTTCCTTGATGAAGTACCGCACTTGTCCATTGTACGGTGGAGTGTCAGCATCATACGCACGTACGGTAAGCACGTAACCATTTGGAGGAGGAACGACGTTCTCCATGACATAAGCTAGATACGGTGAATCGAGAAAGGTCGGCGGATTATCATTGATGTCTGCAACCGTAATGACAATGGACGCCGTGTCGAAACGGACACTGGAATCTTCACCAGAGGTGAGCAGAAGGAGGCCTCCGGCACAGTCCTCGGCGCGAACCGTCAGTACGTAGCGACTTTTGCGTTCGTAGTTGAGGTTCTTTGCGACGCGAACCACGCCTGTGTCCTCACTGATACTGAAGTCTCGGTTGTCGTCACCAGAAGATATTGCGTACCGAACTCGACCATTAGCGCCCTCGTCAACGTCAGTTGCCGAAACCTGGAGAGGAACAATTGAATTAACTAGTAATATAGATCGGAAAGCGAATACGAAAATTTTTATCATTCTGCACATCGGGTTACATACCGGAATTTCACACAAAAACTCTATAATTACATGTACGAGTAAACTGCATTACTGATCTGTATACTTACTGCCTAATGACGCAGTGAGCAGGTCACATTACAGGGCGTGGAACTGAAAAGTATGTAGAAGGAAGCGACCAAGTTTCAACCTGGGCCAGGCTTATTATCCATAAATTTTATTCGAATTCATCCCGTTGTGTTTACTATGACTGAAATACAAACACGGTGTACCGTCAGACACGACACTGTCATGCATTAAATTGTTAAAGTGTTGTGTTGGACGATAAACCTTGTTTGAATTTCTACTATCCAAAAATTTGCCAGTGGCAACCGAGGAAATAGTAATGAAAACTCGTCCGGATAGCCGGTGTCACGATTGAGCCTGGAAATAATAAAGTTACCCTGTCCACGTCATGAAGTCATATTAGGGGAACAGCAGTATAGCGCCACTCATTGCTAACCTCGGCACTTGATGGTGATGAGTAGTCATTTCGAGGCCACAGCGCTCTACTCCCGGGAAAGAACCCGGTACCTACTGAATAGGAGGTAGGGGGGGGGGGTCCAGAGCCAGTTTGGACGTTTTGGAACAAAAACTGTGTAGAAGAGAAAATTCTTACTGCTTTAGTCATTCGTCCGTTGCAAAACTTGTGTCACGCTGCATATGTAAGTAAGACACGCAAAGAGTTGAATGCAGGAGCATACGCACGCGCACTAGGCTTCGGTACGAATCTGTACAATGAATAATGTATCGTAAAATGCTGTACATTTATATCAGAATTAATATACGTTTAAGAGCACAACGGAAATATTCCTATGAAACTTATGCATTTCTATGAGTGACTTGTTCTGTCACATGTGTTCATCTTTTTATCTTCTGTCTAATGCCGTTGGCATATAACACGAGAAAACCAGGCAGCAACGGAATCAACCCCAAGAGGCTTTTCGAAGGGCAACACTTTCAGTGAAGAACTAAAGGATTTTTTTTTTATCCCTTGAAACAAATTGCAAATCGTGAAAGCCCCTCTGAGGAACTACAACATACTTTTAAACCGAGTATAAAATGTCTGCTTCCATCCATTGTGCCAGGCAAGCGGTGGCTCAGTTGATTGAGACACTGCACTATAAGCCAGAATTTTCGATTCCCGATGGTGTCACTGGAATTTTTCACTGACATAATATTTCTGGTCAACTCATCCTCTAATAGAAATGAGTAAAAAGATAAAGTGATCCCTTTACAGCCCTGGAGTGGCCCAGAGGTTGGGTACAGGTATAGCTCTACTCTTCCATGACCGCGGCACTAGAAGGGGGTGAGTGGTCAGCAACACACCCCGGCCGCACTTTACCCCCGGGAAAGACCCGGTACCCATTTTACTGGACACTGGGTGGACCCCAGAGCCGGTCTGGACGAGCGGAAAATCTCGTCCCCACAGGGATTTGTTCCCGGACCGTTCAGCCCGTAGTCAGTCGCTATACCGACTGAGGTACCCAGGCACACAACAGAAATCAGTACCACGAATATTTCCTGGGAGGGGGGGGGGTAAAAGAGGGCGGTGCCTAGGGATGACAACCTTACCACATTCACGTGCCGACTCTCTAGAAATCTGGGTGCCTCAGCCTCCTAGAGACCTATGGGGCTGTAATAAGCCTGAACAGGGATTGCTTTGCCATCTATTTAGTTGGATATGCGAGCACATGTGATATGATGCAACTAAATGACGGACTGCACCTCGAGGAACATTACAATTTTTGCTCTTCCACAAACATTATTAGGTTAATTAATCAAGGTCACAGATCGCCGAGCTTGTGTACGTAAGAAATACAAACGCTTTAGGCGGCTTATCTGAAGGTAACAGACCACCTGGGAGAAATGTGCGACACGGGGAGATAATAAAATGGATTTCGAATCAATAAAATGTTAAGAGTGCTCACTTGATTCATATGGCGCAGAAGGTACCCCGATGTGGAGCTCTTATGAACAAGAAATAAATATTTTGGTTCCAAAAAGAAAGAGTGGTAAGAATTTTCCCGAAAATTGCCAAGGCCTGTTAGCTTCTCAATGACTCGGCTCTTTACTGCTACTACTACTACTACTAACGCCGCTGATGATTACTTTGTTCACGTACAAGGACTGAAGTTGGTTTCACAACCCTTGTTTACTAAAATCTATCGTGACTAAAAGACGAATGTTGTTCTGTGAGACACCACAAAACTGATAACGTACCTGCAGTACACTGGCACCAATACTAGCATTCTCTGCCACGGACGCACTGTACTGCTTGGGATCGAACACAGGACTGTTGTCATTCTCATCCAGAACCCTGACCAGAATCATTTCTTTAGTCTGCCGAGGCGGGTCACCCCTGTCCCGAGCAGTAACCTCAAGGGTGTAATTGGCTCTGGTCTCTCTGTCCAGACGCCCTGACACCCTCAGGAGCCCATCCACCGGTCCCAGAGAGAACATGGAGCTCAGACCGGGCTCCGTGGCGCTCAGCGTGTATTCGATGTAGCTGTTGCGGCCTTCGTCACGGTCCAGCGCCTTCACCGCCATCACCACGGTGTTCACGGGTATGTTCTCCGGCACTGACGTCTCGTTCGGTGTGATGAACTCAGGCGACAAGTCGTTAACATCCTTCAGTACGATGGTCACCTGCACACAAGACAGACGTCGATGATTCGCAAGTACTGGTACTCATTACAGACGTACTCTTATAGAATGAATGCCTCCCCCAGCACGTGGCGTTAATTGTTCAGCCATATTTTGTTTCACGTTTTTTAGCGACACTGTACATATCTACATCAGTGGTCTCACGCTTAAACGGCACGCGGCCAGAGTGATAGTTCTGAAATTTAAGGCTTCGTTTTAATCAATAACAAGGTAAATATTCTCATTAAAGTTAAACGTAAAAGGTACAGTTGTTCCTACCCCTGTCCACACCATTAAGACATAACGGAATATTAACCTCGGCACCTGATGGAGGTCAGAGGTCAACTTCACGCCCCCATTGTTTTACCCCCGAGAAAGAAAGCCGGTAGCCAACGAAGTGGAGGCTGAGTGGGCACAGCATTCGGAATACTTCCTACTTTTAACAACAAAATTCCAATATGTAATAACTTGACAGTAGTGGTGATGAAGATTACTGTCTTCTGAGACAAAACGACAAATATGGTGAGTGCCGACATTTCGGAAATTTATCTTGATCTTTACGTTGGAAGGCTATACGGCCTCCCATCCCAGAAAACTAAACTTCCAGTGCTCTAGTACGCTCTACACACACATGAAGAAAGCTTCCTCCGGTGCACAACGTCTCACAGAATGTTTCTTTAGGGGACATTAAAATTAGGCATCACATTAATTTGCGTACTTTCGACGCTGTATGGTATAGAGACTGACAGCGTTGAAAGTGCGTAAACTAATGTGAGGTATAGGTGTAATATGAGGTATAGGTGTAATTTGAGGTTTAGGTGTAATGTGAGGTATAGGTGTAATGTGAGGTTTAGGTGTAATGTGAGGTTTAGGTGTAATGTGAGGTTTAGGTGTAATGTGAGGTATAGGTGTAATGTGAGGTATAGGTGTAATGTGAG
>Ga0123354_10018210_pt1 | contig 11010 bp, 5 predicted proteins | sample TergutLab28metaG_2_FD_97872 | JGI IMG/M metagenome (GOLD analysis project Ga0123354, IMG submission 97872) | Labiotermes labralis P4 segment gut microbial communities from Petit-Saut dam, French Guiana - Lab288 P4 | ecosystem: Host-associated > Arthropoda: Insects > Digestive system > Gut ... | reverse complement strand
GGTTGGGGGGGGGGGGGTTAAATCCGCTGTTAAAAAGACCCGGGCGGTGGGGGTAAAAAAGCGGGAGAAAAAAAAAACACCCGCCTCGGCGGCGGGATGGGGTTTGGGGGGGGGGGGGGGGGGGGTTGAAACGTCACCAGCCGTCATCCACAGAATACTGGCTCCAAGCAACAGGGGAACAAGTCACAATAAAATTCCAAATTAATTAGCCAAGAAAGTAAGGCCATGGTTTTAAAGTAAAAGCTTTGTGACTGAACGTAAACTTTTGCTGAAAGTCTTTAAACTGGAGGCGCAATTTATGGGTGCAGAAATAAATAACCTTTCTTACAGTGCATTTTTTATTTTAAATACAGAGTATTCACCGATCCTGCTGTAGGAGGGGTTTTGAAAGAAAAGAAACGCAATTAAAAAATTTAGTAAAATTTTATTCACCGATTTCATTTTATGTGAAATGTTCGGAACGTCTGGAAGACGCGCGTAGAAACACAGAATGCCTCTAATCTCAATTAGTGGAAATGCGCCATGGTTTAGCCTTTGATATTCCTGTTAATGTTCTGAAAGTTTCATCTCCTTCATCTCAGAATTCAGCCAACTGAACTAAAATAAATCTTTCCAGTATTTTTAAAGCTATATATCCCGTTGACGAATGAACAAAGACTACAACCTCGAAATATCTACGGACAAAACTAAAATGATGGCTTTTAAAGGAAAACACTTAGTGCGTTCTAAAATAGAAGTAGACGGATCAATATTAGAACAAGTGAGACAATTTAATTATTTGGGATGCGAACTGAGTTTAGACGGTGAACCATATTTTGACAAAAAAATAAACAGTTTCCAAGGAATATGCGACATTATTAGGAAACACTTACAGAAAACCCGTACAGATACCCAAATGAAATTCTATAAAGTTGTAGCTAGACCATCACTACTGTATGGCATCGAAACGTGGGTAACTACGAAGAGAGACATGACTCGCCTAGAAGCTGAAGAAATGCGCTTTCTAAGAAGTGTTACGGGATACACAAGGTTGGATAAAATAAGAAGCGAAGTCATAAGGAAAGAACTAGAGATCTCTGGAATACAAGACGTGAGACTCAAATACAAACAAAACTGGATCAACCACCTTGAAAGAATGGACAACACCAGAGTCCCGAAACACGCCCACAACTACAAACCTCGAGGAAGTAGAGATCGTGGACACCCCAGGAAACTATGGCAATGCGTCGATGCCGGAACAGGTCAAATGACCAAATCCATGGAGGAAGATTATGATGATGGTGATATATCCCGTTGTGTTTTCTTATAGCATATGCTCCTGCATACCAGCCAGTCATCCACACAGAATAACAAGTACCAAGTGTCGCAAAAACACAGTTGTATCTCCTGATGATGGGCCTATAGTCTCCCGAAACACGTAGAGATTCATAGATATAAATATAGTAAGAAATTGTGCACCAAGTTGGTTTTATTTGCAAGACGAGGATTTAGAGTTTTGTGCAGCGATTACGATATTGGATTGACGGACGAAACCAAACAAGTTCCCCCCTTCCCCCTCATGTACAGATTAACCCCTTCCGCCAACTCCGCAATATTCTTACAGGCCAAACGTAAGATATCACATTATATACAGCATATATATATGTATATTTCCTGCCTGTGATGCTACGGCCCAACGCCGACCATGACCTCCAGTGTCTTGAGGTTTCTGGATCACACACGATGTGCCACAGATGGTAGGACTCTTCTGGACGAGTGTTCAGCTCGTCGCAGAGACCTCAGCCAGACAACACACTACACTCAAAACAGATAAGCATCCATACCCCCGGCGGGATTCCAATCTCAGCAAGCGAGCAGCCGCAGACCTACGGCTTAGACCGCGTGGCCACGGGGACCAGATATTACATTATTTGTAGGTATCAAATTGCACGGCCTCGCATTTCATTGGACTGATTCATTGAGTAATATAATTATAGGTATGATTGTTTTTTTTAAATAATTCGATTTAATATTATCCTATTTTCTTCTCGGTTCATAAAATGGTCTCTTTCGAAGGTTACCGAAAGACGACTCCTCCTACACACGGAAAAAGATAGAAAAGTGAAGTCCTACATTGATATTGCATGTGTGTTGTATTAGGGATTGTAATAAATCATATAAGGAATTAACATTATAGCATGTCTTTCAAAGTAGATGTTTAGAGCATCTACACAACAATGTGCAGGCTGCAGGTGGTCTCACTAAGTTCAAAAGTTAGGTGTCACTGTCACACCTTCTTTTAGCAGTAAAAACATGGGTATGTAATTTTAATGCAAAGAAACCTTTTCCCATTATTAGTCCAGTCTTCTGCGATCTTGGGATGCATCGACTGATAAATAATACGAACGTTTTGGAATAGCGTCTTGCCTTCACCGTCACAGTGAAGCAGTTCACAATTCATATAAAATTACCCTTCTTGGATTTCTTGACTCTGAATTACAGGCATAAGTTTAAGAGAAAATTTAGTGCCTCTTAATAGTCTGTTTTTCGACAACTTAACCCTGAAGATGGAGGCATTATCTTTCTCCGGAAACTCTTTATTTATTTGCTAGCCCACACGGCGTGATATCTCAGACAACTTCTTTGGCACGGTGAATTAACTTCGTGCTCGACGACCAAGCAAGCAATAGCGCTTCAATTCTTGCCTCAGATTTACGCTCCCGCCACGGCGTCCAGACCGAAGCTGGAGCCTACCTGGCCTCATGTCCGTCCTCCAGGTCTTCTTTTCCACTCGTTGATATGGTTGTGTCCTCAGCTGACGACTCACAATCATCTATTGCTGCTGTTAAGTATCTGTGGAGCCATTCCTAACTCCCCCACACAGCTGCATTGCTTTGCCATTAATTACGTGCAGGAATAGGCGTGTATTGCTTATTCTGCGAACCAAACAAAAACACCAGTAGTATTTCTTTGGGCAAAATACAGCGAATACTGAATAATGGTTTCCATGTACTTCGAATTTACGTATGTAGTTAATAGGTCTATTCACATTCCTGTAGGGACAAAATACAGACAGTCCGTTAACAGAATTTATGTTCATGCACACGGTACTTTTGACAAGTAATGCGTGGAGGAAAATGGGCGCTCCATTTTAACAAAGGGTTTAGGAACATGGGATACTGCAACTAACCGTTTGTTCGCTTCATGTGACACGAGTTGGCAGAAAAGAACAGGAGAAAAGCGAAGCACAGAAAACGTAATTAGCCGAGTAAAGTAAAGCCGTCGTAATACAATGTTTGTAGTCGTACTTTGTGTTCTCCCAACCGACAACTTGACAAAATCTATCGGATGGTTTCTACATGCTGTAACGTTTGTTTTACATGAGTCCAAAATTCCGCTTCAAAGACGAAAAGCATGTGCATGGTATGAAATATTTTATTGGTAATTTACTACAGGAATAAATAAATAATGAATATATAGAATTATGGTCCTCTTAGTGGTAAAACCTTGTAATTTGGTGGATAGGGTCCAATATTTCCATCATCTTCTAGTCTGAATAAGAAGGTATCCTATGTAAATCAGTCCCATTACAGGCTTGGAGTGACCCTGAGGGTTCCAGGAAGTTAAGGTTCCCATAATACATAACAACGGCACAGGATGGTGGTAAGCCTTACGAACCGACCGACTTTACCCCCAGGGTATACTTCTGGTACTCATTTCTGTTAGAGGCTGAGTCGACCAGGGCCATAGTACGATCGGAAGGGTTTTATGTCAAAAATCCACTGATATCAGTTGGGATCGAACCAGCGACCTTCCGATTTGTAGCACAGCACCTTAACCACTCTGCTACCGCGGTCTCCCCAAGAAGGTTTCATATGCCCCCAAATTCTATAAAGGTATACCTGTATACGACGATCTTTTGCTCTTATCCCGATGGAGAAAATCTGTCTTCCCTTTTCTTCATCAAATTCTGAAGAGAGAAAAAAAATTTTTAAACTGTAATTTTGGGCTGTTGTTTTCTGAATGCCTCATAGTTCCCTGTCTTACACAATTCGTCATTCTAGGGGCAATATTTTTTCTCTGCCATTCTGATTCATCTGTTGTCAATTCAAATTTTTTATCGAAATAACAAAATATAAAAAGAAAACGAAAAACAGAAAATCTCTTTTTAATTTGTTTCGTTATTGAGGTCCGTTGAAACCCTTTTTCAATTTTCAGGCTTCTATATCTCTCAAGTAACAAGTTCTGGCAGTGGACAAGTAACAAAGTTCCTAGTTTGAGGGTTGTTTGACCGTGCCTCTTCCTAATTAAATAAAGTGAAATGCCAACTTGATGCAGCTAGGTAATTTTATTGATGTATTCTTAGCTCGACATGTTTCGGGTACATACGCCCATCATCAGGAGCATTAGATGTTGAGTTGCAGTATATGGTTTTCTGCACCGAGGTTTTGGATGGGTGGTGGTCTTGAGACCTACGTAGCGGCTCTCAAGACCACCTCCCATCCAAAAACTCGGTGCACAAAACCATATGCTGCAACTCAACATCTAATGCTCCTGATGATGGGCATATGTACCCGAAACATGTCGAGCTAAGAATACATCAATAAAATTACCTAGCTGCATCAAGTTGGCATTTCACTGTAGTTCCTAGTTTGTTATCCAGATTCTCTTCATACATTTGTAATACCAGTTTCATTACGGTACGTTCGGTTTACCTTTATTTTCCAAAATAAATGCATGTCTGATCACATTTCCATTGAAATTATTATCAAAATTAGCAGTATTTATGCCACTCTCTTTGTGCCCGTTTGTTTCTGTATAATTGGCGGAAACGATTTCATAATATAACAGCACATATTTGAGAGTTTTTAAAATATGGCATAATGTGCAGGATGTTCCAGAAATGAATCCACAAGAGCTATGGGGTAAATAGGTACAGATATTTAGTCAATAACACAACAATTTTGCCTAATGATGTTTATTAGAGGATGATAACAACTACATGTTTCGGCCTAATCCGGCCATCATCATGTTTTCCTCCGAAAGAGTATTAGTGCTTTATAAGATTTATGCTGTTATGTCACTATGGTGAGATCTCATCATCTGTGGTACTTATTATTATTATTATTATTATTACTATTAAGAGACGTGGCTGTGGGGGGGGGGTTCAGAATTTCAGAGCTATGGGGTAATTTAAAGGAGTGTTTTGTTTTCAGTAACTCGACGCTATCTTCTTTTGTCCTTATGAGCATAATAAGGACGCGCAGTAATTTAGTTATATTTAAAAATAGGAATGTAAAGTAATACTCACGATAGATATACTTTAGAAAATACTGCAAAGGGACATTAGCTTGTCTGTAAGTCAGCAAATAAGACTCTGATTTCATCTTTTGTATGTTTTTGACACATTTTGAGATATTTGAACTTTTTATACTTATTTTTTAAATATCATGTGCATGGATTTAGGAATTTATGCCAAAATTCTAATTAATAAATAAACAATGTTGTTTATTGACAGTCTTACACAACAATATGATGTAAAGTTAAGTTATAAACAATTAATGTAGCTACATGTTTCAACCCCTTCGGGTCATCCTCATGCTTATAAAATTTGAAACATACAAGGTACTTCTGAAGTAGTTACCTACGGAATCCCGTGGTATTACAGTAAGTTAGTTCTAAAATATATGTTAAAAATGGTTAAAATACAGGTGAAGAACATATAATCTTGGTGAACACGTGAATCTATGTTGTATACATGTGCCTGGTGTTAGTGTACCTTATGGAAGTGCCGTGATGTTTTGGTCGTGCATTGGGGACCTCACGATGTTGTTTAACATATAAACAGATTACTCTACCCCACAATTGGCACTTGTCATAATTTTATCACGAGTGATTCTTTCTAAATATGAGCAGAAGATGTTACAATTTCACTCTACGAGTATCTTGTGTTGGTGTCACTGGTTCAGCCCTTTTCGAAGTCATTTTCTGTAACCAAAAACACCGCTTCAAGCACATTTTCATTTATATAATTTTATCACTTTCGCACAAACGTATCTTAATATTCAGAACTTCCCAGTTGATTGAGGTTAGATACTTTCACCAGTTGCTTTTTTTTTTAAATTTCTCTTTAAACTTGTGACAGGCTCTAAATCAATTTCTTTTATCAACATTTACGTATTATCCTTCAGCATAAGCCATTAACTGAATTTTAACAAAATTTGTTTTTTACTTGTAATGGGTTGAACATCCTGATAGGGGCAGAAAACGTTTCTTCTTCAAACGCCCGTACTTGCTTCAGGACCCATCCAGCCTCCTTTTGTAAATAGCGGATTCCCTTATTCGCTGATAAGGTGGCCAGAGCGTAAAGCTGACCACTGGCTGCTATTTGGTGCCAAGGTTAAGAGTGAGTATATCTGTGCATTCACTCAACTATATGCCTGAACTCTTAACGGATTTAACTGGCTCCGTATGAGATCAGCGACCTACTTTTCTAAATTCGATAATTTACCTTTGTTGTCAGTAAAATGAACAAGTTTCGGAACCAGCTGGTAATACTGGCCTGTGATATACTTCACAGCGGAATTATCTGTAATTTCGAACGCCTGTAACTTCGGTGTGGTTAACACACTGCCAGTAACGATGGAAACATATGGGTATGACTGGGTGCAGCAGTTAATATATAACAGTGTGTGTAGAACCCTCCTTAAAATGGTTTTCGAGTTGTCATCTGCTGTGGCAATAATGTCTCATACAGGCCAATTATAAATCGACTTCTATTACAGAGATTTAAACTTCGCAGATATTCCTCCCTCCTCAGTAAGGTCACGCTTCTATATCTATTATGTTTCCGTATGAGTGATAATAATCATCCCCTGTCTCTTGTATGCTCTTCCATACTTCCCCTGCCTCTGCAGGTATAGAGAAAATGTCAGGTTCCTGAAATGTCAAGCCAAACACGCAGAGAAATTCGAGTCTCATGACGATGCCTCCAAGCACCAGTAATACCGAACACGTGTCAGTCCACTGCAGTCAGCGCTTTACATAAACGTCAGATTCTCCTTAATCAGATTTCTCAAGCATGAAAGAGTGCAGAAAATAATAGTTCATAACCTTGAATATGGGTTACAGCAACATCAGATTATTTGAAACATCTTCGCACGTGTAGTATATTTAAAGAAATGAATCATTGAATTCACCTAGAATGTAAATTGTGAAGTCTGATAGATGGCAGTTTGCAGAAGAACTAGCTTCCCTTTCTTCAGGCCAGCGGTTTTTTTTTGCGCTAGGAAAAATAGTAAACGTACATGAAAATAAAGATCGGATTCGAGGTTATGATTGAACCGGTAGAAACCAGTGAGTGCCCTTTTTAAGGGCTGTGTTTTAGGCGTGTTTGACAATAAGTAAAATGAAGACAAAGAGGAAGAAGGCCACAGAGAAAGAGGAAATCAACGAGAAAACTAAAAATAAATGAAACCACAACTAACTAACACAGGGAGAAGAAGGTTTGGAAAACAGACTCAGAAAAGAGTGGCCTAGCAAAGGCTGGATGGCGTTTTTGGGCGAGTGTTACATGGCATCGGTCCACGGCCCTTCGTTCCTTTTAACAGCAAAAGATTTCGCACCCAAAATCAGGTCGTCTCAATTGCATTGACGACTGAGGTAGTTAAGTTTCTTTTTTCCGAAACGTTTGTAAGCATGACCAGAATGTACGGTAGTGCATCACGTGATAGAAAAACGTAATGTCAATATTGCCATGCGGATACGAGGTCTCACTTAAGTAGCTTCTGCCTTAAGTAGTTGACAGTTGCACTTATAATTCTGTCTTCACAAAATCCATCCTTCGTTTCATCGAAGATTTACACTCACACAAAGTATCTACGGAAGATGCATTTTAATATTGTGTTTATAATTTCCTTCTTTCAATCGTCTTTTTAAATCCACAGATAAAAACAACATGCTACAGTAATATTAAAGTAACTCAGTTATCTCGAAAAAGATACTATGTCTGCTGGACAGAGGATGAAATTAGTGGGTCGGTCTATTTTCCTCATGGCTAGGGATTTACGCATCTCGTGTCAATGGAACAGGGTCTGCAACACGTTACGGCACTGGGATATTTGTGAAAAATTGTGTCAAGTGCATTTTAATGTTAACATTTATTTTTTATGCTCTTGAAAGTTCATAAATGGATGTAAAATTCGAACGAGAGCAGGAGGAGTTTGTTTGGGTGCTTCACGAAGCACGCTAGAATTTTGAACGTGAAATCATTCCTAGTCGTGTGGTGCACAGCAGGGAATTTGCTACAAAATCAGTTTCTTTTTAATTTCAGTGGGAAATTCGCAAAATAAAGCCGATAAATTCACTAATGTTAAAATTATATTTTTTAAACAGAATTATTCATTACTCCGACATTTTTGGTCTAACTTGATCATCTTCAGGGACTTACTGGACGCCAGTAAAGCCTATACAAAAACACAGATGGATTTTAAATCCATTAAAATTTGTGCATAAAATATCTGAAGATATTATTAAATTCATTTGCAACAGTGTAGAACTGGTCCATAAGATGGAGGCGATAGTTTTCTTGGGTTTTTACGAGGGATATGCTTCCTTTCAGGAGGACGCCAAGTGATTTTTTTTTTGGTAGTGTTGATATGTTTTATTGATGGTCAGCAAATCTCTGAAATGATCAAGACTGATCGAAACATGTTCAAATTATGTGCAATTGTATGTAAAAATACCATTTTAACATTAGTGCATTTGACGTTCTTAGGGCCGTGTATCATAACATATGTCTATAGTAACACCAAATAGATGCACCAATGGCTCAAATTAATTTATTTTGAAATGACACTCTACATGTTTCGGATGGTTTTTCCATCCATCATCAGGGGTTAAAGACTGTACATACAGTAACAGGCATTTGTCAAACAGACACTGCTGTCTGCTTGCTAGCAGACAGCAGTGTCTGTTTGACAAATGCCTGTTGCTGTATGTACATTCTTGAACTCCTGATGATGGACGGAAAAACCGTCCGAAACATCTACAGTGTAATTCCAAAATAAATTAATTTAAGACAATGGTGCATCTAGTTGGTTTTAATATAGAAATTAGAACATTTGTTTTTTTAATTGTTTATTAATTCTCGGACTGAACAACTTTAACCCTTTAAAGCCTACCGGTCACGTGTTGCACCAACCAGTTTAACATTCAACAACTGTAAGCTCTGCCCACACTCTATTTATGTGTTTTGTATTTATCTCAGAACAAACAGCGTCTTGTGCCACTTACACCATAAACTGATTGGTTTTTATAACCGAGAGGAAAAGTGTTTACAGCGCGGTACGGACTGGGTCTTTAAATACAGCAGTCTGCGCTTCGTCTTTAAAAGGTTAAGATTCATTCCTAAATAACCTTATCTTCAGCTTTGTACGGGGATCTATTGTAATTCGGAACTGACTACACCGGTGCCTACGTAATTGCGATCTGCGAGGTACACGTGGTAATAATTTATCTGGTGTTGACGTGCTAGTCACAACTATGAGGAGGGGAGACCCTATAATTATGACTGGAGTTGAGACATACAAGTGTCTCCATATTTATATCTTGTCATGGCCGCACACGCCGATCATCCACAAAAGAAAACCCCCCACCCCCGCAAGTCCTGCTTATATCGACCGCACAGGGGGTGATTTAGAAGATAAGCGATATTAACGAATCCGCTTGTTATCATTGGATACCAAACTGGTCTGGTTATGCATCACTTTTTCATACATAACTCCACTCCTACTGTCAGATGAGGTCAGGGTGGCGTATGAGGTGCAGTGACTAGACCATGGGCTGTAAGGTCCGGAGTTCGAGTCCCGGTCTTAGTAAATATTATTATCTCCAGACGCGTCCAGATGGGCTCTGGGGTCCAACGGGGTTGTTTCAAAGGGATAAAGGGGAATGAGCCTAAAATTGACCACTCACTTCCATCTAGGGCCGAGACTGAGGGTGAACTGTGTCATGGCTTTAATCGTCCTTTGTGCTTTCATGGCACGTAATATGCACCAAAGTTTCTGCAGAAAAACACGGCGTCACATAGCAGACGCTTCCAATACTCGGAGCGTGAGATCCTCATATTTCCCATGTCCTACAAATACAGTGTTTTCTCTGTGTCTCTCTGTCCTTAAATTTTGCTATTAAGTAAAAACAGTACAATTCATTTATCTTAACACAGTCTGTGACTTTATGAATTTAGGACATGTAGAAGCTTCATTCAGCTAATTGTTAGAACAAGAGTTTCCAAGTCGCAATGCTTTTTATTTTGGTTCATAACTTTTCACTGCCGTTATTTGCACCTATTTTATATGCATATTCTTCAGTTCCACTCGTGTCATAGAGTTAATAATTTTTTAAATTGATTAAGGGAAAATTAAACACTTTATTATCCAACTAATGCACAATATACAATATGTAGATACAATTAAAATTATAAAATATTTAAAAGTGCCTTCCTGTACAGTGAACTACACACACGCACAACGGGTCACAATATGCTGCCATAACACCGACCTTGTCCATGTCAACGGACACGATAGAACCATTACTGTAATTTTTAGCCAAGCAACTGTACAAGTCTCCCTGATGGTGGATACTCTGTGATCCGAAACATGTTGGAGTACTTTTAAATATTTTATGATTTTAATTGTATCTACATATTATATATTGTGCATTAGTTGGATAATAAAGTGTTTAATTATCATTGATGCATGGTGCAAACATGAAGATGATTAAGGGAACAATTTTGTAATTTATCCTTTTGCACCCTGTATATACTCTCTGTGCAATAAATCTTTTCTTTTTAAATAAGATTCTCCATTGTCTTTGCGACCAGATAAATTCCTTAGTTTACATGGGGCTTAAAAGCTATTGTTTCGATGGACCTTATGCAGAAATGTAAAAGGTATTGTTTCGATGGACCTTATGCAGAAATGTAAAAGGTATTGTTTCGATGGACCTTATGCAGAAATGTAAAAGCTATTG
>Ga0123354_10018209_pt1 | contig 11011 bp, 8 predicted proteins | sample TergutLab28metaG_2_FD_97872 | JGI IMG/M metagenome (GOLD analysis project Ga0123354, IMG submission 97872) | Labiotermes labralis P4 segment gut microbial communities from Petit-Saut dam, French Guiana - Lab288 P4 | ecosystem: Host-associated > Arthropoda: Insects > Digestive system > Gut ... | reverse complement strand
TCAGCCCCCACCCTCCAGGGCTGCCTGGTAGCAGTACAGACTCTCATCCAGACTCAGTCCGATCTGTCCAAGGCCTCCGACCAGTTGCTGCAGGTGGCTCAGCAAGTGATGCAAGACAGTGCGTCCACGCAGCAGTGTTCGGTCCCCGGTGTCACGTCCTCCCCATCGCCGTCGGGTTCCCCGACCGGTTCTTCGAGTTCCGGTTCCCCGACTGGCTCTTCTTCGACGTCGGCCTCTTCATCCCCATCTGCGTCGGTTTCTCCACCTTCGTCGGGTTCGACCTCAACTTCTCACCCCTCGTCGTCCTCGACACCCCCACCGACTTCTGAGTCGTCACACTCGTCGACTCAGTCCCAGACTTCGGTCTCTGCGGGTTCCGGTGGAACCTCATCTCTGGGATCGGGCGGCTCGTCCTCGCTCGGTTCTAACACGTCGTCTTTAGGTTCTGGCTCGTCGTCCCTTGGTTCGCTGACCTCGTCCAGTCTGGGTGGTGCAGCCGGTCTGAGTTCATCTAACCGAACTGGCGGCTCGGGCGGCTCAGGCAGTTCCAACGTCAGCGTGGCGACTGCCGAAGCACAGGTGACTGCTGCTCAACAGGCCCTCGACCAGGCGAAAGCCAACTTGGCCCAAGCGACGATGACCTCTCCCATTGATGGGGTGGTCGCACAACTCTCCTTCGCTGTCGGTGATTCAGTCTCCACCTCCACGTCGGTCATCGTGATTGGCACCGGCCCGGCCACTGTGACATTGTCGGTACCAGTGGCCAGGGTCCCACTGATCAAGACTGGCCAGCAGGCGACGATCTCCCAGAACTCTCTGACCGTACCCGCCCTGGTCAACAGCGTGTCCCTCGTCCCCGTGTCGGGAACGGATTACTCGGTCACTATCGCAGCCACCGACTCTCAGGCCAACCAGCTCTTGGCCGGGGCGCCAGCGACCGTGACGATCACCACCGCCAACGTGTCCGGGGCAACCCTCGTGCCTGTCAGTGCCGTCACCCTGGATGCTTCAGGCGCCTCCGGTACGGTCCAAGTCGTTGCCAACAACGCGGTGTCAACGCAGAATGTCACAGTCTCAGCCGTCGGTGACACCGAAGTGGCGGTTTCCGATGGAGTCAAACCTGGCGATCACGTGATTCTCGCCGACAACTCCGTGGCTCTGCCCACGTCCACCAATGGTGTCGGCCAAGCCCTGACCGGTGGCGGTGGCGGCATGGGCGGCGGCGGCATGGGCGGCGGCGGTGTGACCGGAGGAGGCACGGGCCGTGTCATCACCAACGGTGGCTCCGGTGGTTCCGGCGGCTCCGGAGGTACGGGGGGCCGCTGATCGGTCGACGCGTGCCGTACCATCATCTGAACACCACATCGAATCATCGATGATCACCATATCTGGTGTGATCAGTCACCTCATCCTCCCACATGTTGTGGTCGCGTGTCGTTACTGCCAGTGGCGGGTTGATTGCACACCGTACCTCAACCCCGCTTTGACGGGAAAGCTGGTTGAGCACGTCGTCTAGAATGACCCCATGCCGAGGCGAGTGAGCACACCACCGGCAGGCGATCCCGAAGCCTTGGACTTGCGTGAGCGTCTGCTTGCGGGGGCTGTCCCACTTCCCGGGTACACCCCAGGCGATCCGCTGGACCTCAGACTCCTGGGCATCGGCGAAAGCCACGTTGCCTGGCTGGTCAGTTACAGCCCAGAGGAAAGGGTGGATCGCGTCCTGCGCATCCCTCGTCACCCCGTGGACCAGATGCCCAGACCGATGCCATGGGAGTACGCCGCACTGACCCGTGTGCCCGCTGAGGTGGGGACCCAGGGATTGCTCATGTCCGACTCCGCCGACAACCCCCTGGGCCGACGGTACATCTTGTCGACTTTTGTCCCCGGCCAGCCCAAGCCGATTGCGCAGTGGACCAATGAGGACCTCGCCCGGTTCGCGGCAACCCTGGTTCGCCTCCATCGGGAAACCGGCGATGTCCACGGCCCTGTGGCCAGCCCAGAGACGGGCCCCATCAACGTGGTTGCCAGCATGGAAGAGGGGTGGGTCTGGTGGTCCGACCACGAGCCCACGATCGTTGTTCGTCCGGAGGTGCAAGCCTTGTGGTCCAACGTCCGCTCCTTCGTAGACGCCCATGCCCAGGCCATATCCACCATCGATCGTTTCCCATTAGTCCATGCCGACTCCTGCGCCACCAACGTCCTTTTTGACGGCGATGACGTCCGCCTGATCGATTGGGAGTGGGCCGAGTTCTCCGACCCTGCCCGAGACCTGGCCCTCATCGGCGGCGAAATCCATGGTGGTCCTTGGTACGTCCCGCTGGCCCCCGATCGAATCGACCGATTCCTGATTGCCTACGCCGATCTTGCCGGAATCAGCCAAGCCGATCGGCCCGGGCTCAACCTCCGCCGTCAAACCTGGATGGTGTACGAACGTTTCATGTCCTGGCTGCTCGTCCTGTCCCGTCAACGAACCCACCCCGGCTCCGGCTATGCCGACACATCTGCCATGATGCGGCAAACATTGCAACGGTTCCTCGGGATGGACTGATCCTATTCGGGGGATTCACGGGCTATCCACGAGCCCTGAGTTTGGGTGTTCGTTGTAGTCAAGCCCGAATTCACCGATTGCTGGCGTCGCGAGCGACACTGTGGGGGTGCGATGGGTCGGCGGGTGGCGTGAGGGCAGACTGGACGTGAAGTGGAGCGACGCCCGACGAGCCAGCGTGCCTCCACAGCGTCGCGCAGCAGCCATGGATCGGTGCATTCGGGTCAAGCTAAAAAATCGGTTGAAGTCCCGGTACCTTGTCGATGGCCCCTCCGGCGTACCCTCTGTGCTGGTGTCCACGTGGCTCAATGTCGGCGGGCGCCTCGTCCCCCCAAGATGTCCATCCAGGCCGGGGGTGGCGGGCGAACAGTTCCAGGTACGGCCCAGGCGAACAAGCCTCGATCAGCGCGTACTGCTCGTCCGGCTTGCGGGAGTGTTCGCGCTTACGCGTCTCAATCATGTTGACCTGGCTGCGCCCAGGTGCCAGAGTCCGCAGTGACCCTCGTACCCCGAAAAGGATCAACTCTGTGACATTGCGGAAATAGAACCCCACCCCGCGCCCGTCCGGACCCCCATCTTTCCGCCGTTTAGCCCAAACGATGTTGGAAACATACCGGAACCCCCAGGCCCGCATGACCGCCAGCCCCTCCACCAGCAGTGCGTTAGGCACCCAAAGATAAAGATGAGCATTGTCCGCTGCCACCGTGGCTACATCAATAGCACAAATCTCATCAAAAGAGAGCGTCCGATACCGATCCAGCCGCCGATGCTCCGGCGCCACTTTCCCGGTCCGATTCAGAAACCGCCACGGCGGATCCGCCAAAACCGTACCAAATCCCAACTCAATCCGGGGCAAACTGTGAGCCCCATCGTCGATGTGCAACGAGTCCGCATCTGCGTCGCCAACAACCGGCACACCAGCAACACCCCGCTCCGCAAGCCCCAGCGCAAGCGACCCCCCCACCCCGTCGTCAGTGGTACCCGTCACATGTGTCACGACAACCAGATTAGCAATCATGATGGGCAAACGCGCGGCATCAGTCCTGTCCAGATTCAACCAGCGGCCGAAGTTCTGCAGGCAACCGCATCCGGGCCTGCTGATCGCCCGAACGTGCCCGGTCGAGAAGCTCCAACGTGCCCGTACATTCTGCGCCTCGATGAGACCGGGGCTCAGGGTTCTCCGTGACGTGAGAAAGAACCTTTCGGTACTTGTCGGGTATCTGCTCCTGCACCGTGGACAACTCTTGGTGCACACGTGGGGTTGCGGCCACATGGCCTGCCCCATGGCGAGAAGTGACTATGGTTGTCGATACGTTCTCGCTTGATTCGGGGTCATACCAGTCCCTCAACAGGCCGACCGTCAACCGTAAAGATTCGCTGCCAGCGGACCTCCACTGGAGATGGTGACGCAGCATGGGATCTCTCAACTCGTACCAAGTGTGGCGCTGGTCACCATGTGGTTGTTTCATGGCCCGGACCCACCTGTTTTCTTTCAACAGTCCGAGGGCCTTCGTCACGGTTTGTGGGGTGAGGCCAGTCTTGACTGCAATTTCGGAAGCTGTCAACGCAGCTGATGGGCCCTCGGCGAGTTGGCGTGTGATCGCCTGCTGGTTTCCGGGAAGACTCCACAATAACTGTTGATAGCACGGAACAAGTCCTTCTATCAGTCCTTCGACCGCCGGGATCAACTCGTCCAAAGTGTCGACACTCAAGCAGTCGGAAAAGACCATCCAGATCCGTGGAGACCCATCCGTGAGTTGGCTGACCGCTCGGATCCGGGCTTTGCCCCAGTCCGACTGTAGGGCTTCGGCCAGTTTGTCGTCTCCACGATCCCTGGCTAGCAGGGTCAACAACTGGCGGCCATCCTCAGCGGTCAGTCCGTCGACTGGCATCTCGGTCAATCCCCCAAACCACGGCATCTTCCGATTGCGTACTGCATCAAAAAGGGCCGGTGTTGCCGCCAGAATGAGGACACGACCAGAGGTTTCGACCCAGGCACGCAGATCGTCTTGCCCAGCCAGACCGATGGCACTGAAAACCTTGTCAAGGTTCTCGATGACAAGGGCAAGAGTACGTGTCCCAGCAGTGTCAAGCAATGCTTTCTCTAGCGCTCCCGCAGATCGCTCCAATCCGACATCAACCCCCAATCCACGCCCAAGTTCTCGGAGTAAATCCACATACGAAGTCAGCCCAATGGCATCCTCGGGTATTCGCGCGATGAGCAGGCCTGCTTTGATCGTCGGGTCTGCCTCGGCCCGGTGGATCGCAACCTGGAGGAGGTGTGTCTTGCCCGCTCCTCGGGGGCCCACCAAAATCGTGTGCTGTCGTGTTTTCGTTGTCGCCGCCAGTCGCATCCGCTCATCCAAGACAGCCAGCAGACGATCCCGGCCGACCGTACGCCGCTCAAGATCCTCAGGGCGCTCCTGACTTGGGGTGAACGGACGAGTGCTCATTCAAGCCTCCGATTTCGTCCCACCAGGGCTTGAGGATCGCCAATGCCTCCAGCATTCGGTGTCAGTGGGTCGAGCCCCTCCGGAATATCGGGCGCCCATTCCAGGTCAATGTCATCAATCACATTAAAAATGTATACGTCGAATATAACGTACGTCAAAAGTAACGTACGTTATATTCGACGTACGTTTCACCTGACTTGCGCCACGTCCGAGGTTATGTGGTTTCATCGGTTCAACCGCACTTGATATCGTGCCTTTTGGATGGACAGGTCGGGCGAACCGAGTGCGGTTGATCCACGTGGGCAGAAGATGCATATCCCTATCAGCTTCAGAGATGAGGCTTAAAGAATTCTTTCACTGTAGAGGGTGTCGGGCGATTACTCGATCCAGTGGTCGGACAATCTTAGTTCATGCACCTCAAAGTAATAGAGATCCTAAGTGCTGTGCCCCAAGCATCTGTAGTAAGGGTGATCAAGAGCGTTATCCCAGGTGTGGATAACTCTACTGAAAGAGTCGGTCATGGTGTGGAATGGATGTCAGAATTACTTCACATCGGCGAGGACACCATGAACAAGCTGAAATACATCACAACCATTGTCGTTTTAGCCGGTACCCTGACAGCATGTTCTCCGAGAGTCTCGCCTACACCCACAGCCCCCGTTGACTCTTCTGTCCCTGCGACGGAGTCGACGCCCATTGTCACCCCAACTCCCCAGTGGACTACTGAGGAGCAAGCCGCCATCGACTCCGTACAAAAGTATCTTCAAGTCTGGGCGACCATCGGACAAGGGCTTCCCGATTCCAATGTGGCCCAGATCCGTAATGTCGCCTCAGACCCCATTGCGAATGACACTCAGGACCTCATGACCCAGTGGGCGGCCAAGGGCTGGCACCTGGAGGGGGCCCCTAGTTTCGTACCGAGCCTTGTCACGCCCGGAGCTCTGGACGACCAGGGCCAGCGATATCACGTCTCCGGGTGCTACATCATCACAGGCTCGTACCTGGCCGACTCTGCAGGCAATGAGGTTGGCACGAGACGTGCAGAACGATCTCCAGGCACATACGAGGTGATCCAAACCACGTCAGGTGCGTACTACGTCACCGACGATTCAACAGAGGACGGGACATGCTAAAGGGAGCATCACTTGCAATGAGCATTGGTCTCCTGATCATGGGCGTTCTGTGCGTCCCTTCAGACAGTGCTGCTGACGGTTCTGCGGACGGATGTACGGCAAGCGTGAAATTGGAGTCACAGTACGACAGTGGATCCGCGACGACAAGTGTCTCATGTAGGAGCACCGTCGGCGGTTCATCAGGGCAGTCGTCCGTTTCACATGACTCGTCTGGGACCTCGCAGACGAGCTCATGTCATGACTCAAGCGGAGCTGAAGTTGCTTGCTGGGTCGATGACTATTGGTGGAGTTCGACTTTCAATCTCTACTGTGAAACCGCCCAGTTGGCGGATGACAATGTCTTGTGGAATCTTCACCGGGATTCACAGGGCAATCCGCAAGGGACTTTCTACATGTGCCGCAGTTTCGGTAAGGAAGCTACCACGGATGCTCCATACTGGTCGGAAACCGGTCCGGCAACTCCAGTCAAGCCCGGTGCTGATCCCGTTACTGTGGTGCGATCTGCTGTTGCGTCGCTGGGTCTGCATCCCCCTACTGTTGGGGTGGGAGCTTATACCTACCCCGGGTACGAAGACTGGGGACTTTCATGGTGGGTCGGAGCACCCATGTGGTTGTGGGTCGACTCCACCGATCCCCTGCAATGGGGTACTCACACAGTGACTGCCACGCAAGACGGAATGACTGTCACTGCATCCGTCACTGCCACCCAAGTTAGGTTCGACCCTGGAGACGATACTGAACTGGTCACATGCAGAACCCCTGGGACTCCTCGTCCTTGGAATCCTGACGATCCGTTGTCGCACCACTCCCCGACCGGATGTGAGCACACGTACCTAACCACCAACCAACTCGGAGACAAGACCTCCCGCTTTTCAGTCAGTGCCACCGTCACTTGGACAGTGGATTGGACCACCACCGATGGACAAGCTGGCACGTTCACCACAGACATCACCTCGGCGACTACCCCTGCCATCCATGTCGGTGAACTGAGCGTCGTCCTGACTACTCCACCGCACTGACCAGTCGTGTCGTCACATGCGAAATTCGAGTCATGGGATTCCCTTGCGCGGTCGTCCGGGTCTCTTGACCCACCCGTCATAGGTGAGTTGGTACGACACATGACTCAAGCTGGTGTTCGATGCACTCAGCTGAAATCAAGTGTTTCACAAGTAAAAACGTCGTCCACTAAACAGAGTTTCCGTTATTCGCGTCTAGTACTCGCACTGGAAAGAATGAGTGGACACAAGAGTGGGGACCAGTCCGAGGCATGGTCAGGCTGATCCCCACAAAATGTTTGTAAATCTGATCTACTTTAGTTGTTCGTTACCTGTGGCGGTGTCGCGAGGACACGATGAGGGCCCGGTCCCGAATTCAAGTTCACATCGGTGAAGGCGTTCGGATCGGTGGTCAGAATCTGGACGAGGAGGTTTTGCAGATACTGGCTCAACGCTGTGAGGTGCTGCTTGTCAGGCGAGGCGTTGTAGTACTGGTTCCAGTACGTGTACTGGGTGATCTCCTGCTGGAGCGCGCTCTGGCCATGGTTGTGCGACGACTGCTGGGCAGCGCTTGGTGCCGTACTGTCCGTTGGTGTGCTGGTAGTGGTTGGATCAGCCACAGGCGTGCTGTCCGCTGTCATATCATCTGCAGGTGCGCTGTCATCGGGTGTGACGTCGACCGGAGTGCTGTCGCTGACCTGTGACGGCTGTTGAGCCGTGTCCGTGCCGGCGTTGGTGGGTGGTACTGCCAACACGGAAACATCCGGTACGGCGATCGGCGCCGCGTTCGACTGCGAATCGGATGGGCCACCGCTGAGCACCCGTGGATCGTTGGTCAGCAACTCACATTCGAGAGCGGAGAGGAACTGGTTCAACGCGGCGAACATATGTTGTTCCGACGTCGTCGTCCACGAAGCTGGATTCTCCTGCATGTCTTGTATTGCTGCGGAATAATACTGCCCCCAGTACGTCGCGTTGTTGAGCTGGGCCTGGAGTGTGGCCTGATCCATCGGCGACTGGCCACTGCTGGCAGCCGCACCAACTACAGGTGTGCATTGCGTACCTCCAGAAGGCTGATCACACGTGTAAACCCCGTACAGAATTCTCGACTCGATGCCTTGGACGTACTGGTTGAGACCGGTGAACATGTTCTGTTTGGAAGACTGTGTCCACGACCCTGGATTCTGCCGCATGTCTTGGATTGCTGCGGAATAATACTGATTCCAGTAACTGGCATTGTCAAGCTGACTCTGGAGAATAACCTGATCCTCATTGGGAGAGGATTGCTGGGTAGGAGCAGTGTCTGTTGCCTGAGGGGCCGGTGCGAGTGCCTGACTGGACCCCTGATCCGAAGACAGCTGCCCGGTGTCAAAGGCATCCGGATTGTCCGCCAGAATCTCTGCCTGGAGGGTCTGGATTTTCTGCTCTGTCAGCGTGAGTCGCTGCTGAGAAGTGGCTGACCACGAAGTCGGATCATCCTGTTTCTGCTGCAACATCGAATCATATGACTGACTATAGTAATTGTATTGATCGGTTAATTGCTGGAGCGTGAGCCCCTGCGTCGAATCGTCGGCCACGGCGAGACTGTACCCGCCACTAAAAATGACCAGCGAGAGCCCCGTTACGGCTGCCAAGCCCTTGATTGACTTGTTCATCGTACTCTCTTCCTTGTAATGAATGACGCTGATCGGACGACCAGTGAGTGTGCTTCCACCCGAATCCACCGATCCATGGCTGCTGCGCGACTGGGTGCCGGTACGCTGGCCCGCCGGTCACCGTTCAACAGACGTCCTGTCTGCCCTTACCGCAACCGCCGACCCATCGCATCGGCACAGTGTCGCTCACGACTCCAGCAATCGGTGGATTCGGGTTCCACTACTTTCGACTGTAAAACGAACGTAGTGTCATGTCGATGGGACCAATATCCCATGTTCCTATATATTTGCTTGTCAAGACCATTTAATTCAGTAAAAAATGAGTAAGATCCTTAGCTCACAGGCATGGCCCTGTCCGAGTGGTAGTGAGGTTCAGCACGCTCCCAGCCACATCGCAATGATGCATAGCACTTCATACCATGCCCATGGAAGAAGGAACCCGCAGCACCATGCTGGAGACCTTTACGCAAACTGTGGATTGGCCCACACGACCGTCACCTGTGACGGAGGAGACTGAGCGGCGACGAGCACAGTCACCTTCAAACGCACGCGCAGGATCGTCGACACATCAACGTTGACGTCAGTCGTGTGACCGTAGGTCATATCCGCAGACCACAGGGAGTTCCCTTCCAGATCAAGGACCTCGAAACGGGTCGTCACGTCGGTGGAAGTGGAATTGTCATCCTGGCCGACCGTGGCCTGAAAGGTCGTGACTCCGACAGGCACAATATAATCTAAATAACCATTGTCACCAACGTTTTGGCTTCGGGCATTCATTTCGCAGGCCTTGGCGTCTGTGTAGACAGTTTTGGACAGGGTTGCCGTCTTATTCATCCAACTCCAGGCGCTGCAGCCACCTGAATCAACAGTAGACAGATCTGCCAGGCGAGTCGTCTTTGACGCCGACGTGTCTGCGCCGGGGCTAGGAGAGGAAGTGCCAGGGCTCGGCGAGGCCGTTGGTTGCGGAGTCGCGGTGCCCTGAGGTGTGGCACTCGGCGATGGAGTCGCGGTGGGGGTCATGGGGCTTGCAGGCACTGTCACTGTCTCAGTAGAGGTCACGATTACCTCTGGCTGTGTATGAGAGGAAAAGGCCCCACCCACAAGCCATCCAATAGCGATCCCAACGACAAGAACGATGACAAGAGCAACAATGACAACTTTCTGCCGAAGCAGGTAAGTCCACGACGGGTGCTCCTTCGGATCATTCATGAAAAACTCCCCACTCCCACACAATAATGATTCAAATATTAACCGCTCAAGCCCCAGGCCTGTTATCCAAACCGTCAATCCAGTCTGAGTTAATCATGGTTTGTCTGCCTACGCAACGATTCAGTTGCATTCATTAAGATACTTTCGCAAGAGTGCTCCACTCGAATCAGCTCACAGCGTCCTGTCCGTACTGCTCACTGATGTTGCCCCAGGTGGCCGCCGAGACGCGAGAGTGGAAAACTGTCACCATGGGGAAATCCACAGCAACGGTAGCCACTGCGATGAGTCAGCCGGGCCATCATCGCCGGGCCGGAGTGAGAAAGCGTGTCACATCCGTTGTTGCTGGTGTTCTGGGGATGGCCCTTGTCGCGGCCATGTCCGGTTGCACCATCTCCCCGCCTGGTCCCGTGCCAACGCCCGTGGTCACCCCCGCGTATGGGGTTTTCGCGCCGACGGTGGCGTGGTCGGCGACGTTCGGTGGCACTGGCGAGGATCAGTTCTGGGCATTGGCTGTTGCTGACGATGGCAGCATGATTGTCGCAGGGGACACCGACTCGGCCGATGGCGATTTTTCGCCCAGTCAGGGGGACTGCGACGCCGTACTGGCCCGCGTCTCGCCCGCTGGTGAATTGGAGTGGTCCTTGACCCTCGGAGGTACGAAAGACGACAGCTTCCGGTCCGTGTTGCTTCAACCCGACGGCAGCATCGTCGCAGTCGGATACTCGGACTCGGTCGACGGTGATTTCGTCCGAAACGGGGGGAGCGGCGGCGGGATCGCGGCCAGGGTGACGGCTGACGGGCACCTCTCCTGGGCCCGGTCCTATGGGTCAGCCTCGGATACCTTCTTGTCGGCCGCCATGGAACCGGACGGCAGCATCATCGCATCGGGATGGGGCCAAGGCCCCACTGGCCTGCTCGCACACATCCTGCCCACCGGAAAACTCGACTGGATCAACGACTATTCAGACAACGGTGAAACCATGTTTGCATCAGTCACCATGGGTACAAGTGGAGATGTCGT
>Ga0123354_10018207_pt1 | contig 11011 bp, 4 predicted proteins | sample TergutLab28metaG_2_FD_97872 | JGI IMG/M metagenome (GOLD analysis project Ga0123354, IMG submission 97872) | Labiotermes labralis P4 segment gut microbial communities from Petit-Saut dam, French Guiana - Lab288 P4 | ecosystem: Host-associated > Arthropoda: Insects > Digestive system > Gut ... | reverse complement strand
TATAGCTCTACTCTTCCATGACCGCGGCACTAGAAGGGGATGAGTGGTCAGCAGCACGCCCCGGCCGTACTTTACCCCCGGGAAAGACCCGGTACCCATTTTACAGGAGGCTGGGAGTGCCCCAGGGCCGGTCTGGACGAGCGGAAAATCTCGTCCCCACTGGGATTCGATCCCGGACCGTCCAGCCCGTAGTCAGTCGCTATACCGACTGAGCTAACTGACCCACACAGACACACACACACACACACACACACACACACACACATATATATATATATATATATGACTCCGTTACATGCAGGTGCAACTGCGAAATGTCATTACAGTCATTTCCGACTTTCCAAGTGACTTAGCGACTCGCTAAGGACCGGACGGTCCGGAAATCTAATCCCGGTGTAGGAAAGATTTTTCCACACCTGTCAAGACTGGCCACAGGGCCCACCCAGCCTCCTGTGAAATGGACACCGTGTCTGTTTCCTGGGGATACAGCGGACGGGGCGTGACGTTGACCACTAATCCACATCTAGCACCCAGGTTAAAGAAAGAGTAGAGCTCTATCTCTACTCCCCGTCTGGGCCTTCATGGCTTGTTCTAGGGAAAACGTTATCTTTTTTCCTTAAATTACATTACAACAATTTTTAAAATTCTCGCTTGCAAACATGGCTACGCAGCGATTATTTCGCTGTAATAATTTGTAATATACGAATATACGTAATATACCTGTTAGAAATTAGACACAGCAATTGTCTGTAATTACCAACATTAGGCCTACTTCATGTAAGTATGCGGAAAGTTCTCGAAAGAATTTCCTGTTCCGAACTATCAGTGTACTGAAGTAGGGCAAAACAAGACACAAAATCTAGGAAATTCTGTCATCCTTGGAATTCGTGTGACACCTATTGTGATTTAAAATCTAATAAGATTTCTAACAACGTTACAGAATGAGGGTTCATGATATTACTAGAATTCCAATCATGTATTCCCCGACTCCCAGCCGTCATCCTGTCAAGTGTGCGAAGTGTGGATCTGAAGGAGAAAATACGGTAGCCTTTTTCCTAGGTGGTTATAAGTGAAAGCACTGGTTCGTGTTAGGCTAGGTTAGGTTTCATTAGCTTCGGCTGGTTAAACTTCTGCTTTTCCGATTACCGAGTCACGAGATTAATCCTCTACGACGTCCTTCTTTCAGACGTGCGAACTGACAGGAGTGGAACAAGAAATCTGAAGGGAATCACTGCTGGGAGAAGTCCAATATCTTACGAGCAGACGTCGGGTAATCAAGTAATGGACTGGAGATAAAAAATACTACACCAACATGAAGGGCAGTATTTTACAGGAACGGTGTTTTAAACTGCAAAAATTCATATAATCAGTGTGTTTGAAGGATTTAGAGAACATAATTGCACCACATTGCAAGAAAAGTTCATTACAGTAAATACTAAGAACGTTATTTTATTTTCCATGTGTTCATTACAGTTTCGCGCCTGTTGTGATATTTTACAAGCTGATTGTCACGTACAGTCTTCACGCAAGTGTTGCACGTAGATTATAGCACAAAGTATATCAGGGCTGACAAACATGCGGTCCTCGGACATCTGACAGTTTCGCTAATAGAAATTAACAAATATAATATGATAGCTGAAGAATAAAAAACCAACTAGATGCCACTTATTATTTTACTGTACTTCTTATAGGCTCAACGTATTTCGGGCACTACTATGCCCATCATCAGGAGTCCGCGACTACAATGTTGATTACCACATTGGTCGTTTCGTTCTTGGTTTGCTGTATGTTGGAGGTTCGGTGCAGTTAGGCTGGAATAGTGTCCGGGCTGCAGGCTAAAGTCGTGCTTTAGCCTGCAGCCTTGAGCCTATAAGAAGTACAATAAAATAATAAGTGACATCTAGTTGGTTTTTTTATTCTTCAGTTATCACAACGATACAGGGTCCAATAAACATCAGAAAATATGACAGGTATACAAAATGTAATATGGCAAATTTATTGGCAGGGAAAATGTTTAGAAATCGTAACTCATCACTTTGAAGGCAGCACGCAGTAAACCATTCTTTGTGTTTTAGAGAATTTGGTACGGTCTACTACCTTGTCGTTCATCCATAAGTTGAGCCTAACGTATTGGTTGTAAATAACGCCCTCCAAGTAAACACAATCCCCCTCCCCCCCCCGGTTTTTCGATGTACGCATACACACGTGTAGCCCTCAGGCGAGTCCTTAACGAATTATGTGGACCCTCCTGTGAGTCGAAGTTGGCCAGCCCTACAGTATGTAATGCGGTGTGTTATGATTGGGCGGTAAAATGTTTCGACACTACTGGGTAATCGTCCGACCATAACAGATGCGCACGCACTAATTACCAAATACGAGGAAATGTATGCAATATTTCTTGTGTACACGAAACATTATTTATTCTTTCAATTTTGAGAGTTCTTCTGTCAGTAATTACAGTGGCCCCTCGCCCAGTGTGGAGGGTTCAGGCAAGTTATAACGGACTGTTGGACAAAGCCGCATTGCGCGAAATTTTTTTGAAACAATAGGATTACTTGACTGCGGATGCTTATGGATCCCTCTCCCCCCCCCCCTCCCGCGCACTGCTTCAAATACATGTATCTTTTGCACACTTAAACATTTACACAATGCTTGGGTGGCTGAAGCTGTCAGCTTCCATTGCGGTATAGTTGGCAACTGCCGGCGTTTATCCGCGTGTGTCTTCAGTTTTCAGTTTCCGTCAGTTTTCCATATGTTTAATTATTTTCAACCACGTAAAGTGAAAACCGCGCTGTGCAAAACTGGAAGAGCGAGAGGTAACCCTATTCAGCCCCATCTTTCATTAGTTTATAAATCGCCACCATATAAACAATATCGATACACTATACAAGACTGAGCAGACATTAATGGTAAAAACACATGTATAATCTGTAGCTTGCACGGCAAAAAAATGGAATATGTCTGCAGCTATCGGCCCTAACCGACTATCAGCTAGCTATGAGCTAGTTGTATGGGCAGGTACATAGCTTACATGGCACAGACTGACATCCTAGCTTTTCGGTTCTCTGTTGACAAGAACAAAGATGGCTGTCGAAACGGTTTGTTCGTCTTCAAAACACCCGATGCGACTGGTAGCCTGACAGAGCGTTACTAAATAACACAAGTTCATACAAATCGGCTTAATTACACACAGAGCATTTCAAAAAGTCCATTTTATTGTACTCGGCAATATTTTTTTTTGTCTTATTCACGATACTTCATAGTCTTTAGAGACGAACTACGTATTTTATTCTGACCTACATTGCTACGTTGTCTATATGCTGCAGGCGTCGCCCAAACGTTCAGCCTGCTTTATTCTGGCTCCTCATTCATGAGGTTTCGAAGTCACACACAACGACGCACCACAGTCGGTAGGGTTTCCCTGGACGAGGGGCCAGCTCGTCACAGAGACCTCTACCTGACAACACACACAACACTCACAACAGACAAACGTCCATGCACCCGGTGGAATTCGAACCCACGATCCCAGCCCTGGACCGCGCGGCCACTGGGACATGCTCGACAATATTAGAAACAACTGCACATAATGCGACCTGATAATGAAATGTGCACCTTGAATAGCAGGTCTACAAAAAAGTAGTGAAATTTGTGGTCACTTACACGTACATGAAAATAACATAACATTTTTAAACGTTGGTGGGTTCCAAGGTAAAAAACACTCAAACATTTTTTTAAATTTTTCAGAGGTTTTCATAGTCTGGACACGGAGCAGAATTTGAGAAGAATTTGATATTTTAACAAATAATTTATTTCTCCATTTATGAAGCGATTTGATTTTGGCTTTGCTCGACTTCGAATGTACAAAAAGAACTGTTGCTGGTACGTGAACTCGAAATGCCGATGCTGGTGTACAGTGCACTAGTGTTTAAAATGTTCAAAGGTTGTATTGAAAATTCAGTTGCTCAGCTAAAATTCTAAACAAATTCTTTGTCCCTTCCCTCCCTGCTAATTCAAAGATACAATAGTTTTATTGTGCGAGGTGAGTTTTGCATAATAAATCATTTTCTGAAAGATTTCACGACATCCCTTTTGAGTGTAAATACACTTCATATGTCATAATTCCACACAACTTTACTTTTTTGGCAACGAATATTTTGAAAAAAAAAGAGGAGAGGAGGATTTCGGCTGACACTCACATCTGACACGTAGGAATTGATTCCGATTTGTTCTTGCTAAAATAATCCATCTGGCATTTGTTAGTGTCTTGTTTTGTTCTGATAGATGTCACAATACTACTGAAACAGCGCTACGATATTCAATGCTGTTCACTGAACGCACTTAGCGTCAGAACGTCAAACTTGTTCATCACTCAGTATTACTACACAGATATATATATATATATATAATATACATATATATATATGTATATGCAATATTTATATCAATACCAATCAACAACAGTTTCAACGAGTAAAGAAAGCAGCGCGTTCAGGTTGCTACACGCTGTGAAGATAAAACAATGCAAAAAGTGTCGCAAAACAGCCGAGAATGATAAATAAATGAAGGTAAATTTTTATCTTTGGTTAGCCTTAATTAAAAACCATATTTTTTTGACGTAAGGATGTGTAGGTGTAATTTCATGGAACTCGAACACTGTTGTGTACTTTCTTTTGGGTTATCACACGGCGTCTGAATATTATGTGCTCATGTTTCGGAACACCCTGTCTGTTCCATCTTCATACGTGGTTTAAGTAGGTTAGAGACAGACGCTGGGGAATCACCCAAAAGAAAGAACACAACATTCAGAAAAAGGCGAAAGTTTGAAATCAAGAACTCTAACACCTAATGAAATTACTCTACAGGTGCAAGTTAACGTTATTTTGCCACCACCAAATGCTTCGCGGTACCCACTAGACAGAACACGATATGGGGCACGAAGAACAAAACAATTTCTGCCCCTGACAGGAATAAAACGCTGGACGTTCAACCAATAACCAGTCATTGTACTGAAATAGAAATCCCGCCTCAAGACAAAATATTATTAACAAACACATCTTTGTCATTTTCCATCACACCATGCACGTCCCTTTCCGAAGATTATTTCCTACACTCGTGATAGAGAAAAGCAATCCCGCCAAGTTTTTTATCACGCATTTTGGAAAATATTAGAGTATATCTACTGTACACATAATTTATATGTTCAGGATATTGGAAACAATAACAAGAAAATGCGATAATAAATTTAAGATGGACCTGAAGGAAACAGGATGTGAGACAGCAAAGTTAACGGGACTGTGTAAGTTCCATGTTCAGAGCAGGACTTTGCTACCAGAACAATTCAACCCTCGAGTTATGCAGCCAGATGTTTGTATGGTTCGTTCGTTGGTTGGATGGTTGATTAATTAGTTAGATTTTTATTTGGGAAATAGGGATTTTTATAGACTTTTATACATTTAATAATTAATTACATTTTAACTCAATTCTGTATTTAATGATGAGCTAACAAACGGACATCTGCTGTGTCAGATCGATAAAAAGAAATAAAAATCACAAAAGAAGAAATGAACAAAATTCAAGAAAACAAAAAAAAAAGGTTACGAAATACAAATAAATTAATACTAACAAAAAAACATCCAGAACAGCAATAGAGAACCCACTTCATGTGACTGACAAGACGTAACATATGCAGCTTCTGCAGAAATCACAAAAGTTGGGATGCAAGGCCGTCCAAACAAGACATAAGTTCTGAAACACTTCGAAATCCACGTCATCCGCAAAACCCAAAAATCCATAAATTGAAAACTATGATAAACTAAAAAGGCGTCAAAAACGACAAAATCTGGGGTAACACGCGGCACTGCTATGACCTCTATATCATGAGCTGCTGATCTCAGCCGGAGGCTAAAACCAATATATAAATCACGCCAAATCAATACACACCACAAGCTGCAAGCGACATTAAAAGCCATAAAAGAGCTGTTGACCCTCTGTACTCACACTATGAACAACTACAGAGGATAAACATTGCATTTTCTTTCTCTATCCACTGGAGACGTTCTTTCTTTCTTTCTTTCCTTCCTTCCTTCCTTCCCATTTCTTTCTTTCCTTCTTCCTCTGCCTTCTATTTTATTTTTCTTTTCCCAACAGCCTGTTTTAGCAGTATTTGAGAGTCTCTCTTTGCCTGCAGACAAATATTATAAAAATGTATGACTTATGTGATTCTATTGGCAACATGAAAGTTGCCCTAAATAAGCAAAGAAAAACAAAAAACGAACTACAACTGACATTAGGGTCTTCAGGGGTCATTAGCCACTGCCCAACTCTATCTCCGGAGTCACAGATTAGCTCCGATTGATGGGACCAGCATAACAGGTCTGTATTTTTGTCTAAAAACACAGAGAGCGCCGCTATTTGGAGCGATACGTTTCTAGAACCAGAATAATAGGACAGACGATGTTCATTATATTTGTCCTTTCAGTAAGGGTGCTTGGTCACAAGTACTCAGATCCAGGTCACAATATTCCGTAGTTAGAGGCTAAAACAAAGCCGGGTGCAACTAATGAAGACTACGATTGAACGGATTTTACTTTACATCCCTCGAAACCAACTGCTTCATTACTTTGTTCTTGTAACAAGGTGGAGAAACAGCAATTCGCAGAGAAATGATGTGCCAGTGTTTGCATGTCGGAGCGAAGTGTACCAAGGACATGGAAGATCGCAGACGCACTGTTCGATGCCTTCTCATGACTGTCCAACGACCCGGCGTCATGTCCCAAAAGAACTAAATCCTCAGTTCCTATGTTTTCGAAGTTGTGAGTGTATAATCTTTAATAATTAATAAATAGTTCTGTTTTATGTAATTATGACTCACTTAATCACGCCGTCAGTACCTAACACTATTCAATGTCGAGTGGCTGCATAATTAAAACATAATTAATTATGAGAGGATGTAGCCGAAAGCGTTCACGTCCTGACCTTAGTCACTCTTACCGCATGTGCCGAAGAGTCTGCAGACAGTATATTCGGTCTCTGGTGTGATATTTTAACCCAGGACAATCCGAACACAAACCAGAAGTACTACCCAACTCGACCGTGCAGTTCGGCGCACTCTTAGTGAATTATCTATGGTTCAACCGTCCGAAAAGAGTGGATCAGATTTCCTGCATTTTTACATGAAGGATTCAAGTTAGTGGGAAATCTATCCTCCCATAGAGCAAATCGAAGTTGATCCTCTCTAGCCTGGATATAGGGTTTGGTGGCAATAGATAACCGATACATGACCTCATTCAATATCTCCACCCCTGTGAAGGAAATGCAATATAATCAGTCTCTCTCATTTATTTCCTCAAGGTACGTCGTACAGGGAATTGTCATCTGGTTCTCAGTACGGTTACAGTGGAATTAGACACGACAGTGATCCTACCTCTGTTTCGAGACGTATTCTTTCCGAGGGGAACTTCTCTCAAAGATGTAGCTTCCACCCTCAACAAAATTCGATAAACCATTGCATTCCAAACTTGCGTTTTTCTCAGTATCATTACTCCAATATTTCAGAAAAAAAAACTGATTTTTAGGTCTCCATTCTTCTGGGAAGTAGCGCTGTGCCACTGGGTAATTTGCACCTGACGTTTAGAGACAACTTAGTGGACTCATTAACAAGGGTCGAGAAGTCCAGAAAGAATTAGACAGGCCAACCCAAGTCACGTCCAGATATTTGAAAACTTCGGAACAATGACGCCAAATTTTATGCAATTATCAATCATCCAGTTCACTAGCGCCCCAACCGACATAAACAGATACACCATCTACACAGCCACAAAAGTCTTGAGTGGCAGCGACTGCCTAAATGACGTCACGGACAGAAAGCATTCTGTTTCTGCTGGGGGAAAATGCCTTAAAATTTGATTTAAGTGTTGTGGAGAGGCGAAGGAAACATGACATATTTAAAAGCCGGTATCAATTAGGGGAATTCCATTACCTCTGTAATAAGTTAAGGAAACATCCCACTACATTTTTTTAGTACTGCAGACGTTTACCTTCAACAGTTGATTATATATATGTATGTATATACTGTATATATGACAGCACATTTCACGCAGCTCAACAAATTTTCAGAATACAATAGCCGTGGAAAACAGACTGTTTGTGACAGTGAGGTAAGTCCATCGCGCTTTACATCTAACACACTTTTTTCAATCCCGTGATGAAGCCAGTTTGGTTCACTAGAATACTGTTACATTCGTCATGACTCTGACAACTACAATGGTAGATAAAAATAATGCATGTGGCAAGATTAATGCAAATACAGTGTCACGGTTACATGATTTACAGTAACTGCAATATGAATGAAGGAATACGTAATATCTATGATCTCTACTATAACAAACTCGTACAAGTATTTGCAGTAAATCTGTAACGATAATTAATGCTTGGCCTCACACTCCGATGTTGTTACATTGATACCAAGTACGTACTTAGGACGATCCTATAACCGTACTGTGATCAAAACTGTTCTAGTTGGGGCTGTTGATAAGGCTCAAGCATGATGCAAATTAATCTGCAGTGTTCCCATCTCATCTGCCACCATTTTTTGGAACTGTGATTTCAAAAATAACTTTTTTTGTGCGGAAGGTAGTTGTTTGACATACGGAATTAAAGCCCGGAAGAAATTTAGATCCTCATCATTGTCAACCCGTTCCTTAATTAATCACTCGAGTTTCCCATTCTCTCAACATAGCATTTCTGCTTGATAATTTATTGTCCACAACCCTCCCTTTCTCCTTGGAGCCCCTGAAGACGCAGTCGGAGCAGTATCCTGTATTTCAGAAGTGGCATCCTTTGAAAACACTGATTCAACCTCGTTCTCCTGGCTTTCCCCCACGTTTCTAATTTCTTAGTCTTGTGATTCTCGCTCTTGTATGTCGCACAGCGGTGTCAACCAAGCCCCTATTCCTATAGTCTTCATTTCAGTGATCCCACAGCGGGAGTCTCTTTTAAATCTTCCTAAATTACAGCCTCTGTCATCGAAGACGCGAAATCAAGACGCGCAATAACTACTGCCTGTCAGTTGTCTGCCCTCGCCTGTTAAACATTGCTCCTACAAGACTTGTCGGTTATTTGCAAAGCAAGTCGCGGTTGTTACAGCCCGTATTCCCGATGATCCCACCGAGACTCCTATCGGTGACGCCCACACGAGCGACCAGGAAGCCGCGGACAATCAGGCCTGGCCGCTGCTGCCTACCAGAGCGTCCGTTTCTGACGCCATCTCGCTACAAGCAGCCATGTAGGACAGCTCCATTCACATCACAAATGTTTGTCCGCGCAAGGAGCGGGCAGGAACGCGTGCACGTTGGTCGCTGGCACGCCAGAGAGAACGAATCAACCGTCGGAAGGTACGATTCAACCTGAATTTAAAGAACGAGTACATATCGCTATGCAAATATATCGCTTCCATTAGAAAAAAACTCTGTTAATTCCGTGCGGGGAAATAATAGTACTATGTTGCAGGAATCATACAACATACAAACACACATTCAGTAGGCAGATGTTTTGTCTTTGTGTGTAGAACCTATTGGTACGTACAACAACCGCTGTGCCTTAAACGGTGTGTTACGTGACGGAACGCCGAGCAGCATGATGGAGGGGCACTAACAGTTCTCGTGAAAATGGTACCTCCATCTTAAAGGTGGAATAAAATCTTTACTCTTTCAACATGAACATGCTGCCTGCCTGACGGTTTCTCGGGAACCTCGGTATCCGTCAGAAAAACCACTCGGTCTAATTTTCACGCTCACTGCCATAAGAACGTCAAATCTGATAAAATGCATCATTACAAAAGTTCGGGCGTCCTTCCACTAACAATTTTAAGGCTGAACATCGCGAGTGACTTAAGCTTCCTATTCGGGAGCTCACGCGTTCAAATGTCGGTCCAAGGAACGGCTGTCCTAACTGAATTTTCTGTCGTTTCCCTCAGTCCTTCAAAGCAAACTGCTTCGTTTTATATACTTAATTAATTAATTACTAACTTACTCCACGGAGCAGAGTCCTTATTGAGAAATTCCACGTATTTTATGGAATCCGAAGGTTCATTACCGCATTCACAAGTGCGCGCCACCTGTCCCTATCCTACTGTCTGTTTGTTTTTGGCGCGACAGCCCCCAGTGGGCCAGGGCCTCCTCATCCACGAGGTTTCTAGATCACACCCAACGACGCACCGCAGTCGGTAGGTTTCCTCTGGACGAGTGATCAGCTCGTCGCAGAGACCTCTACCAGACAACACACAACACTCACAACAGACAAACGTCCATGCCCCCGGTGGGATTCGAACCCACAATCTCAGAACCTACGTCTTAGAAAGCGCGGCACTGGGACCGGCATCCCTACCCTATTATATACTGTATTATTTACTGTAATTGACTAATTGACTAATCATTATTCAACACTGTATCATCTGAGTGTATATTATTTCCGGTAAAACCTACAGTCTGAGACACAGACAGAGAGAGAGAGAGAGAGAGGGGGGGGGACTTGGACAGTATGTCGGTTTTCCTCTCCCACCTCTCCCCCTACTGAACTTACAAAATTTACTCTTACCTCCATCCTTCGAAATGGAATCATCTACTAAAGGCAGCCTACGTCTCAGTCTGTATTTCTTATTTCCTTTTGGACCAATAGCCGGTCATGTCATGTTCTAGCGTTGTTGGCGTGTTTTGGATCAATCCACAACACCTGGCGGGTTTTGATTTCGTTAATAAGGGGCAAAGCCGTCGAACTGGACATTCTATACATCATAAGTAAGTCATACGTGTTCCATTGTGCCACCGTCGAGTAGTTTACTAATTATTAAGTTCTGTCATTTCCTACTCGCGCATGTATGAACTTTATCGTAATTTGTATCCGTGGTCGCTGTCACGGTTCCTATGAGTATACATGAACAATAGGGATGCGAATGATGTCTTTAAATAAGCCAACAATAAAGAACATAAACACGTCATTACGCGTGTATACGTAT
>Ga0123354_10018203_pt1 | contig 11013 bp, 13 predicted proteins | sample TergutLab28metaG_2_FD_97872 | JGI IMG/M metagenome (GOLD analysis project Ga0123354, IMG submission 97872) | Labiotermes labralis P4 segment gut microbial communities from Petit-Saut dam, French Guiana - Lab288 P4 | ecosystem: Host-associated > Arthropoda: Insects > Digestive system > Gut ... | reverse complement strand
CCTACACAACACAACAAGTACTCGCTAGCTCCTGAAGATGGACGTATTAACGTCTGAAACATGTTGAGCAATATATAATAAAGCAAGTGTCATCTAGTTGGTCAACCTTTATTCAAATGTAATTGGGTTGTCACCTGTTGGCAGTGGTTATTTTACAGGTATACAAAATATGGAGCTGGTTACTAATAAATTTAAGTTGGGAGGGCTACATGAGAAGCATGTAGTGACAACTTGGAATTTTGGGAACCATCTCAGCATTTGTTTATAGACACAGGGAAACCAAAAAAAAAAAACCTCTGTCGAGCTGGCCGGTCGCAGGATCTTCCGAACACTGACTTCTAGCCAGCAGTCTGGCATCTGAAGTAAAAACAGCAATACCCACGTAGCACAACAAGTACACATGAACACATTAGATGACAACAATACACACAAGACAACTACAACAATATACAAAAGACAACTAAACAACAATTTACACAAGACGACTTAAAATAAAACATGTACAAAATGTGTATATTTTCTAATATTTTTTCCCACACATATAGCTAGTACTCGCTCCATCACCCCATCCCCACACCTGTCACCACTTTACTACGTATATAAACTTTTCCCTGCTTGTGGTTTGCATTATATTTATTATTCCACTGCTTGTCCCAAGAAAATATCAAGAAAGAGCATGGAACGAGTTTCAGTGCGATGCAAATCAGAAGACGTTCCTTCCATTCGCATAACTCCAACAAAGAGTAAATAACATAAAACTGGAACACAAAGAGGCAAGAATTTTAACTTCGAATAGTTCACATCTTGCGAATATCTTTTAAATTTGAATGTGTGTACAATTTTTGCTATATATTTTACTTCCATAACTGCATTGGTGACGTATTTAAACGGTTAAAATATTTTTCAATGTACTACAATGTAGACAAGAATATGTAAATTTTTGTGAACTCCACGCAGTACAGGCTATGCGAGAGCCCTCTGATTATAATACGTATATATATATATATATATACGTGTATATGTGTGTGTGTGTTTGTGTGTGTGGTGTGTGTGTGGGTGGTGTGTGTTTGTGTGTGTGGTGTGTGTGGTGTGTGTGTGTGGGTGGTGTGTGTTTGTGTGTGTGGTGTGTTTGTGTGTGTGGTGTGTTTGTGTGTGTGGTGTGTGTGTGTGTGTGGTGTGTTTGTGTGTGTGGTGTGTGTGTGGGTGGTGTGTGTTTGTGTGTGTGGTGTGTGTGTGGGTGGTGTGTGTTTGTGTTTGTGGTGTGTTTGTGTGTGTGGTGTGTGTGTGTGGGTGGTGTGTGTTTGTGTGTGTGGTGTGTTTGTGTGTGTGGTGTGTGTGAGGGTGGTGTGTGTTTGTGTGTGTGGTGTGTGTGTGTGGGTGGTGTGTGTTTGTGTGTGTGTGTGGGTGGTGTGTGTGTGGGTGGGTGGTGAGTGTGTGTGTTTGTGTGTGTGTACTCATACAAACAAAACACCTACAGAGTTTTAAATAGTAGTTTTTAATAGCGACGATCTTTATGGCCAATAATTAATTTGTACGTATATAGGCCTATATATACACCTTGACACGTATTAACATCCACTCACTCACGTTCTGTATACACAAAGCTCACACGTTGTAAACCTGTGGTTTTGTTTTCGCGTCCCATTATCCGCAAAGACATTAAATGCAGACACTAAAATGAGGTATTTGTACGTTGGAGGCCCATAAAAACACGCAGTGCTAGGCTATTGAGATGTCCACTTTCATGAAATATTGTTGTACTTTGTTTAGTGTCACGTCCTTGTATGTGTCCTGGGACGTTGCGCACATTTTTGTACGGAACATAGTCTAGTAGCGTTATTAGTTCTGTTGTGTCTCTCTGTCAGTCGTAATAACTCATTTAACTCATAAAGCTATCATCTTGGTTTCGCCGCTGCTGAGATTCTTTGACGTCACATTTATTGTCACTCCCGACAATAAATGAAACTCAGCCTTCTTGAAAGCCGATGTTGAAAAACGGTACAGTTTGAATGACGAAGATCCTTAGGTTTGGGAACAATGCAACTTTGTTAAGGTAATTACTAGAACATTGTGTGATTGTAGAAAGTAACTATTTCTTTCTTTCTTTCATTGTTGCACCGTGCATTTGACTTGAATTCACTTTTTATTTCACCAACATATGCACTTGTAAATCGATCAATATTAATGTTAACACATTAAAACATTAAAAGATAAAACACTATGATATTAAAACTCCAACATGTTTAGGTTTTTTATATAAAACCATCATCACGGAGCAAGTTCGTGCCTAATAAAGTTGCTTTTAGTCTGTAGTTGTTTTTGAAATATGTTGGCATCATATCATATTGTGCGTGTGATGGGGTTGGATTTCTTGCTGCCAACATAATTCAAAAACAACTACAGACTGAAAGCAACTTTATTAGGCACGAACTTGCTCCCTGATGATGGTTTTATATAAAAAAACCGAAACATGTTGGAGTTTTAATATCATAATGTTTTATCTTTTAATGTTTTAATGTGTTAACATTAATATTGATCGATTTACAAGTGCATAAGTTGGTGAAATAAAAAGTAACTATTTCTTGTTTCTCCTAAACTTTAAATGCCATCTGTAGCCATAAACTTCAAAGTGATTATGCAGGCTTCGGTGGCGTCGATCTGCGCAGTTGCAATAGCACTGACTACGCTACTAGCTGGTCAGAGCTCAAGTTTCATCGAGGAGCGGGTAGATTAATTATACCTCAGTTTATTTCAATTGCCCTGCTATGTATTACAGCCCGTTTTTAAGAACACGCATATATATATATATATACATGTAAACTACCTGTCGTGCTGAAAATACACGTGCCGCCTATTTAACATTTGCCATGGGAATAACAGCGTTGTGTTACGTTTATGTTATATTCATGTTATGTTTATGTACCACGTAATGTTTGTTATGTTAATATTTATGTTTCGTGCTTTTCGTGTTCATGTTATGTTACGAGTATATTTACATTAAGTTTGTGTCTTGTTTATGTTATATTTTGCTACGTTACGTTATGTTTTGTTATGTAAGAGTTAATGTTAAACATTTTTTAGTACTATGCGAGATTTACGATCCTCAGAGTTGTGCTGAAGATTGAAGTCTTGTGGGGTATGACGCCGTGCTGATTGGTAGTTACCGAATTTTCGGAGGAGCTTGCCATTTCTGCCTTCAGTGTCTAAACGGTCCGAAAAGACTAAACTGAATTTGAGCAGCAGTCAAACACACATAGAAAAAAGAATATGCTGGATGGTTTCGGCTGCAAGAGAGGGAAACGGTTGTCTTCTTTAGGTTTCTGTGACCGTGCATCGTGAGCAAATTGTGAAGTGAGAGAGCAAACCAACAGGATGCAACAGTTAGATGTTTATTATCAACACTTTCTCAACATGTTTCGGGCATCACTATGCCCATTTTCAGGAGAACAAGACGTGTGTTATTGCACGTGGTAAACAGCGCAGCACACCACGTGCAGTAACACACGTCTTGTTCTCCTGAAGGTGGGCATAATGATGCCCGAAACATGTTGAGAAAGTATTGATAATAAACATGTAACTGTTGCATCCTGTTGGTTTTCTCTCTTACTTCACAGGTTGTCTTCTTCTTAAAATAACCAGTTCGTTGTTGAAGACAGTACATGTTGCAACAGTCCTTTCCTGCCCTTACAAAAACCTAACTACCTCGCGCCGGTTTGCATATCCTATCTCAGGGAATATTTACGTGTAGACTGTATCAGACGGACTGCAAAGTGTCAGCACTAGCAACTGATAGTAGATAATTTATTTTATTTACCACTTATTTCAAATTTAACACCAACTTTTAGCAGCCAGCAGTCTGAAGTAACCACTGCAGTTGTTTTTAGTTACAAGACTGTCACACGACATTTACCTCCCTTGGGTGCTACCGCTAGCGTCGAACACTTGTTCCTCTGACTTAACCTTATCTAGTGATTTTCTTAATCCTACGCTCGAAAAGATGATACAAATAAGTCAGTTGTGTTCGGACCATACTAAAACAGAACAAAAGTCAAGTGTCTCGTCGTCCATCCTGTCCTAAGACTATAAAAGGTTCCTTACAAAGAGTCATTTGGACACGCTTCCTTTGCTCCAGAAAACCCTGAGTGTTATTTACGACCCTGCTGTTAGAAAGGCAAACTAACCTTCAAAACGACTAATTCCCCCAAGTTATAGTGAAGACCTGGAGGACTCATAAATCTACGCGAGGACCAATGTTTAACCTTACATCAAGAACTTCGAACCTAACCCAACGTTTACAATGTGAAGATTAAAACCTTTCCATTTTATCAAAGCCAAAATTTATAACTTATATTTACCCTTGGCTGGAACTTCGCACAAACTCACATGCAGTCGAAAGTCTAAATCTGACGCACTGTTCAGAACAGTGCGTGCATGGATTATTTGCAACAGCGTGTGGAAATAATTCAGAAAGTGGCAACGTAGTGTATATTGAAGTTTTTGTAGATATCTTACAGATGCATTGCGCCATCATTGTGAAAGGAATAAAGGGAATTACATCTAAAAGAAATTTTTTTTTTGTAAAAACTTTCTGCCATCTACCTCAGTGCACGGTGTGTGGTTGTATTATTGTTACAGGGAATGGCTGCCGTTATTGCGGGATTCAATAATTTTCCGAAGCACCATACAGCTAGATAACTATCTCTTGTTTTTCTCCTACTTTAGTCATTTTATCCCGTTTCATCCCGCTTCCGGATCATAGCATAAAATCTCCTGTGCCTGTACTTATTACGGTATGTCTTTCTTATTATTTGACACTTTTGCATCGGGAGTTAAAAAATGTGTCTGTTAACCTCGCCATGTCTGTCGGTCTGTTTGATTTTTCGCATGTGACAGCTCAAGAGCAGTCGAATAGAATTTAATTAAATTTTAACTTTGGGCTGTTTTAGTTTGTGTCTCGATGTGTTTAGTTAAAATCGAGAGGAAATACTGGATATATTGAGTGATTACCTGCGTGCCTTGTGTTATTGTCTCGATCATACGTTGCTAAATATTTATCGGAGGTAAAAATATTTCGGACACAATTTGAGGGACAGCATGAGACCCATGCTTTTATAAGTCTTTGGTTTTCCTTTGTAATTAATAAAGATTTATGCTTTTTTCATTGACATAATCCTTCCGGCCGCACTATGGCCCTGGGGTTGAATCAGCCTCTAACAGAAATGAGTACCAGGAATATTTCCTAGGGGGTAAAAGTGGCCGGTGTGTAGGGCTGACAACCTTAACACCTTCATGTGCCAATTGTCTTGAAATCTTGGAGCCTCAACCTTCTGAAACCCTCCCGGCCTCTCCAAGCCTGTCATGGGATTTTTTTACCTTTTACTTTTACCTTTTTTTTTGCTGGTCACCATAACTGCTATTGCATGCGCGCATTTCTGAATTTTTTTTGCACTCTACATTTAGCTGCACATTGCCTTGGTTACCATAATATCCCGGTGGAGCCGACATTTCCCTCACCCGTCCAGGCCGGTTCGGGGGCCGATCTAGCCTCCTATACAATGTGTACTGGGTATTTCCCACAGGTAAATTGGACGGGGCGTGGCGTTGACCACCAATTCCCATCTAGGACCGAGGTTAAAAAAGAGTAAAGCCATAACTCTACTCCGCGCCTAGGGCCTTCGTGGCCTGTTCTAGGGTTAACTTTACCTATATCTTTACCTTTACTGTAATATCCCATCTGAATAAACAAACAGTTACTACTCGACAACAATCTTGACGCACTCTGTGCTCACAAGTACTTAACCTTTTGGCGCCGGAATTAATTTTTTTTTAATTTTAGCACACACTGTATATAAAATGTGAAAAATACAGGAACCAAATATGTTAGAATTATGAAACAAACTGCATTCTGAAGAGAAAAAAACGGAGAGTATATACTATTTTCAAAATAATCAGTACCTATATTTGTTGAATAAATATATAAAATGAAACTTTAGAGGTTAGCGGTGCGGTACGACCCCTATATGGGTCGTTGGGCGTCAAAGGATTTTACACAACTGATACACCATATGTGCCGAATCATAAATCTATTATCAGAACGTATTTGTAGTCGAAGCCGGTGCTTTGCTTGTCAGCTACTTCACAACAATTTCTGCCTGTGTGTGTGTGTATGTGTGTGTGTGTGTGCGTGTGTGTATAGAAAATGACTTATTGATATGAAGGATAAATTGCCTCTGAGGGCAAGCCGAGCTGCTTTAATTCCGTCTTTAGAACACGACGCATGATGGTTTCTATTGAATTGTATTGATGGATGAATAATGTTTATCGGACCAGTTGTTTACGAGGCGCTAGAGATATTGGACTCTTTTGTTACCTCTCTTAGGGAAAATGTACAGCAAGCTACATTTGTGTTGATCTACATAAGAGGCCGTGTAGAAATGCTAGTCCGGAATGCGAAATGGTCCGTTATTTTCCAGTGACTGCTTTTAGGTATATGCTGCGGTTTATTGGTTCGTTACACTCAACATTAGTCTTTATCTTTCTGTTTTAGTATTCGCGTCCCATACTTTCTCTTTCCATTTTCTGGTATTTCCTGCAGTTGCTTTTTTTTATTCTGTGCTTCTCTTCTAAAGCACATAAAACAATGACTTGCATTTTTCCTTTAAACTGTATTTTTCTTAGGAATTACATTTCATTCAATATCTGTGAAAGTTTATTTTCTGTTTCAGGGTGTTATTCGTACATTCGCTTAAAACAGGAAATTAAATCATCTTTTATGACATGGTATTATAGGCTCAGCCAGTGAGGTCGGAATGCAGCAGAAACAAACGCTTGATTTATAAAAATGATAAAAAGTTAATGCCGTAATATATTAGGTTATTTCCGTTAGAATAAATTTTTGTACTTTCTGAAAATGCATCTGCTTCAGGGAAGCTGTTGTTACTGCTACAGTCTGCCCTAGTTTACATGGCAGGTATCACTTCATTCATGAACAGCGAAGTGTTAAGAATAACAAGTGAACAACTGTAGCTCCTTAATTAAAGGAAATAAACTGTACGAAAAGAAGCTTCTAAAAACATGAAATTACAGAAACACTGCTGATATAAAAGGAGGGCTTGCTGCTTGTTTTTTCAGTAGAAAATAGTCAGAAGGAATAATACTCAGATAATACTGTCGGAAGGAATAATACTCAGATAATACTGTCAGGAGGAACAATACTCAGATAATACTATCAGAAGGAATAATACTCGGATAATATTGTCAGAAAGAATAATACTCAGACAATACTGTCAGAAGGAATAATACTCAGATAATACTGGCAGAAGGAATAATACTCAGATGATACTGTTAGAAGGAATAATACTTAGATAATACTGTCAGGATGAATTATACTCAGATAATACTGTCAGGAGGAATAATACTCAGATAATACTGTCAAGAGGAATAATACTCAGATAATACTGTCAGAAGGAATAATAATCAGATAATACTGCCAGGAGGAATAATACTCAGATAGTACTGTCAGAAGGAAAAATATTCATATAACACTGTCAGAAGGAAAAATACTCTGATAATACTGTCAGAAGGAATACTACTCAGATAATACTGTCAGAAGGAATAATACTCATAATACTGTCAGATGGAATACACTCAGATAATACTGTCAGAAGGAATAATACTCATATAATACTGTCAGATGGAATACTACTCACATAATACTGTCAGAAGTAATAATAATCAGATAATACTCTCAGAAGGAATACTACTCAGATAATACTCTCAGGAGGAATAATACTCAGATAATACTGTCAGAAGGAATAATACTCAGATAATATGACTGAGTTTGTTATTATAGTATTATTTGTAAGTTCTTTTTGGAAAATAGCGTCACCTCACTTACATATGCAAGTGAAGTACCTGTCGAGGCCGTCTGGTGACAATAATCAGCCGTCTGGCGCAGAGCAACTGCGCTGTCTGCTATGTCCATAACTTGCGTTACTCAATCATTACGAGTCAGCTATTGTCATTTTAATAAAAATATAATATTCTTTGACTTCTGAATATATTTTTTTACTTATTACCTGTTACCTATTTGTAGCAGTTGCCTATTGTTTTTAAAATAAAAAATCCTCTCATCTTTCACCGTTGCGTAGTGAACTCATATTTTCTGCTGCAGTCAAGAACACTTCAGAATATTCGTCTCTCTGTAGAGGATTTCGATTCGCACAACAGAAATATTTGTATTATTGTGCCTGTACGGATAAAGTTTTACACTGCGTATATACTACCGGACAACAGCAAAAGTTTACCAAAAAAAAAAGCTTATAAGAAGATTAAATTTTGATGAAACTTTTGAGTGAAATATACGTTCTGGTGTCCTTTATTAGAATCTTCTCTTTGGACAGTTCCATTAAACTTAGCCTGTTTAGATGGTGTTCGGTTTTATACGAAGTTCACATGAATTGGCAGGTATTTTGCAGCTTAATTTTATTGTTTCTGATTTCAGTCAAGCCGGAGTATGTGAAGATCACCAAAGATGACAGTACTGAACTTCAGAACGCTTCAACGATTGGACCATTTACAGAGGGTGACGAGATTACGCTAACGTGTGAATCGGGTGGCGGAAAACCCATTCCGAATGTCGTCTGGTGGAATGGGACAAACAGAATGACCGGTAAGCTCTTATGATTATCACAAATTTATGCCACACACCCTTGTTGTCCCGCGTTGGACGCTGTTCATCGACTGAGGTACGGTTTACCCAACTTTCTGGGAACTGACTCTATTCCCGTCGTCAGTGTCTCGTACATCTTAAAGTTTTTGCAGCGCCAGAATTCAGTAAAATCACCCTAAGTTTAAGAAACTTTGCGAGTGTTAGGCATATTTCGGAAATTGGACATTGTCCAATGAAACAATAGGGAATTATGCACTTCGTTTTTATAGAGTTAAAAATGTTGAATACTGAGTTTAAAAAAAGTAGACCCTTGTCGAATTCACGAGTTTGATATCTTCATTCAATCACATGATACGGTTATATGATATTTTCCCATACCTCCTGCGAACGCCCAAGTAACCACCCACATGCCCATTCGACTATTTACAGAGATTCTTCATCATCATCATCATCATCATTGGCACAACAGCCCCTTTTGAGCCAAGGTCTTCTTCAGAACCTTATGCCAACTGTCCCTATTCCTTGCAGCATTCCTCCATTTTCTTCCCCCCCTCCCCCCAACTTCCTGGCATCAACCGTCACACCATCTTCCCATCTTAGTTTCGGCCTGCTCCTCTGTCTTCTTCCTTCTACCACTGCAACGAAATTTACAGAGATTAAGGTCTCTTTTGTGGGGGGGGGGGCAATATGAATTATCAGATTCATGTTATTATTAAGTCAGAACCTGTATTATTATATAATTCGCATATATATGTGATATATGTATGCGAATAATATACATGTGTGCGCGATTAAACTCGTTTCTGATCAGCGTGTAATCTGTTAGCCTTCTTGTAGTTGGATGTAAGGTGGAGAATGAAAACCTCAAATGGGAAGTGAGTGTGGAAGGAAAAGAGGGGAGCTCTTTTATAGCAACGAACATGTGTGGAGACAAAGGGCAGGCAGGCAAGAAAGGAACATTTCCGAGCTTGAAGTAGTGGCGGTAGGTGCATCCGCTCCCTTTTGGTCCTGCTTGTTAACGGACGTAGACCCAACAAACCAACTCGGACGAACGTAACAGCTTTCAAGTTTCAAGGAGGGATTACAGGAAATTCCTCCTCCAACTTGGTCTGCCTGCCAACAGCGACAAGGGACCGGTGTGTGGGATGATTCGGGCCTAGAGAAATGGAGACCACTATTGCACCGCGCAAAGTTCAGCGCTTTTAGCTGCATGAAGAGACATTTGAATGAAGCCAACGTTTTTTCATTTTTTGAAATTAATTTTTGTGCTGTCACTGTTAAACTCGAGTTTGACCTTTTTTGCTTCTGTGGTTAGAATACAACATTTTAAGAACTCGACGTTTCGAAGAGAGGCTCTGTCTCAGCTCTCAGCTGAAGGTCAACAGAGGCCTTTACTCAGTTTAAAATTAGCTTCCTCGCGTGGGCACAAATAGAAATTAAGCCCTTTACCGCAGTGAGGGGACAGAGCCGACTCTCGAAACCCCTCTTTCTAAAATGTGGAATTTTAATAAAGTAGTGGACGACATTCAGTTGCAATAATAATAATAATAATACCGTATTAAATTTTATAATATTATTGCTGTGTTGCTGAGTAGTATAGGAAATCACTAGGATGTATTCAGCAGGCCACAGGATTTTAATAACTTGTCGCCTCACGTTATGCATTTTTTGACTAAAAAATTTGGCAACTATGCCTGTCGATCCTTTACGGATCGAGTCTCTGAAACTACCCAATGGATCGTGACGGAATTTTATTGGTGCGCGTTGGTTTATATCAGCCCACCATAAGTCATGTTTTGCCTGAAGCCGATTTGATCTTGATTCATTTTCTCAAAATTAATTCAGTGTGACCGACATTCATTTGGACATGAGTATAGAAAGTGTTTAAGATTTATTTCACTTGATTTCGATTTTCTTCATACTTCAGGAAAGCAAAGTAAACCATGAAAATATTTTATTTTGCAATGTGATTATTTCCGTGAAACGAGATTAATGTATGTATGTACGTACGTATGTATGTATTTATGTAATTATGTATGTGTATATGTATGTATGTAGTATGTATGTATTTATGTATGTCCGTATGTATGAATATATATATATACATACATACATATATATATATATAATGCACTTATGTATTTATGTACGTATTTAGGTAAGTAGGTATGCAGGTACGTATTTATGTATGTATGAATGTATGTATTATGTATGTATGTACGTATGTATGTATTTATGTATGTATGTCCATATGTATGAATATATATATATATATATTATGTATTTATGTAAGTAGGTATGCAGGTACGTATGTATGTATGAATGTATATATGTGTATGTAT
>Ga0123354_10018201_pt1:0-7500 | contig 11014 bp, 6 predicted proteins | sample TergutLab28metaG_2_FD_97872 | JGI IMG/M metagenome (GOLD analysis project Ga0123354, IMG submission 97872) | Labiotermes labralis P4 segment gut microbial communities from Petit-Saut dam, French Guiana - Lab288 P4 | ecosystem: Host-associated > Arthropoda: Insects > Digestive system > Gut... | reverse complement strand
GTGTGTGTGTGTGCATGCATGTTTGCGTGCGTGCATGTGTGCTTTTCGTCTTCTGAACATGTGCTTAAGGAACTTGGTATGAACGTTCTGCCATTAGGCATCACCTAAAAACTGCATTACTTTGTTACATTCGCGTCCCTGTGGAGTGCTTATTAAATCGCTTAATCGGTACGTCTGTCAGTACGCACATACCACACCTTGCACCTGCGAAATAATCTTCATGACAATTTGTATCGGAGGAAATTACGAGAAAGTGTTGAGGGGTTTTATTTCTGTTACTTTAGAAAAAATACAGGGTGACTGAACAGTCACTTAACACCCGATATTTAACATGGTGCAACCAGTGTCACGTGACTCTCGCGCCACCCTGTATAACATGTACATATGATATCCTATGCGGCTATCGCCACCACGTACGCGTCTACCCATCATTCCATGCGGGAAACGAAATATCTTGATCACCGTCAGAGCACACTGAGAACAGTTTCCCATTCTACTCTCCTAATGCGCTGCTCCAACAAAGTGCGAATATGAAGCGCCTCTCTCCTCTGTTCCAACTAAACTGCGCGCTTTACTCTCCCACTCCACGCCACTTGCCGTAAGTAATTGAATTTACGCCCATCCTTATCGTAGGAAGTACAAGGTGAGCAGTAGAGATGAAATGTACTTCAGATAACATTGACTTCAGCATGTAGGCTCATTTAGAACTGCGGTGCTTGTCACTACATCACGCACACTCACACACACACACACACCACACACACACACACACACACACACACACCCACACCCACACACACACACACACACACTCACACACACACACACACCCACACACACACACCACACACACACACTATAATAATTCTCCCTGTTCTACTAAGAGGATTGCAGTCGATTGTGGCGGAGTTGTAGGTCTGTTGCTAGGATGCGGATAGAATGTATTGTGTTGTGTAAAAATGGGGGAAAGACTTAGATATTTCTTGCCTTTATCAGGTTCCCCCCCCCCCTTGAAAACGTACAAAATCTCACATTCCCGAACTGAGAATGTTGCAGCATCGGACCAGCTGCAGCACCAGAGCTGTTAGGTTGTACATATATTTCCCTACACGTTATAATTAATGTAGCAATATGCAAAGTATGAGACAAGATACAGACCAACAGCCACTTATTGTAGGTTCCTAAAGGCTCATACCTGAAAGAAGAGGCGTGCAAATTTTTGAGGTTAGGTTTTTGTTTGGCGCAAGTGCAAAATTTTCTTAATCATTTTATTTTGTGACCAAAATCAAAATACCACAGGAATTGGCCATGTCAAATATGATACGGAAATGAACTTTCCAGTTATACGAAGGCGAGAAATTTGACCACCTGATGGCTGTGCTCCATGAAATTCGTTAATGAATAGATCCTTGGGTGGTTATCAGCGACCTCAAGTGTTAAGCAAACAACAGAAATCCAACGGCTGTTTCGAGAGTCCGTGTATTTGAACGGAAAAAGACCGCCGGCTCATTCAGTTTTAGTGTACAGCGAAAAACATCTGAATATTGTAAGATTCCAAAGATGCGACTTAGCTTATATTCTCTTTATTTTTTGTACCTGTACTTTTTCTGTTTTCTTTTAACATTCGAGTGGCAGAAGAAGGATAGATATATCGAAAATATTGCTCGACAATCTAAATCCAAGGAAATTGCTTTCTTTGTTTCAAGTTCCGTTTGTATGAAATGGAGTGACTTTCTTTTCTTACTACTCCTTGCATCAGTGGCACTCTGTGGGATTTAGTTTGAATTACATTTGTCTTTTCCTGCTACAACAAGGTGGTCTGCATTATATAAACCGAAATATATGTGAATAATCCTCTTAGTTAGAAGCCGTGAACGCATTACTACGCACGGTGACGCAAGTACTGTCACGTTTATCAGTGTCGAAATGTTTAAAACTTTATGACAGTTCGAGATTTGAGACACCGTCATCGGTGTGAATAATGCGACTTTCTGTGACACCATGAGATTGGGCAGACCCTCCCACTACCGGTCACGGAGTAAAAGATCCTCAGACTTTTTATAACACTTACGAACGTGCGTCCGCTGGAACTGGATTGCCTATACAGGATTTTGTCGCTATTTGTGTGTGATGGCTTAGTGCTGGTTACCTTCTCCGTCATTGCTGATAGATTAGGACTTGCCGCTGCTCTTCCTTCAACCTGGTTTTAATGGCTCAGCGGTCTGCCCATTGTAGATCTTAACACACACGCAATAGACGCTGAAAACGTCCGTAATCTAAATCGTGTGGCATCCCATATATACCGAGCAAAACCGAAAATTTTACTGGGCGGGAGGCTCACAGCTTGGGGGGGGGTTGTGCTTTAGACAGCATTCTGGTGGCGGAGGAAGCAACTGTCTGGACCGTTTGTGTCATTCAACAAGTTAAACCGTGCTGAAGAGCACATTTCCATTTATGTATGAGCTACATTAATTACAGCATACATATCAAATATTAAGAAAATAATAAATTGAAGGTTTGAACAGAGTATCTGTATTTAAACAACAGCTACATTTTTCGGTTTTACAAAAAAATGGGAAGAATCGGTAAGACTTACTGGCAATTAACTTTCAGAAGTTATGATTACGTTGGAAATACTTTGCGTTTTCTGTGATGTGTAAATTTAATTTTTTTCTCTAATAATAAAATAACTTTCAGGCCGGGAAGGTTTTGAAGTATTTTCCTTTTAGCAGTTTATGAATACAAATTACCGTCTATTTTCCATGTCTTAAAACAGTGAACATTGTTTTCCTTAGATAAATGTCTGGAGGACATTTATCAACTGATGTTCTGTTTTCGGCCGGCCTTTACCAGAACACTTTGCGATCTGTCTTCGGTGTTAGCTGGAAAGTTACTTCAAAGTTAAAATTAGAAAATATCTTAGAATTTATGAGCCACTCAACGACTCAAGATAACTTCCGCGCTTGGATAGCTCTGCGATTGAGGCTTCTATCAAACTTGTTGTTCAAAAGGCAAGTGCGCATGCTCTGTTTCATGTTTTGTAACGCTTCAGAGTTCCGTTTAGTTTTGCATTCATTTCTCACAGGCATTTCAAATTTCTTTTTTTCTCACATCTTCCTTTTAAATTATCCTTCAAAGAAAATTTCTTGGTAGATTCTTAACAGTCTGAAGCCTCTGGCTCATCCTAATGTTATAGAGGAATTATTTCATGGCTTCAGAAAACACACTGCTATTCCTTTACAAAGACCGACGGTCTAAAATTATTCGTTCAGACTGCCAATGACTGACAGTTCCATCTAAATACTGTGTGTCTGCGACTTGCTGCAGTACAAGCACTTTTCAGCAGATGACCGAAATAGATAATTTGTATAAAAATCTGATTGATAATATTATTTAAACATTCTTTGCTAAAACAAAGGGGAACACAAAATTGTACTGTGGAAGAGAAAGAAAACGCAGATCTTTCTTAATTTCAAATCATGTGATACAAAGCGATACCACTGTGCCTCGTGAAGGTAGGAGACGAACTGTGTCCAGAGTACTCTGTTTGTTTGGGTTCTTCACGAAGACAACTGGCTAGAAGAACAGTAGTGCATGGAGTGAAGTGGTTGTGGCCTGTTTTAACCCTTCAAAACCCAATGGTCACTATACATATACAACCAGTTTAACCTTTTGACGCCTAATGTCAACTATAGTGGTCGTACCGCACCGCTAACCTCTAAAGTTGCATTTTATATATTTATTCAACAAATATAGATACTGAATATTTTAAACATGGGGTATACTCTCCGTTTTTTTTCTCTTCAAAATGCAGTTTGTTTCATAATTCTAATATATTTGGTTCCTCTATTATTCACATTTTATATACAGAGTGTGCTAAAATTAAAAAATAATTCTGGCGCCAAAAGGTTAACATTCAACAATTCTGCGTTCTGCCCACACAGTGTATTTGTGTTTTTTTATATAGATCTGAGAACAAACAGCGATTATTTCCCTTTACAGCATTAACTGGTTGATCTTTATGGCCCAGACTCAATGTGTTTACTGCGCGGTACGGACTGAATCTTAATTCTGGTTGATTTGTCCCTTGAAAGGTCTTAGAAGAATCAACTCACTGAAGTGGTGGGAGTGAGAGGTGACACGTAAAGTCTGTTTCTCTGAGTTAAGAAATGAACCGTGTACCTAGAGAACAAAACCCCCAGAAACAATTCTTCTTGCCGGAGTGCTAAAGAACACAGAGTAAAGCTGAAAGCCCACACCGCATCTGATCTGCCGGGTCAGGGCGCCAGCCGATACACAGTGCCACTGTACGTACCGTACACCGTCGATGCATTAGTCCCGCTCAGAACCGCAGACACCGATACAGCAAGGATTCTCACGAAACAATTCCACTGCCGTAACTAGCCATAAAAGAAGTTATCAGATGTCGGCTTCCTCTTCTTCCTTCTCAGTGGCCATTGTCGTTAATTCGTTTTTCTTCCTCTTTGCTGTCTTTCCTTTTATTCTCTTGGATTTAGTAGCTTTTAGAAATAAGCTGCCCTATAATGAAAGGTGGTCTGCTGCAGTAGCTGAGAGGTGAAGGTTACAGTGGCATATGGAGCTTGTAGCTGCGTGATGTGGGTTTGAGGCAAAAAGTTGTGCGAGGGTTCTGGCTGCGGTGCGTAACAACCCTGAAGAGAGAAGACCGCATACCGTCGAGTTTGCAATACAGTGATAAAATGCCACGGAATTCGGTGTAACAAAATGTTGTTTACGATACAAATTATTGTCACTTACAAAGTGGCTACACGTTTCGTCTTAAAAGTAAGCCACAATCAGCCTAACCGTAAAATATGCATGGAATATATTTAAGACTTTGGTCGTTTTTTTTAAAGCCACAAAAAAATTGATATTTTTTATGTTTTTTTTTTTACATTTAGCGCGATCTTGGTTTACTCTTAGGCCGAAACATCCAGCTACGAAGTTAAATAAAGAAATTTGCTTTATTAACTACCTGTGTTAGCCTGACGTGCTACTGCTTTGATCCTTATAGCTTCTCAGCCAAAAAAAATATTATTTAAAATATTATTCCGTACCTCTCAGTAAACACAATATGTTTTAGTTCAAAACTAAAATTTTAATGCTGCTCAGCGGAATTGTCGTTCTTTATATCAGGAACCGTAAGAGATACAGTCGACTGGCAAACTGCCAGCCATATGGTGTGCAGTTAGTGGCTCATATAGCAAGCATTGTGGTACTGTACCAGTGGTTTAGACAGTACGACGTCTGGGTAAAATAAATATACTGAGGACCGGTTTTAGTTGTAAGATTAGATTGGTGGTAGTACAGTACAGTACAAGACATTCCAGACATTCGAAACAAAGAAGTACTGAGTGAGGATTAATTAAAATGGGTTTAAATTATACAACGCTGTAATGATTGTAGAGGTTAAGGAAAGACAATGATAAATTGGTAAATGTCACAACCAGGGCGACGATGTCAGATCGGTAATTGGAATATTCACTCAAAGTTTTATAAACTCGTGGGGCATTGGGATTAGTGACGTCATTGCGATGCACAGATAAAATGTACTGCTTAGTTGTGGCGAATGCTTTCTGTGGGTCAGAACCATCCGTGTTTCTCACATAAGGCCAAAAAAAAGACAAATACGAGGAGATAACAGATTCTTTATTTGTCCAACTAATGCATACAAATTATATTCACCTTTAGACGCCTAACGTCAACTATAGTTGACGTACCGCACCGCTAACCTCCAAATTTACATTTTATATATTTATTCAACAAATATAGGTATTGAATATTTTAAACAAGGTATATACTCTCCGTTTTTTCTCTTCAAAATCCAGTTTGTTTCATAATTCTAACGTATTTGGTTCCTGTATTATTCACATTTTATATACAGGGTGTGCTAAAATTAAGAAAATAATTCCGGCGCCAAAAGGTTAAATAATTTGCATATGCGGCCATGACACTGAACACATCTATACGACACGTATACTGGAACCAGAAATGTAATTTTAGCTAAGCACAGGCTGTAGATCCCTGATGATGGTTTATGTAAACCGAAACATGTTGGAGCAAATTTTATAATCCTAAATGTTTTAATAATTATTTAATATAATTTGTGTGCATTAGTTGGACAAATAAAGAATTTTATATTATCAATGCACGGTGCAACCATGAAGATTAACAAAGACAACAGGTTTATGTTTTGTGAGTATGAAACACTTTTTCTCCTACTTTGTCAGGAACATGCAGCACGAAAACAGTAAGTTGATTTGCATGTTCTGCCATGAGAGGGTTAATCTGACAGGCGACGAGTGAATTTCTTAACCCTTTGACGCCTAACGACCCCTATAGGTGTCGTACCGCACCGCTAACCTCTAAAGTTGCATTTTATATAATTATTCAACAAATATAGGTACTGAATATTTTAAACATGATATATACTCTCCGATTTTTTCTCTTCAAAATGCAGTTTGTTTCATAATTCTAACGTATTTGGTTCCTGTATTTTTATACTTACCATTCTTCGTCGAAGAGCTACTTATGTCACTTTTCCCCTGCATTATAAACATGTCCTTGTCTGGCAAATTCAGCCCTTCTCGTTCTTCCTCCCCCCCCCCCACCTTCGCCCTCTTTTCTTTGTCTCTGTCTGTTTTCTCTACCAGAAAACATGGATGTTCCTTTCTATATCTTTCACCGTCATACTGTCTGAAACATTACTGCAGTCGATTGCTGCTTCTGATTGAGTTTGATGAGGTCAGGAAACCTCTAAGGGCCCAACACAAACCGTATTATATCTAAGATAAAAGAAACAGAGAGGAGGAAGGGGAGCAGCTGGCCGCCGAGCTTACAAGTTCACCGTAAAATGTCCAGGACTCTCTCACGGTTTCTAGCAAAGGCAAACCATAAAGTGGCACTTGCTACACGGGTCGCGTCCAGCCCCTGATATCCCACCTGGAGGAGGGAAACCACCCACACTCCGGGGACGTTGAAATTCCTTTCACCTAGAAAACAGAGTTTACAGTCATTGCCGGAGGGACAGAACGCGTCACCTTGAACTCCGGAGCTGATCTTATGTACACTCTGCCGGAGGTGCACCAATCCTAGGCGCCTAATATTTGTGAAAGCTCAGAATGGAACTTGCTTGTGGCACGCATAATTTTGTGGTGGCTCGTGCCGTACGCAAGTTTCTGTGTTGATGGTTCGAAAATTGAAGTTTTTGGGGACAAAAGTACCATGTATATTGGGGTGAGCTTTTACTGAGGGTACTGGATTGTATTGTGACTATTTTATTTGGTGTGTATCTTGTATTGTGTTTGTTTTAACTTGTTTTGTAGTGTGTGCGGGTGTGTGTATGTATGGGTTTTGTAATGTGTGGGTGTGCGTATGTGTGGGTGTGCGTATGTGTGGGTTTTGTAATATGTGGGTGTGTGTGTGTGTGGGTGTGTGTATGTGTGGGTTTTGTAATGTGTGGGTTTTGTAATGTGTGGGTGT
>Ga0123354_10018199_pt1 | contig 11015 bp, 3 predicted proteins | sample TergutLab28metaG_2_FD_97872 | JGI IMG/M metagenome (GOLD analysis project Ga0123354, IMG submission 97872) | Labiotermes labralis P4 segment gut microbial communities from Petit-Saut dam, French Guiana - Lab288 P4 | ecosystem: Host-associated > Arthropoda: Insects > Digestive system > Gut ... | reverse complement strand
TAGCTTGTCGATAGCCAGCTCAACCTCAGAGGCACTTGGCTCAGGTACTAGTGGATCTGCTGTGTGTATTTCTGCCTGCCCAACATCCTTAACCCCATGCACATTGAATAGCTGGGAGAAATAGTTCCTCCACCTAGCCACAATACTGTGGGATTCTGCAACCAAGTCCCCTTTCTCATCCTTTACTATATTACATCTAGGCTGGTACCCCTTCTTAGAGTCACTGATGACCCTATACAAGTCCCTAATGTTTTGGATCTTACTGTTAGTTTCAAGTTCCTCAATTTTAGCTCTCAGATATGCCTTCTTTTTGTTCCTGAAATGTCTGCTAACTTCACGCCTTACCTTGTTCAAATTATCTACATTACTTTGGCTTGGATCCTACACCCACTGAATTTTAGCCCGCTTCCTTTGATCCAAAAAACCTAAACATTCTTCATCAAACCAGGGTTAATTCTGCTCAAATTCATCCAAACCCAGACTCTCTTTCGCTGACGTTTGTATATTAACATTTTCATTATCTACACATTCATACCTCCTTTAAACTTCCAAAGTCCAGTAGTTACTTTATGTGCCACGAGGCTTAACATTAAAAACTCATAGATCTGTGCATTGTTTGATTCTCAACAAATACAGATTAGTTCCGTGTACAGGATTAAATTTGGTTTTTATAATCGAGAGTGAGAGTGTTCACTGCGCGGTACGGGCTCTATGTTTAAATCTAGCTCACGTTGATCTGAATCTTTCAAGGATTCAATATTGCAATGTTCACTGCCATCGACACACAGAGCAATCCTTTGTTATTTTGTTTAATAATGCTTCATATTTCGTCTGCTCATACGGATCATTAACGGTCATTAAATACGTATTTAAAACACGAGCGAATATTAGAATATTGTGAGCTCACGAAATTCACAATAAAATTGTAAAATTTAAATATAAATATCTTCACAATTTTGAGAATTTTGGCGATTTTCGTAAGATATTTCTCAGTGGGAATTATCTCACAGATAGGCTCCTAAAATACTGACAAATTTTCAAGTACTATCCAGCGTAAAACGCCTTTCACACACAAATTTTAATTACGTTAATACCGTACCTACAAACAATATATGACATGTGCAGATATTTAATTAAATACAGCCCATCGGTGATTGAAAATGCCAATCTGTATTCGCGTCGCGTGTTACTTTAAAACACTGTTGGATGAATGAAGATAATTAGTTACATCCATCAGACCAAAAGCTAAATACAAATTCTGCACATTCGCCATGTTACAGTTTTACAATCAACAATAGCAGGAAAAGGAATTTTATTATTTCCCTGTGTGTTAATTGCCACACAAAATTTCAGCGTGTGGCAGACAGTAGCTAGTTTTATTCATATTGTTTCCACCTCATAATTTCATACGTTTGACACGTCATTAAAATCTTTTACTCATGACAGGAAAATTAAAATTACAAAAACTCTTTGCTTTGGCCTCAAATAGCAATTTTTCGTATTACGTTTCATAAAACATGGATACCTAAGGCTACAAACACACACTCAGAATATTTAATAGTTTTTGCGTTTCCATTCCTACAATTGTTGCACGAACGCGCCTCAGTGTTACGTTATACGTACATTGCCTGTCTTCTTAGAAAGTAGTAGCAGACGGGGAACAAACCTGGAAATCTAAACACTAATACTTCCAATTTCATGTTGGAGCTCGTCCTGAATGTCTGATTCAATAACACTACCGTTCGGCCTCCACACAACACAAGTGAAGGGTTTACAGTCCAGTGCAGAAGTTAATCTAATATCAGAAACGAGAGCGCTGATTAAGGATTAAACATATTACGCCGTAAGCAGAAAGGAAATTCCCTAACAGATAATTTCGATCGAGTCTAAAATTACAGAGCTCCCCATTGACAAATAAACTGGCTAATTGAAGCATCAAATTACTAATAATTTGTACAACAGGACTGCCATCTGAGATATAATTAGCACAAAATTACATCGTAAATACTTCGTTAGCAGCAAAATTATCAAAATGTCAAACAGCATATGGATCTACAGGCGATGATGATGAATTTCCCATCGACGAATAAATGAAAATAAGATAAAGATAAAATGAAAGATAAACATTATTTGTGTCATCTAGCTCTAGCACCATCTCCATGTAGCAGGCCTTTCTTAAGAAGCTAATAGTTTCCCAGCCAATCAAGCATATACTAAGATTTTATGAAACCTGGAAGTTTATTGCTCTCTACTTGACTCTCTCCTGAATCACAGGCATCCAGTCAAATTTCTCCCATCCAACTTATTTTAGGTCAATTTTAATATTCTCTTCTCACTTACACCTAGGTCTTCCAAGTGGTGCGCTTGCTTCAGATTTCCTTACCAAAATCTGTAAGCTATTCTCTTTCAATCACATTTTACACAATCCTCGCCCATGTGATCTTACTTGAATTTACCAACGACAGCAACAGTGTATAAACCAGGCCGGGGTTTTTCCGTCTTTACTGGCGTTTTCTTCTACTTGATCAAAACATAATATTTGGTGAGGAGTAAGACATTTAATGTAGTTACACGCTGCACCACTAACCATGCTCTTTCTACACTTTGCACAAACATCATCCGATACTTCGACTTGAAATGTTTTCCATAATGGACGGTTATAAAAAATTATTTTAAGTACGCATTTATTGGCTTGTTGTTCCGTAATTACTATGCAGTTTACAGTATTCATAAATGAGTTCGGATTGTGTAAAGATGCTGGCAGTTTTCTGCATTCGTTTACTTTACCTTTCGAACGAACGAAATTCACATGAAAGAAACAGGATTTACTGCGCAAGTCATAATCCAATACGGCCAATATTTACTTTAAATAACGCACGCAGCTCTGCAATTTTGCCCTCTGAATTACTCTGTTAAACAAATACATATGTTGTCTAGGAAAACAATTGTTACTTTGTCTATGAATAATATAGTGCGTCAGTATATATATTTTGTTCTTCCTCTAACAGTCTTTGGCCCGTTTTAGGGCCACAGCTTTGTCGAACTTCTTCCTTCAGTCTGCTCTCCACTTTGGCGCCGCCCTCCATATCCGCATCTGCCGCACAACTACAGCATCGCTCCAAAACGCATCCTTCCATCTACCTCTAGGATTTCCCTGGGGCCGCGTGAATATATGTGGGGTGAAAGTTCAATTTATAATTTTAAAGCAGATGGCATATATGGATACAACAGTGTGAGTTAGGCGTGCAAAACTCCATTTCTCCATCAACGAATATAATACATGAAAGAAATAGGAGAATAATTAATGACTATATTTAAATGAGGAGGAATCACGCACAAATATTACCGTGAGCTTTGAAAATGGCGATGATTCATCACACATAGCGTTATTATAAAAGAGGTCGGTAGCTAGGCGTATTATTTTGAAACAAATCCACTCAGTACGTGTTGTATGCACGTACACTCTTTCTACACTCGCCAGTCTTATGGACGTTACGTGACGACGTCTGAGGTAATCCTACTTACGTATATTGTGTTTCGAATGTAATGTAAAGTTGTAGCTTCGCACGCCATGAGTGCATTACTGAAGTGGTGGTACAGCTCCACTTCTTCTTAACGTCGGTGTTACATGAAAATGAAAGATTAAGTTACGTGATCCTGCCACGTTACTCTCATTGAAAGAACCCTCCAATACGCATTGGAAAGGAAGCTGGGTGGGCTCCAGAGCAGGTCTGGTTGTTGGGAGATCCCTGAGCCACGATCCCTCGGTTTCCCAACCCGCAGCGTAGTCAGTATACGGATCGAGCTATTGACAGCTCCTCTATTTCGAATAAAGCGACTTACCACAAGGACTCGAAATAGACTGGAGAGGAAGTGTTTAAAGGGAAATACGTTATCTTCATCCGCGTCAGTTCTGAGTGCAATACTCAACCTTCACAGTCCCGGTGCATTAATATATAGAGTGGAACCCGGTTATAACGACATCGGTTTATGCGACACATCGCTTATAGCGTCAGATGTTCTGTGGTACCAATTAATTCCTCACTTTTAAACAAAACTTTATACTCCTCGGCTAGGAAACATTCATTTGTAACGACACAAAATGTTCAGTCACTTTCCTTATGTTATAACCGAGTTACGACTTCTCATGTCCGCAAACCCGCACTGCTTTGTCATTCGTATTTGGGTTTCTTTTAAAAATGTTAAATTTTACGAACTTTCGGGAGTGTCAGCGATGGTAAAGCTGATGAATTCTCGTATTATAAATGTAAATTTTTGAGACACGGACTTACGACAAAATAAATTCATCTATTTGCATAGTCTAGAAAGCCGATCGCTGTGACGTAAGTCATAGAGTTGGATGGAGTGACTTACTTCCGCGAGATGGCCAAATTGTGAAGAGAAGCTCGCACTTCTGAATCATATTTTTGTTCCGTTTGCGAAGCGGTCTGTAGGTCAGACTATATAGTTTCGAAAGCTTGGATGACTAAGGAGCTGGTAACTGTCTGGAATGAAACTGTTCTACGCACGAATTTACTTCAAGGGTCTGAGCCGAGGCTTGAAACCCGGGCTTCCGAAATTACGAAGCAGAAGTGCTAAGTAGTATACATAACATTCGGTCAGACTTACATTCACGTGGTCGCGGGTGTGAATCTAGGCCCGGATAGTCGCTTTTCGTAATTGATTTTCTTCCCGCTTTCCCTTAGTCCTTCCAAGCAAATGCTGGGCTTATGCATTAAATCACAAGACCGCTGACTAGATTTGTACATTTTACATCAGAACCAAAACGATTGTATTCCTACATACCAATGTAAATTATACGTGTCAAATATAATATTTACAAATCAAATTATCGTAATATATCTCAAACGTGTTTCGACATGATAAAACCGTTTTCAGGGATTTCTTTCGAACACTCGCAGCCACATCCCCAAGGTCACTCCTTTGTTTGACGTTCAGGTGACCGTGTATCATGATAAATTCTTATAATAAAACCAATTAGATGCACTAATTTCTCAAATTTATTTTTGTAATAAATCTCTACATGTTTCGGACAGTTCCTCTGTCCATCATCAGGAGGATTAGGACGGAACGTCCTGCTCACAAACTGTCAGCAAACCTGTATGACATATACCATTACTGCGTGTACAGTGAAAAACTCCTGATGATGGACAAAGGAACTGTCCGAAACATGTAGAGTTTTATTCCAAAAATAAATTTAAAAATTACTGCATCTAGTTGGTTTTATTATAAGAAATTACTCCTTTGTTATTAAACTTGAGATGACTGCAAAGACGGAACAGACTTTGTCACTACAAATTTTTGTAACAAAGTGGCCTCTCACATATTTAGATGAGGATGTGATATTCTGGCAGCTAAGTATGTTTGAATCGATCCTCTTAAGACAAAAGTACCATTTTGAGATACGTTGGAAATAGTTAACGAGATATTTGGATTGCAATGTCTTTAGTACTTCATAATAGGCCATGCATCATTTATATCAGTAGCTATACAGGCCCCGTTCATACAGGTAAAATATAATGCCTATTGTAAATGAATTTAAAATAAAACTAGCACATTTTTCGCAAAAAACGGCCCGATGTATCCATTATAGTAAATTACGAAATATATAAAAATGTTACGGTCTAAAGACATGAATACAATCTTACTGAAATCACTGTTGTCTTGTTCTTGGCAAGTGTTAATATCGTAGCCGATTAGCATCGTATTAACAGAAACTGTCGCTCTTAAACCTGGCGCAAAATGGTTAGTGTTAATTCAGTGTTCATTCCGTGCGTTGTGAATTCATTTACAAACCATTTCAGTGCCAAGAAATACACAGTTCTACTACTAATGTATTTCATTCCTAATTATCTCCTGTATTTTTCGGCTTAACAGCCATCATCATGAAGCTTGCACTATTGTGTTACATCTTATAGCAATAAGACTGTCTTACAATTCTTATGCATAACAAATATAAAGATTATGGTCAAAATTTACAGTATTTTTTCTTTTCTTTTTTTTTTACAGAAATATGAAATAAAGCTCAGTGAGTTTGACAATATTTTTGTAGATTATATGCACCAAATTTAATCGATATTATTCGAGTAGTTTCACAGACTATAAACTAGCGGCCGAACAAAATACCCAATGATATGAGTCAGTTACGTGTATGTTGTGCAAGGAGACGGGATGAAGAATTTCGAATTTTATATCGATATGAAACTGCTGCCTAAGAGAAGGCATGATGATTCATCTATATATTTTTACGTACAGGCAGTTCAAGTCATTATGTTACGCAAAGGCTTAAACTTGTATACACAGCGATACAGGGGAACAACCCATTCAAATGCGCGCACTTCTTCCAACATCGGGCTGGATGGAAGGAAGTTGTAAACTAACATCAGCAGTGGAATGACGCTGCGTATAGATCCATATGCGATGCCTTTGTGGGCGTTCATTGCAATCTTCAGGTACACATCGTGGTAAGTGAAATGGGGGCCACCTGGACAACAAGTAGTCAAACATGAATGAGGCAATTCAGTGGTAACAAGGTCACAGAACGGAGAAACTTACATAATCTTACATATAAAGATGGATCCACATTTGTAACGTTACCGCGTAACGTAACATCGTATCGTGACAGTGTGAACGGGGCTCGTGACCGCGTAACGTATCAAAAGTTGGTTACGCGGTCACGTTACGGGTTTGTTCGGTGCGCTGTCGGTATTTGGCTGTCACATCAAAGGGATGATACGGCTACGGCCGGAGCAAGCCCGTAACGTGACCGCGTAACCAACTTTTGATACGTTACGCGGTCACGAGCCCCGTTCACACTGTCACGATACGGTGTTACGTTACGCGGTAACGTTACAAATGTGGACCCACCTTAAGATTAAATGTCAATGGAAGAACCAGCTGAAGACAATATAGTTGAGGTTGGAAAGAGAGTAAAAACTAGTTTGTATGTAGAATGTGTAGCCTGTTAAAAGAGAAAGGAAAGAAACAGAAATAAAGGGGAAAACATAGCATAAACATAAATTAAACTCAACAGACATAGCTGAAAACTGAAAAAAATATAGAGTAAAGAATACAAAATTTAAGATGAACACTCCATTAGCAGTGTAGAAGTCTGTTGTATTATTTCTTCGGGTGATTCCCCGGCGTCTGAATTTTATATGCCAAAGTTTTGGAACAATCTGTCTATTACATCTTCACAGGCGGTGTAAGCAGGAAGGTGTGCTGAAGTGTAGAAGTCTCTAGGTAGACCGGTACTGAAACAGGTAGCCTCCGAAAACACAGAATGTCTCTGTTGTAGTCAGTATTCGATATATGTTTTTGTTGTTGTTGTTGGTGGTGATCATTTAGTTTTTATTTCGGATGTATCATTTTGACCAAAACTGCTACATATCCAGAAGATGGATAATTTAAATATAAAATCTGTTTCTAGACACAATTCTTGTCCTAACCATTTTCAGTGCTCTAAAAACTAAACAAAAATTTTATCAATAAATTTTTCCGTCTTCGTTAAACGGCTCATAAAAGACTGGAAGATATTTTGGAAATGATAGTTCCTGAACATGCCTGTTCGTTCCCACATCGATGTAATGTGTTTTATCGCCAATACGAAATATAGTTCTTCCAATTTAAAATGTCTCACACACTCCCAACATTTGCGTGACATCAGCGGAAAAGTGTCAACCCCCAGCCACCAGCATAATGGACTGTAACATTAACATGTAAGTATGCTACAAAGATTCTTCTTACAGACTGGACGAAACAGACCGCAACCATGATATAATCTCGCTATGGCTGTGCAGAAGTTAATGAAAGAAATGCCACTTAAAGTTGAGATGCTGATGGAAGCTTCGAGCTCACTGCAATGACATTCTATTCCGTTCCAACTGAAACTCCGCATTCACTTTCATAGCTGCCATGAATGCTACATGCCGCGCTCATCTCAATCAACTTGACAGCACAACCGTACATACATGCAATGAACAATACAAACCAGAAAGCCGCTCAGTGTTCCATTATCTGTTCATTCACCTGCTTCTGCTATAAGTACGCCGAAGCTTAGCCACCGGTATTTCGCTGTGAATGCCCGAATTCGATCACAGGCCAGCACAAACAAATGAAATTCGTGGTGAAGAAAGTGGTATTGGAGCAGGGAACTTTTATTTTAGAGTTTTCGATTTTTCCTGCTACCTATCCACACCAATTTCAGGGTTGTTTGACCGTGCATCTTCCTCATGAAATAATGTAGAATGTCAACTTGATGCAACAAGGTAATTTTATTGATATGTTCTTAGCTCGACATGTTTCGGGTACATACGCCCATCATCAGGAGCATTAGATGTTGAGTTGCAGCATATGGTTTTGTGCACCGAGTTTTTGGATGGGTGGTAGTGTGTGTACAGTGCGGATGGTGCACGGCACCATTCGCACTGTACACACAATTTACGCAGAGGCTCTCAGGACTACCACCCACCCAAAAACTCGGTGCAGAAAACCATATGCTGCAACTCAACATCTAATGCTCCTGATGATGGGCTTATGTACCTGAAACATGTCAAGCTAAGAATATATCAATAAAATTACCTTGCTGCATGAAGTTGGCATTCCACATTATTTCATATCCACACCAATACTTCATTCACCCTTCGTCGAAGCTAAACGAACTCAGCAAATGAAGACATCTTTAAAAAATTCTTCTGGTGTCTAATTCCTCTGTTCAAACACCTTTAATGTCATGGACCAAAATTTGTGATCTACAATAATTTACATTTATGCTCCTAAATAGGTCAAATTTTGCTATTGGCGGGGAAAACGACTGTGAATTTGTAAGATAATAGAAATCGCTTCGTTTTCACAACCAACGCCACATAATGTCTGATAGGGTTAACAGCGAAATAACTGAAAAGTTTGCAGAAGATAATGAAAAATGTCAAGTAAAATACACGTTTTTATTTTCATGAACGCTAAAAACAATTTCATTTCGTTCGAAATTATCAGTGTTGGAAATTTATTTCTGCCACTTGGCCGACGAATGTAGAAGTTTGACAATATATGTTTTACTTACAAATGTTGTGTACATCAGCACAAAATCAGATGTCAAAAAGATAAAACCGGAAAGGCCACTGCTCTGCAGTTAACATCAATCAAACTATCATACCTCAAACAGAAGTACTGAAATACTTTGGACTACACTTCGATCGCAGGTTAAATTGGAAAGAACACATCGCCAGAAATAGAAAACACATTGACTTAAAACAAGAGAGATCAATTGGTTGATAGGAAAAAAGTCCCTTCTATCTTTAGAAAATAAATTACTAGTCTACAAAGGGGTAATAAAACCTACATGGAGCTACGGAATAGAACTGTGGGGTTGCGCCAGCAAGTCCAACAGAGTCATCATGCAGAGAACCCAATCCAAAATTCTGAGAGCCTGGTATGTAACGAATCATATTCTAAATACAGACTTCAACATTCGTTACGTAAGCGACGTCATCCACGAAAGAATCAATAAACATCACAACAACCTGGCAGCCCATTCCAATCCACTGTTAAAGCCACTACTACAACCTGTAAACACCAGGAGACTGAAAAGATACTTACAAGGCACCGGAGGTAACATCGCTGGGTGTATATCCTACCACGTCATATTAATTCATGGAATCGCAGCGAACGTTGTATAATCGTCACATTATCTTATAGACTGTATTCTTTCTGATTGCTAATAAGTAAATAAATAAATAAGATTTTTTAAAGAGATTTATTAGACACACAATATATACAAAGTGTAAAAGATGAATTGTAAAATTGTTCCTGTAACCAATTCCAATAGATATGTACAGTATGGAACAAGTAGTAAGGGGGTAATAGAAATACAGATGTGAATAACGGCAGTGAAAAAGGAACAGAAAAAAAACTGTGGTTATAAATAAGAATAGTAAGTAGTTGATAGGCGGTGGTCGAAACATTAAACTACCTCTGTGGTGTACGAGCTTTACTTTGGAAGCTATTAGTTCATCAGCTAGTCCAAAAATTTTGAGAATTTTATGGAAACAGTAATTTCAGGACGGCGTTCTCAAGGAACCGTCATGTGAACCCAACCTATGTTTTCCATTCCTATTCACTTAGCCATTTAAATCCTAGTGGTTAATGTACGTACCGCCAGCTTTAACACAAAAAGTTTTGCTTCTAACCACAATATATGAGTTCCGCGAAAAGTTTAAAATAATTAGCAACTGCTAATTTCAATGTTATGGACTTTCACATAAATCACCCGCGCAGTATGATACATTAAAACTCTTGATACACCAACAAATGCAAAATCTTTGTAGTTTTTTCTATTACTTATCTCCTTCACGTTTCGGCATTTTAGCCATTTTCAGGGAGCTTACACCGACCGAATAAACAAATGTAACGTTATTATAAACTATTTATTGCTGTTAGTTTTAATGAAATCTTGGTGTAAGCTCCCTGAAGGTGGCGACAATGCCGAAACATGTAGGAACTAAGTAATAGAAAGAGTACACAGATTGTAGAATTATGCATCTGTTGGTGTTACCAAAACGTTTTAATCAACGTTGTGGAGTTTTTTTTCCCCCATCGGTTCATATATCAAAATAAGTAACATTTTAATAACTTTAATAAATCAGACTATGGGCATTCTATAACGTTAATAAGGTTAGGTCTGACATACATACACGTGTCTTATTATAGTCAGGAACTTTCAGAACTGCATAGGCTATGACGTTGCAACTTTTTCGGAGGTGATATATATATATATATATATACATTCTTTTGACGTTTTGCTGACCGTGCATCTCAGTATATTTATCTCAGTATTTAACAAACTTGATGCACAAAATTTGTCTCACAATAAGTTTTATTTCATGCCTCTACATGTTTCGAGCACATGTGCTCATCATCAGGAGGTCAAAATTGTATTACACAGCCTCTGGTATCATCAAACCTATAGGTGTGATGATACCAGAGGCTGTGTAATG
>Ga0123354_10018198_pt1 | contig 11016 bp, 4 predicted proteins | sample TergutLab28metaG_2_FD_97872 | JGI IMG/M metagenome (GOLD analysis project Ga0123354, IMG submission 97872) | Labiotermes labralis P4 segment gut microbial communities from Petit-Saut dam, French Guiana - Lab288 P4 | ecosystem: Host-associated > Arthropoda: Insects > Digestive system > Gut ... | reverse complement strand
AAACATTTTGGAATACTTTTAAGAAAAAACAAAAAAAAAAAAATTGGGACCCAAACACGCATTTAGAGGTTCTAGATGTTTAAAAAAGCAGGGGAAAAAGGGGAGGGGGGGGGGGGGGAAATTCGTTATGTCTCTAAGAAAACAGTCGGATGAATGTCTACTACATAGATCAGTCGTTATCAGCTGTTCAAGAAATTTAGTTAATCCATTTCAGGATGAAAACTACCTTGACTTAAAGGATTCATTTCGTGCCTCGCAGTAAACACATTCCGTCTCGGTTATAAAGAGCCATTCAGTTCATGCTGTATAGGCATGTAATCGATATTTGTTCTGAGGTCCTTAATGATTACTGAAATGCACTGTGTGGGAAGAACGTACAATTTCTCAGTGTCAAATCCGATGGCACGTTAGGTAACCACTGGGCCTTAAATGGACTGTTACGAAATCTCAGCACAGACACTTGTGAGCGAACGTAAAAGCCCTGGAACTAATTTCGCACTCTCAGTAGGAATGAAGTTTCTGCAATAGGAAAACTAGTAAAGGCGAGGACAGTAGACAGACAGACAGACAATCCGCTCATTGTGCGGTCTGCCGCTGTGTGTGTGTTGACCCACGTGGCAAGGAGCGAATGGGTGCGCCGCCGAGAGTTCAACCGTGACCAAGGTCACAGACGGCAATCCGTTAAAGTGATCTCATTTCCAGCAGTCGGTCGAGTACAGCAAGCAGTGGAATATCTTAGTCTGGTATCGTGTTCTGTACAGGAGATATGGTGTAATTTATAATGCGTTATTTTTTCTTCGCATGTGTGGTTTGTTTAACGGATCGCCGTTAAATCTCTCAATGTTAATGCCTGACCTCTAGTACCTCTACATTCCCAGTTAGTAACCTAGGTCCTGGTCATGACGTAATGTCTAATTCGGATGAAATTCCGAGTACGTAATTTGGAATATGGCTGGCAAACAATTTGTTTTGAGACCTACGTTTTTTAATGCCTAACACACATTACGTAAATGTCACTAACAAAAGGGATGGTAGTTCAGGACTCACCATTGCAGCACTAGAAGCCGGGGAAATGAATGTGAAGTAAAGCCGCAGGACTCAGTTCCGAACTACTCAATACCCCTCCCCGCACCCCACACGGGGGCAGGAAATCATAAGCTTTTGCCTAATTCATCTTCAAAAATAAGATACTTCTTTTCTGAAAAGTTCGTTTCTACAATTAAGACAACTTTCGGGCAAATGGAAGTTAATATTTTCGATATTTAACACACAACTCGGCCGATCCCTTGTCATCAGGGGATGAATCCCACCGATCGACAAACTCTGCTCTGAAAGTGTAATAACCGTGTTCAGTACGGACTGAAGTTTTGTGTCAAGTAGAGTATATAGTATTTCGTCACAACAAGCGTTTTGAAAAACAGTTAGGCACACGTGATTCTGTAAATTGCTTTAACCCTTTAAACACTGAGTTAAATCCCATCTGCCATCTGCTGGCATTATTAGAAGCTCACCATATTCTCCACGTTAGCAGGATAAGGGTTAAAGCACAAAGGACTCATAATGTAAAACGAAACAGGAATACTAGCTTATCCAAATGGCTGTCACATTTTGTAAAGGTGGGTTCAGGATAACTTAAGCGATTCGTTGCTTGTTAAGCCGTGGCTGTGCTCTGACGACATGTTCCCTGCGCTTACAAGGATCGCAAGCATTTCCTTGTCCTTACTCTCGATCCATCCACTTTCGATACTCCAGTTTTCTACAGGACGAGCTAATTATCGTTTTTCGCAATTGTTTTGTGAGCACTCCTAAAATTATGCGAGAATTTGACGAGAGTACGTTTCTGAATTTATTGCTTCCGAATATATTGTGATTCAGATTGTTCTTGCTGCATTGAGAGCAGGCAACAACGACATTTGATGCCATGTAATGGCGTCTCGTGTTTTGGGCTTGGGATTGCCTGCCTACTGTTATCTGTCATTTTGGGTACTTACTTGGTTCTTTTAAGTACACAAAACTCCATTCCCATACACTTAGACGTGTCTGATTCTTGGAATTCCGTCGTAAATCGAGCCGTCTACAGTTGCATATGCGCAGTCTTCTTCCCCATAAGCATTATACATGGAAATTTCTTTTGTACGTTCCGTGTCTGGAAAAACACCACTGACACTTCTGGTCGCTGGCATGCATCAGTCGGCATTTTGTGATAACAACAGCAGTATGTCGGGCAGCCGTAAGTCAGCAGTAGGATGTAACCTTATCCGTAAAATAAGTTAACACTGAATCGAGTGCACTACTGCATAAGGTTTCACAATGCTAGTTATAAAACCGTACTCTCGCAACAAAGATTTTCATGGGTATGCTTCTAAAAACACTTTACTGTAAATAATGGTATTATGAAGTACTCGTAATACTTCTTTGTTCTATTTTCTTCTCTAAAAAAGGGCATATTCAAAATTTGTTCATCGCTGCATGAAATGTTTATTTTAAAGGAACAAAAACGCTGGGAAGCGAGGTAAAATGTAGCTAATACAGCTGTTACAGGTTTTCCACCTTGTAGAGTTTTCAACACTAAACACCTAGAGCGTTGCACTGTAATTCGTATTAATGGTAATGTTTACTTCTGTAATGCAAAGTATGTGAAACTCATCTGTTTTAAAGCCTTATCGGTATGTGTCAATGAGCCTGTAGTTGATACGGACAGGAAGAGAGACAGTGAAGACAGAGAATTGACACGGAAAGAGCCAAACCCAAACAGCGGCCTCGCCGTTTGTGTGGGTTTCGTGTTCAGTGGGATTTCCTGCCCATGAATCTGCTGACTTCTTTTATAGTTCTTTTTCCACAAGATTAGTCAAAGGTCAGATGGCCACTAGCAGCAAGAGCACAAAATACAAACACTACCGGGGTGCTGATAAGTCCGTATTCCGACCAGGAAGGAAACAAGCTCGGAAGCATGTCAGAGACATGCGCGATTTCAACAACATTGAAACGCGAGCTTTCATCAAGTTTTTGTTTTGCAAGGCAAGGCTCCGAAGGAAATTCACGCCATTCTGACAGAAACATTAGCTTGTTTCCTTCCTGGTCGGGCTAAGGCCTCATCAGCACCCCTGTAATAAAGGAAAGTTATACAAAACAGTTACACAAAATAAGACACAAAAGACATATAAACAACACAAGTTACAGACAGTAATATCATTTTTATTCTCATCTGCTAAATACTTTCACTTTCAAAGTTATATAGGAACTTAGATGGCGTATTCGGTATACTGACTAGGCAGCGGGCTGGAGATGAGGGATTTGAGTCCAACACACGCGAGAGATTTTCTCTTCTTTAAAACGCCCAAACTGGCTGTCGACCCATCAAACCTCCTATTCAGTGGATATCGGAGTATTTTACTGGGGGGTAAAGCGGCCGGGACCAGAAGTTGACCATTTACTTCTTTCTACTCTGAGCTTAAGAGTGATTGGAGCTATGTGTTTTTTCCTGCTTCATAATCCTTGACGTGGACGGGGACAACATTGCTAATAATAGATAGTACTGAACTTGGAAGCAAATAAAAAAAATTTTTTTTTACATATCCTGGCTTGCTGGGCTATGAGAACACATAGCCCGGTAAGGTAAGCACACACTAGCATTTGACGTTCAGGTGACCGTGCATCGTGATAAATTCTTATAATAAACTAACCAGATGCACTAATTTCTCAAATTTATTTTTGGAATAAATCTCTACATGTTTCGGACAGTTCCTCTGTCCATCATCAGGCGTTTTTCACTGTACACACCACAATGGCGTATGTCATAAAGGTTTGCTGACAGCTTGCGAGCAGGATCAGGCGGAACTCAGTTCCGTCCTGATCCTGCTCGCAAACTGTCAGCAACGATGGACAGATGAACTGTCCGAAACATGTAGAGTTTTATTCCAAAAATAAATTTGAGAAATTAATGCCTCTGGTTGATTTTATTATAAGAACACGCAAGCAGCTTCCTTCTTCAGCCGCTTGTATTGACTTAAATCTTTTTAACAAGTCTTAAACATGTTCTGTACATTTGTGCATGGAAGGAGTTTAAACTTAATCGTCTTTACGCTACTGTGGAAATATTTTTTTTAGAACAGCACAAAACACTTGAATTATTTTCCCGCAAGGAAAATCTAGAATTTCCATCGTTAAACCTGGCTGTACAGCACTTAACCTTTTGGCGCCGGAATTATTTTTTTTAATTTTAGCACACTCTGTATATAAAATGTGAATAATGCAGAACCAAATATGTTAGAATTATGAAACAAACTGCATTTTGAAGAGAAAAAAACGGAGAGTATACACCATGTTTAAAATATTCGATACCTATATTTTTTGAATAAATATATAAAATGCAACTTTGGAGGTTAGCGGCGCAGTACGTCAGCTATAGTTGACGTTAGGCGTCTAAAGGTTAAAGTAACGATTAGGCTTTAAAGCATGGGTGTCCAACGTTTCTTGCTAAATGGCCACACCCATTATGGTGGGTTAGTTCGCGGGCCGCACTTGTTCAAATCAACCTAACCGCCTAAATTATTGCATAATTTTACTTTTTACGTATAATTTACAAATGTGGCCGCGGGTCGCGTAACACAGTCTGGTGAGCCGCTAGTCGAAGATGTGCCTTGAAGGGCTAATTGAGAAACGGCAGCTGAGGCAGGCGATTCGCCACGCACACGGACTTTTCAAATTTTCCCATTCCTGTTTATGACTGATAGATGCAGTTGCTTTTCACAAGTGTAATGACATAACGCGGTAATGAAGAGGGTCTGAAAACCCCCTTATTATGGTGTGAGGTGTTGGTGACAGGTGGTGGTGATAATAGTGCTACAGGAACAAATGAAATGGAACCAAACAATGTATGCCTGGAACTCATGACGCCTACACCCACATATCATCGGGTCGCATCATTTCGGCTTAATTTCGTAGCCTACATAATGGTTGAGGGAGGTGTGTGTGCAGTTAGGAAGTTGGGGGATAACGAGTTCTTTGTTACAAAATGTGGGAAGTTGCGGCAGGATCATGCAAACTTCAGTTTTAATGTCATGTTTTATACGTAAAACGGGGCAAGCGGCGCTCCGTAGAGGGAAACGGGGCCCACAATGAAGCGGTGTGTGTGTGGAGATTAACTCCAATTTGTTGTCCACGTAAAAACAAAATCGCAACCAGTAATGTGTACGTCAAATAGACTATGGATGGTATGAATCTGCTTGTTTATTCAAGAGTCTATCCGGATGAACTTTTTTACGTATTTAACCGTTCTTTTGTGTCCATTCTTCTTTCTCTTTCCGGTCTTCAGTTTTATCTGCTGCTATTCATCCATCCATTCTAGCAGGTGAAGACTGCATGCTTGTAACTCTTCATAATGTAGTGTCTGACTGAATATTTGTGAAAGACTGTAGCTTCCTTCGCTTACAAATATCAAATATAATTATATACGGTCGGAACGCAACAAATGGTTTTGTTATCAATCTATAAATCTGGCAACATGTTTCGGCTCATCGAGCCAATTCATAAACGTATTGAAGGTACATTCAGTAGATGTGCACATTGTGGGATCCCAAATGTTTACAAATCGTTGTCTATTGAAGTAGATATTCGCACAACACTTCATGACCTTGGTTCTTAAGTTCTTATATACACGTAAGTTGACGGAGTGAGCTTGACTAGCTAAAGTATCTTCAATATGGTTTACGAATTGACCTGATGATGGCTCGATGAGTCGAAACGTGTTACCAGGTTTATAGATTGATAATAAAACTATTTGTTGTGTTCCGACTGAATATAATTATATTTATTTGATATTTATATTGGATAACACAACGGGATGGCCCCAATCAAAAATTCCTTCGCTTGTCTAGCAATATATATACCTACAATAGTATGAAATTCACTGTCATCCAGTTATCAGTAAAAAATTTAATATTTTTACGAATACTTTTTGACAAACAATTTGATTTATTTAAGTAAGAAAGAAAGAAATTATTTTGGATGCCCTGGCAGCGTGCGGGATGAATTGATCTGGCGCAGGATAGGGACCGATGGTTGCCACTTGTGAACAATGTGACGAAACTTCGTGTTCTTACAAACACGGGTAATTAGTTGGCGGATTGTCGGTTTCTCAAGAAAGACTCTATATCGTGGAGTTGTTTAGATAAGAGTTAAAAATTCCTATCAGAACTAATGGTACTCATTAGAAGGAAGACTAGGACATTTAAAGACACTTGTCATCACAGAAAAATGTTGACACACTCTCGACTCCAGCGGGATTAAAATTAAAATTTATTGTTTTAGTTGAAAAAAATGTGCGTTTTATGTTTAATTCTTATCGAAATAAACTTGATTCAAATTGGAACATGAAGGTACTATCTAATATTTTGGGCAATTTTTAGCGTTTTATTTAAAAATGCTATCAAGGTCACAATAAAAGCATACACTAACATCGTAGTATTATTTTCTTTGTAGTGGGAGGACATGGTTTGCGTCCTGACCAGTTAAATATACCGGCGGTAATCTTAACAGGGTACCTCCAACTACAAGTCACAGTTGTTACTGATATGTCGTCGTGACGCCAAACGACGGATAAATTGACACGCTATATTGTTTGACTTCTTTACAATGCAGACGACATATTTATTACGTCAAAACGGTGTAATTTGTTTCCTGCGTGATTGAACATTCATATCCCGGTTGTAACGACACATGCCACATACTATAACATCACGAAGCGCCTCGTCTTTTCACACAGTTCATTTACGTGTTGCTTATGATTCTCTAATAAAGAATGTTGTTTCCGTAACCAGAATTATCCTGTTGTTCTTTGTAACAGAGAAAGTATGAACTCAGTTTTTATGTATAATTAAAATGTATGTCCGTTTCGACTCGGGGTCCATTCGGCCGTCTGTGCAGAGGATACCACATAATAACTCTTCGGTAGTAGAGTGACTGGGGCGTGAATCAGACAGTAACAGAGAACAAGAATACATAGAACTGTATTTCAGGACTACCGTTCGTATTCATGGCGTGCTGCTTAATTACACAACGAACTCAATTGTGTTGGGAAAAAAATATGTTTATTTTATTTGCAGGTAGTTACCTGGTGATAAAGCAAATGGGGACAAGTTGGAGAGAGCGTTTTATTATGCAAATCTGCAGTTACGTAGTGAAAAAATAGTATTAGCTAGTGACATGTCTATTGTTCCACTAATATATTGTATTTTGCACGTGTATAGCCTTTAACTAACTACATAGATCTACGTCCTTGACAAGCTGATACGCTCAGGTGATAAACAAAATTCTTTGCTTTGCTGGAGCTCAAAGAACCATTGTCCTGCCCTGAGTCATGTTAATCCAAAACACACTTTCCAAACCGTTTCTTCTAGGTCTATTTTAATTTTCTTCTCCCGCAATGGCGTAGGTCTCCCAAGCTGTGATTCCGGCAACGTGTGGCTTCAAAGTCGCAAGTTTGGACAAGCCTGATATAGACCTTTCACTGAAGTGAGACTTTTCTTCGGGGTAAAAGGAGGTGCATCAACTGTAATCCCGAAAGCGGTGCAGGGGCGTGTTGTAGTTCAGCTGACAGGGAGCATCCTGAGCCCTCTGGTGATGCTATCCCATCTGGCGGGGCGATTCTTCTGAAGGTTTTAGTGGCATAGTCTACATCGGGATCCGCTAATGAAGGTCTTGCCTATTAAAGTGCATAGAAGATTCCACTCGACAATGTAGATCTCGGTGTCAATCTTCATTTCCAAGATTTCTGATTAACCATGCAGTTTTTCTATCGCACGATCAAAATCTCCACACAGATTTTGAAATTTTATATTGCCGTAATTTATTCATTGATTAAAGGAGTAATGTTAGACAGAACATCTTTAAGGTCAAGAGGAATTGACCTTGAAATGTAGCAGCTCACTACGATGAATGTTATTTTCGTAGCAGACTCAGCCACACAGGTTATTTTGTAGTATCGATAAACATGTTAATGATCGAATATCCGATTCAAACCAGAATCTTATACCAATTAAACGTTCAAATTACAGTTACATTATTGGAGACATTACAGCTATAGCTCGCCGCCTAACCCGTTCAAGAAGGGGCCTTGTACCGCGGAAGTAATGACGGTGGTACAGCATCTGAGTCCTTAAAAGTCGCGTCATTGGTTTGTGGGTAAATATACACTAATTAATTCTTGGGTTACAACCAGATTGTGATAGAGAATGCTGAATGGGAAAGAACGTGGAAAGAAACAACTGTGTTCTGTTTTACAGCATGGAGTAGACCGTAATTTTTTTTACAGGGACTGAAAGAAATCACGAAAAACCGGCCAACAAAACCCGCATCTCCGCTTATTTTTCTGAGATCATCGCCAGGAATCTCCCTCCTTTAAAAATTATATTCCACAATTTACCTTTTCCCGTGGTACGATAAACTCTTTCCAGATTAACGAACAACTTTGTACAATTTGGGTGCTAGGATATTTTCGAAAGAGAGAAGTGTCGTGTTTGTTACCACACGACACTATCTACTTGCTAGGATTATGTAACTGTAGCTTGTAATAAATTATAGCTCTTGGAGTTACCACGGAATTTACAGACCTCATGCTTTTTTTTATTAAGCGTGTCACGTGCAGATCATCTAATTATTAGCGTGATCAGAGCGAGCGTATAGTGCTAATTGAGTTATTACGTCTCATAGCCAACTTATTGCTTGAGATGTTAATGAAGCTTAAATTCTGGGCAAAACAGAGGTATCTTTATTACTTTGAAGATTGGCGTTCATCTAAATTGCGTACAAACCTATACAATCAAACCCAATCTCATGTCAGTAATTTAAATTAGCAATCCAAACAACAAATAACAATGCAATTTATCATTACACTTAGAAACGAGATGCACCTTCACCTGAAATCAACCGAAATAAAAAAAAATTAAACCCATAAAAATATAATCAATAAATATCGTTATACAGACCAATGCAACTAAGTAGGGTTTAAATCGGTGTATCGATGACGATACAGATACCTCACAGAGAACACTTTACGCTTCCATTATAAAGGACAGAAGGTTAATTATCTTTAAGGAAACAGTCGGTGTTTATTTTGAGAATTCCAAACAGCACACGCAGTACAAAGTTGTATAATACAATATGAGCAATATACAGGGAAAGCAGTTTCTTCGTGTGAGAGAAAGTGGTACAAGAAATCGCCACTGGACCTTAAACGGTTAATATTCACCGGAACACACATATAACGTGACAAATTAATCAAAGACAAACAATGTTGTCCCTGTGTTTGGTTATAGCTAAATTACCTTCTGAAGATCTGAACAGCGGTTAAACAATTTAATTGATGTATTCATCTCTTTTGAATACAAATTGATATTAGTGAATCTTAACACACTAACTAAAGTATTTGACCTAAATTATGTGACTTATTTACGATATCCCGATAATCACTTCAATTTATCAACCAACGAATGCACATATAATTTCACATAAAACACTTTTAAAACATTTTAAAACGCTCCGACATGTTTCGATCTTGTCAGATCATCATCAGGGAACTTTGCTCCTTGCTAAAGTTATGTTACACTATTCACAATTCAATTCGTATTTGCAAACGAGGTGTTGTGGCAGCATATCATGTTGTGTAGGAATGTGTTGCTCCACAACACATTCCTACACAACATGATATGCTGCCATAACACTTCGTTTGCAAATACGAATTGAATTGTGATGATGATCTGACAAGCTCGAAACATGTCGGAGTGTTTTAAAAAGTTTTAAAAGTGTTTTATGTGAAATTATATGTGCATTCGTTGGTTGATAAATTGAAATGATTATACAAAAAATGCACTGTGCTACATTAAGATTTATATCCCGATAATGTTTCACAGGTGAGCAGCTTAAGATGATGCGTGCTAAGATGGCGGTGTGGGATGTGATTCTCATGTAGTTTTATAGGAGGTTACCAACATTTCGGAGTAGGTTTTATCGAAACTTTGGTACATATCTACCGAATTAGTCGGACGGCTTCACGTCCCACAAGACATTAAATCTTAATCCCTATGATGCATTCTGGCAGCAAGGTAGTAATTCAATTCCTTCAGTACAAAGAATGGATGCTTGACTGACTACTGCCTTCGAGCAGAAAGCATTACAATCTGCTTGGTGAATAATTCAGAGCATAACATCTCTAAAACTGTCTGCCGTAATTTGTTGTGACGTTCCAGGCGTCTGGTGTTTTTATCTGACACTTAGGCGGGTGGAAATGAATGCATATTTTCAAGTGTTACTCAAGGTACTGATCAGTCCTTGGTTTACACTTGACACTACATTGTACGGCATTGGACGTAAGACTTGTTGGATAATTTCGAATTTGTAACAGGAATTTTTGGCAGAACTGAAACATAGTATAATCCATTTACATATTTTAACATGGTAGCGGGTGTGGAGACCTTACAATGTAATTTAGAAAGGGCTGAAACGACTTTAAGTTTTTTGTTATCCATTCCTTCCATGCTGTTGGAATTATAGGTCCCTTTTGCTTGTAGAATTTGGTGTTTGAAGGGATTATGTAAATATCTGGAAAGGTTTAAGTTCTCTAAGTTCTATCAGGATAAACGAAGAGTTTGAAGGTTGCAGAATTTTACGTGAGCAGCTGACATTTTCTCGTCTCGTGTAGAAATTCTCCATATTCGCATTTTTCCTTAATCGTACCAATTAATTTTCCCGATAATCTGTCAAATGTGCTACTGATGTTTCTGTATTTTGAAAATATAAGACGTATTAGTCAATATATCACTCGATTCTGTGGTTAAAATGCATTGTTTAAAAATGGTCAGGAGTACCTACAATCCGGGAGGAGAGAGATTGGGTTTTATGTCGAGATTCTACCTCGACATTCCTCTAAAAAAAAAAAAAAAAAGAGACGGGAATTTAGTCTCCATAGGGCGTGGTTTTTAAAATATTTTTTTATTCATATTCCTTTCTTTTTTTTTTTTT
>Ga0123354_10018197_pt1 | contig 11016 bp, 9 predicted proteins | sample TergutLab28metaG_2_FD_97872 | JGI IMG/M metagenome (GOLD analysis project Ga0123354, IMG submission 97872) | Labiotermes labralis P4 segment gut microbial communities from Petit-Saut dam, French Guiana - Lab288 P4 | ecosystem: Host-associated > Arthropoda: Insects > Digestive system > Gut ... | reverse complement strand
GCTCTCTACACTGCACCAACCCAACAAAAAAAAACACACCACCCTTTACTCCGCGGGGGGCCCCCCCCAACACCCCCGGTGGGGGGGGGGGGGGGGGGGGGGACACCCACACACACTTTTCCAGTTTTTCTGTGTCTGTAAACAATTCCATTAAGGTAGGTCTTTTGGTTTTCTTGTTATAAATGTTGCAATCACAGAGAACATTATGAAACGCTCTGTATATCTTCTCTGTTACCTGTCTGGAGAGACAATTTCTGATTCTGAAAACATGAAAAAAACCCACTCTCCCAGCACAGTTTGGACTGTAGAGCTGGTGTCATGGCCTTCAACAAACCTATCAGTATTGAAGCCTCAATCACATAAATTACATTTTTCACTCTTTTCGTTCATTATGAAACACAACACAAGAGTTGCATTATAATCTGCAGCATGGGTCACAAACACAAACTGTAGGGAGACAAAAGACATTTTGAAAGTTATGGCAGGCCACATGACATTTCAAGTTAATCACTCTGTTTAAACTGAAACATGCCATTAAAATATGACATAGTTTTAATAACAAGATTCCCTTTGGTGTGTATGTTGTTTTGGATAAGAAACCTTTGTAGGTCTTTGGCCCATGATGTAAAACACTTTTAATTCTTACAATTCAAAAACAAATTATATGACACAGATCTCTGCCACATACACAGTATGCATGTTTGAGATCAGTCACCTGGTGGCTCCAACTGGGCAATCCTAAAGACAGGGCACTAGAAACCAAAGAACCAAGTATGGTGGTAATTTCCATATTTAAAGATAACATAAAACAGACACCACATACAATAAAAATTCTATCAGACAATTTCCCTGGGGGTGGGGAGAACAAAGAAGAAAACCTAATGTAAAATTACTGTAATAAACAAAAACTACATACAGTAGAAAAAGAAGAGAATCTAATGAAAAATGTTCAAAGAATTTGTCCAGAAAGAAACACAGCTTCTATAAATGGGAATGAAATGATTGAATATGTAGAACATTTTCAAAATCAAAATCACAGCAACAAAAACAATACTTAAATTTGCAATAATAACAATAAAATATAAACTTTATCTGAGCTTCATGTAAAGCATAGGCCATGTAACAGAATGCGAAATAAATTTTCCTAACAACTTATAATATAGACTTGGAACTACAGCTAGCAGTTACTGAGACCAAACATACAGCTGAGAGCATAGGACCTCCCCAGTATAAACACTGACACTACAAACTTGTGGTTAATAATATAATACAACAAATACTATACAAAGGAGACACGCAAAGATCTCTAGGCTAAATGGTCAGGTAGCTAGGAAGATAATTCTTGATGTCAACACAAACATTAACTTTCAAACTCTGCGACATGAAAACAATGTGGTGTTTTGATTAACTGCCAACAGTAGTATTATTTCTTACCATGGAGTATGCTTGACTAGATGATGTTATTTCATCACCAACTGAATTCCGTACATTTTCATACTTCTTCCTTGCACTCTTTTGTACAGCATCTCTGTAAGATGATGCTGCTGTCATGCTCCTCCTCATACTTTTCACTGTCACAAAGAAGTTACAAATGTAACATCTAATTTCCCATATATCAAAGTTTCTTTTTTTAAACACAATCCTTGCTACAGATATACAGAGTGATGTTTGTAACGGTACACAACAATACAGTGTACTACCACCTTACTGACAGAGATGCGTTAGATCAATATTATGAATTCATAACTTGCGATTTCAACCATATTATCATAACACAAAAAAAAAATTCATCTTGTAATAAGAACGAAACAGGCATTAACAGCTTTCCATTCTGTTTGTGTGTGAACCAGGACTTAAAAAATGACAGAGGCAGAGAGAAACGCAGTGTGTGCACGCACAAGTCCCCCGATATGTTATGCTACTGTATGTCAAAGTTGAATACATACATCATGTGACATAAAAATACTCGTGTATATATATTGCCCTTCTTTATCTGAATTCAGTCAGCAGTCATTTCCCAACAGCGCTAATCATAAGCATCACAGATCAGCAACCTGTGGGCCTCCTTGGTGTTTCATGTGGCCCACAGATACCTGCTATCAGCAAAAAAATTCAGATTCATAAACAATTTTTCTGGGGGGGGGGGGATCTAGAATTCAAGAGATCACTATAGTTTAAAGCAGCAAATAATAATCTGCTGATGGTTAGCTGCAGGAAATTGAGTACCACTTTATACATCTACACCCAGGGGGTTCAACAAACTTCAGATATGACAACATGCCTTTGTTCAGTGGTATTTTTTGTATAAATATGAACAGGATAAGAATTTAGTGGATTATATTAGTGCTGTAACACATACATGAGCCTGGCATAGAGGAAACACACTAATGTGTATCGATATTTCCAATCACACACATTATGAATGTTACACCAATGGAATGATCTAAATAAAGAAGAAACAGAAGTTTGGTGATGAAGGCAAAGTGTCTAATGGCAAATGGGGAAGCAAATGTCTGCCTACTGAAAATGCAGATAAAACTGTTTGTCTTACCTGTAACAGAAACATTTCTATAATGACAGAATATATCAGGCACCTTTATCAGAGCAGAAAGGAACAGGAGAATTGAAAACAGTCAGATCAAACCTTCTCTGATAATTCAACAAAACATCTTTAAGCAACCAAGCAATCATAATGGCTTGATTGTTTCTGTGAGTTATGTAGTGTGGTATGTTTTATGTTTAGTGACAAGGTTTCTTAAAGATCATGTTGACAGATAAATTTGGTTTTGCTAGCCAGGTACAACATCGAGTATGCATTTGAGGAGTTTTATGCATGTGTGTGTGTGCAGTCAACTGCATACTGTTCAGTGATGGATCAGGTCTCTGACATGTAAAGGAATTATGCCAACCCCTGCTATGCACCAAATCTGAGTTTGAAAATTGTTCTAAATAAACAAAAAGGACCTTCCCTTACCAGCTGATGTGTGTGACACTTCACGAGGGACATCGGAAACAAGCTGTGGGGTCTTGGGACGTGACACTTTTCCATGACAAACTAACAGGGCAGCCATCTTCTTCTTGTCAGGTGTTTTTGGGCTCTCTACTTTCAACCTCTTAGCAGCTCTTGCTGCAGAACGAAGTCCAGATTCAAGCGTCCTTTTCCTCTCTTCAGCACTTGCAGGAAGTGGTTGTTTCTGTTCAGATTCTGTCTGCAGAATGACATACACCCACATACTTATCAGTCACTGTATTAAATTAATTTTGACCGCTATATGGGAATTCTTGTAGGTGAAACAAATGGCAACACTAACTCCGATGCAGCCGATGGATCTGACAGCCTACAAAATATGTGAACAGCAAGCAAAGATGACATTTTCAGCCCTATTTTTGGAACAGGTTCTTCCCCTTCAAATAAGCCACCCTCACATTGCTGTTCTACTGGCCATCGACTTGTACTTTACTCGGTCATCAAAGAAAAGTAGAAACAACAGTTTGCAGTTCATAGTAAAACTGCCCAATGTGAATGCAATCTGGCAGCCTGACTTCCCTAGCAAACTGTCACTTCCTCAGACAGGAAGCATGGGGAAGAGATTCATCAAGGCTATGGCCCCCCCCCCCCTCCAAGTTTTATCCACTGGTCCTGCTACACACAACCATTTTCAGTTAATTAATGGCTAAGACCTTCATGGCTATGAAGGACTTACAACAGCAGGTGGAACTACCATTCCTGCTAACACACTGAGACTCAACATACTCCACTCCCCCCTATCCAATGGTAAAGCAGCACTTCGCTTCCATTAACATTTTATGTTATAGATTAAATTCTCAGCCACAATTTAGCATTCACTATTGTATGGACAATTCCCAAGGTCATACACTCATGCTGGAAAAACAATACACACCATTTCATTTGAATTTTGTACCCCCACCCAACAAATGTAACCAAATGCGCTTAATTGTTTCCTGGACTCCATAGCTGTTCCTCAAGCCAATTAGCTGCCTCTTTTTGGTGAATGTATATGAACAACATTTGAAGATTCGAACACAACAGTGTATATCCAAAATATAAAGAAACGTTTTTATCGTTCAAACACCAGGAAGAAGAACTGCTTATTAATGACTGGGTGGAAGGGGGTATACCATCATGAACACTTCAACTCTGAATTGTAAGCCAAAATTTAGTTTTAGGTGGCTTGTTTAAGACATTATTTCTGTAATTTCTGTAGCTAAATTGAAAGTTTTTTTTTTGGTGCAGTTCATCCAGTAGTTTCTTGAACAATTAACATTCCTGTAACAATACCCATACATCCAGAACTTTACAAACTGGATTTAAATCTGGAGCTTAAGAGTTAATAGGAGTTACGTTCTTATTCATTCAATCTGAGAATATTAAGAAGTCATTGCTGCAAAGACAGACAGATGGAGAGAAACTTCCCATAGAAAAATATTAACTGGATGAATGAATATACTAGGACATGGTTCCAAACAAACTGCAAGCAGTCACACAAATTCTACACTTGTAACCAACAACCACAGAAGAGGAGAAAAATACTATAAAGAGAGCGCATGCACACACACCTTATTTACCTGAACACGAAAAAAAAATGCCGGGAATATATATTTATTCAAACCTAAGACAACCCCCAACAATAAAATGTCTGCTAAGAAAAAATATTTTACTATTAACTTCACACTGTCAGATACTAACTGCCCTCATCAATCAGTGTCACTGTGTCCATATTTACAGTCAGTGCCTTCATATTCCTCACACCAACTCCTAACATTCCCATCCTCTTCCCTGCCATTCCACAACATATTACCATCAGTCCCATCCACTGCAATGGATATGCAGCACTTCTTAAAAACCTTCAGTCACTTCAGGTGAGATGCTCTGCCATGCCATCGAGATCAAACAGACTAAATACAACATTTATATTGCATGGTTTATAAACTTGCTTCAATCCATGAAGATTCACAATTTTCTCCACAGTTAGTATTCAAAATCGACCCGAATTTTTGTATCATGTCTGTGGTCTGATCAGAGTTCATGGCTCGTTTTATGGTTTTTAATTTGTGGATTGGTCCAGGTTATATTTTTGAGTCTTGTAGTTAATATTTAATTTTTCAATAGCCATTTTCCTGTTACCACCCTTGGACTAGACCTGCTCTCAGGTACATTACTGTTTCTGTGGTGTCCAGTGACTGAGAACAATTGAAACTAAGGGGTCCACCAGGTTAGGTGCTTCTTTGCCTGAAAGAGGAAACAATGCCAGCTTCCAAACACTGTGCATCTTGAAGAAATTAGGACAGTCGAGAAAGTCCCAAAAAAGAATACTGTGTCAGTAAACTTTCCTCAAGCTTTTGGATTTCTTGACCCTTGAAGCTGCGTTCGATAGGGTGTCCTGAAACTTTGGTGGGAATTACCACTCTAAGCTGCGTAATATCCCACTAGAGCACAGATCTCACAAGATTTGGCGATGCAGGCCTTGGTTTGGCTCCACAAGGTCCAGTTCAGAATGATCTGGTTTGGCGTGGTGCAGTTCAGTGCTTCATACTGAATTTAAGACAACTTCATATATTTAAGTGCCAAAGTCTTGCATTCGAGTAAATAAGGTATTTGTGCCAATGGTGCCTAAACCTGCAAATGAGAAGTCAGTAGTGGAGCACAAATACTGTACGATGACAAGAGGAGCTCTTCAGAAAACACAAAAATTAAGCAACAGAATAACAAGTTAGAAATATACACCAAACACAAAAATTCTGTTACTAGATTTGGTTTAATTACCTGAAAACTCTTAGGAAAAATGCATGAAATATAAAATGTGTTTCACCCCTATCTAAAACCTCCCTCATTATAATATTTAGGAATATATGCTCAACACACTGGCTTTCATGTAGTGTCCATTTTTGCTACCAGATAATAATAAACAAATGGAACATACTGATAATTATTGGTAAAACAAACATACACAATGTATGTCATGCAGCACTTTTCATCCTCAAGTATACAAATCAGTACAAAGATCGAACTTTGAGATGTGGGTCTAGTGACATTTCTCTACTTTCAACAGTACCTTTCTCACAGAAGAGATGGCAGCCATTTTCTTAAAATTTCCACTTGGAGTACTAGGTTTTTTAGAGCTCCGAGGCGTTCCAGTACGAGAATGCTTGAAATCATACACAAGTCTTGGAATTCGGCTACGTTGCGGTGTGCCAACAGACTTACGGGTCTTCCTAGTGGTCACCAATGCCTGCACATTCAATCATACATGTGTACCAGGTACAAGCACAATCAAATGCAGGGAGATGGATTTTCTATACCCCAAGCTTAGGAAACTGGTCCTGGCTTATGCACATACGCTAGCCAACATATCACTGGGTGATTCCTACTACAGTCTGAGCCAAGCTGTGGGCACTTGGTTACACTTTACCAGCACAGTGCAAGTGGTCGCAGAGCATTTGTGAAATTTCTACTGATTGCTGCAGATTTCCTAAGATAATACCTACACAAGAGCTGCAGGTGCTCAAGGACATGATAAAAAATACTCTCTGTAGTACAAATAATTTAAAGTAGTAGGCTTGATGTTCTCACTTATGCACTGGAATTAAATTAGTGTGTTTAAGGGGGTGGGGAGCAAATATTATGATAAAGAAAACTGCTTCAAACTCAAACACAGACAACTGTATATATCAAAGCACTACATAACAGCTGAGCGCTGTGCAAGTGTACAACAAGTGATACATACTTAGGTGCGCAGCACCAAAGGATTAATTATGTGAAAGAAAAATAAGTTTCTTAAATCTTAGAGGAAGGTTCCATTCTCTATAACTGATCATGTTGATGGATTTATTTATAAATTTATGAACTTGAGTTATCCATTGAAGAAAGTGACATTAAATTTGCTGTAATAACTGAGGTTCTCCAGACCAGTGACCATGCATTGTCTTCTGGGATGTGACAACATGTAGTTTGGTAGCTAGGTGCGGTATTTCAGACGAACTTCCGGTCTCCATCTTTAGAAATAAATAAATAAACCTAGTCTCAGGATGGAGGCAGCAAGTTCATTTGAAATGTTAAAACACATCTACCAGACTACATGGCATCACATCCCACACAACAGTATTTTTCAAATCCAATGTATTTATTGTTTTAACAAAAGTTGGAAGAACAGAGACAGAAAATTAATTTAAAATGGAACTCCTGAAGTAACCAAAAGGTTTTAACTGCACACCAACATCTCTTACGAGTCAAGGCGCATTCTCTGCCAACACTTTTCATTTATGAGTACCACACCCTGTTACTCCATGATTCACATTCAAATTCAGCAGTCTCCACAATGCTTCAGGATGGAATAAACATCTGGTTTCCTGGATTTACTGATTAAACAATGATGCTCCATGCAAATACCTTCTTTAATAGATCTAGTATTGAAATTAAAGTTTCCTTAATTTTACTCAGCATCCTGTTCAAAACAAGCCCCTTTCCCATTTGAGGTGGGCAGTGAATAAGATTTGTGGTATGCTGTGAGCAGATTATACCGTGCAATGTAAATACAGTTCAACAAGCTTGACACAACTTACAAGTGACCTCAGCTGTACATTAGTGGACAGTACAAACACATAAATCTTCCAGACACAGATTTATATTTGCGCAATTGTCCAGCAACCAAAACACTGCCACCATTAGTGCATTATTACAGCAATTAACAAAACGCAGTTATTGTAAATATGAAAGAGAGCATATATTTTTAATTATTTCACAAAACATTTAGTTTTCCTGAATAATACATCACCTATACTCTGGTTGCAAATCTGTTCCATTTAAAGTTTCCATTACACTACACGGTGAGCACAAAAGAACTGCTTTATATTTTCAACTTCACAATCACATCAGTTGATAAAGAAACTCTTCAAAGTTTTGTTTCAAATGACATGAGGTGATTGTTGTTGCACACAACTGCAGCTAGATGCCAGTACCTTTAGAAAATGCTACTCCCACAAGAGCAGTGTGCTTTACAAGTGGCAATGGAGTTAGTAACGGGTGTGCAGCATGCTTTCTGCATACACACACAATATCAGTGCACAGATTTTTATAGGCTATGTGGAAGGAAGCCCAAACATGCTCCACAGTGGCATCAGACACAGCAGGCAGACCAGGACTCTTGTCTTCTCTAATGAAAAGCAAGTTTCTGCCTGAATGTCTTCCATCAGACATAAATGGGAACTTGGCTGGGTGATTTCATGTCAGATTGTGTGTGAAATGCATGTTGTACAGCTGTTACCGACTCTTTCTCCACACCTGCAGAACATACCAACTCTTTTACATCAGGGGTAGCCATCCTCAAGCCTAGTGGCATCAGCAGAAAATAACAAACAACTGGGTCATTTCAAACAAAATTTATTTCTGTATCAACTGATGTAGGTGTCAAGATATAAGTAGGCCACATTTTTTTTCTGCATGACTTTTAAAGTTGCAAGTTTTCCAGTGATCATTCTGTATTATAGTGTATGAAAAATGGTTTTGTACAGAAACTGGCATTCAAAGTAACACACAGTAAAAAAGAGAGGAAGAAGAGGCTTTTTATTTTACCTGCAAAGACCGTTCATGCTGCAATGTCTTCATCCCATCATCCGACCCTGTTGATTTCCCTGCAGATTTACTGTACAGTCTGTTTGACTTCCTTTTAGGTGGTGTTATGTCTACACTCTTTGCAGAAGACTGGTTCCTTGATGCTGTTACTAATGTACCAGCTGGCAAACTTACATTTGTAGCTTCTGCAGCCTATAAATTCAATAAGGCACAATGAAACCACAGCAGGCACAAGCTGAATACACTGCATGATGAAGCTTGTTAGATTTATATGTTGTGATTAACAAAAACAAGAATGACAACATCAACTCCAAGGATTCTGTTACAAGCATCTGCTCACAATACAAACGTTCTTGAGAAAAGAATATACTTTATTTACATATGATTCATTTTTTAGCACTGTCAGTGTCAATACGTAGGATTATTGGTACCACATGAAAAAATGATTTGTGAATGATGAACTGGAAAGTGAAAGGAAACAGTCATGGCACAACACTTACATGACTCTAGCAACAGTGTCAAGGGACTGGGGGCAATCACAAAAATTACAATTCAGGATAATTCTTGCCCTGACTAACTTCTACCCAGGTACATCCAGAGTACAAGCCACAAACATTACAGACAATCAAACTTGATTTACATGCATCAGCAGCAGTGGAAGCACCACTGATGTCATTATTCCAAGTCCTCTGTCACTCAAACACTCCATAATACCAAAACATAAAAATTCATCTGTATGTGGTTTATTACATGATGCTCCCTGTATCAGAATTATCTAGCATAAGATGTTTGGTAAATAAATTGGAAATGATATGAAGGAGGTGCTTATGGTCTGATCAAGGTAGTATGCAGATGTCTATATGGAAGGGCTTAGAAAAACCACAAAAATCAGTCAGAACATTGAGAAGAGCTGGTGTTCTCCAAATGGCAGATGAATATGGATAATTAGTTAAATGATATGCAGAGTGTAAACCAAAGTAGATAATAAAAATTGCACACATCTGTCCTCAAGGACATGAATGATATCAACAGGAAACAGATGAATGATCAACAGGAAACAGGGGAATATATCTGTATGCAAAAAGGAAATAAAGAGTCCTTTACAGAAAACATATACAGCCAAGAATTGTCTGCTTGAACGTGAAAAACTGACAAAGTACAAGAAATGTAATTACCTGGTGGTTGAACAGTGGTGGCTAATGAAGGGTAGGAAATGTCATAAAAATATTTGACAAAAAAACCACAATAATTAACTCCAAAACCTTATCAGCATAATGCCAAATATCATAAGGTAAGGTCACAGCATTGATGCTGCAATAATAAATGACCAAACATCAGTGGAAGTGTCCAGATTTTGGCTAGACTCCTGTGCCTGTATGGTAGACATTTTTACCACATGGGCACATGCAGATAGGAAGAGCCAGTCCTACAACTCCTGTCATTACTGCTATATAAAATACTTCTGTATTAATTTTTAAACAGACTCAAACATAGTAATGCAAAGATATGCCCTAAATGTAAATACTGTACCACAGGATGTGCATAACAGGCCTGCATATAAAAACAATTTTGGGGAAGTCTACACAATTAGACTTTGTAAGGGGTCCTCTGTAGAAACGGACTAAACACTAGCGCAAGATGAAATAATCTTACAATGATCAACGTTCATGGCTAAATTAAGTCAGTTGAGTGCTAGCAGATAGCACAATCCTACAAAAATCAAGAAAACCTGCAATAAGACAAACACATGAAAACTGTAGCAGTTACAGGTTTACTAATAAATGATCCACAGACACACTCCTGGTCTTTCTGAAACAATCTTAGCTACATGGTAATTAAAATGTATTGCCATATAACATAAAATCTGCTAAATACAAGTTCTTTATTAACCTATATCATTCTAAGAGACCATGATGGTAAATGGTGTAGCACGCTATTGAAGGCCTCTGACAGATACTAGTGAATGGTCTAGCATGCTGTATGCTAGTCTGTGTGTAATTGCTTGGTAACAGTTTAAATGTCCATGCTAAGCCACAAAAACTCAGGTGAAGAGATAAAACTGGCATTTAAATCTATCCCCTAAAGGCTAATTATCAGACATTTATAACAGAAACTGAATGGGAAATGAAAATTGTTGTAATTTTGAAATTCATATTCTGTTCATGTTAATTTTATACATCAAGCATACTGCTGGCTGTTCATCAGCGTTGCCAACATTCTACTGTTATGTTACTGTTTCGTGACATCTCTTATATGTTCTTCCTAAACTCCCTTTCCTCATACATCTTTATTACAATTTGGCATTCAGCCATTTCCCATGCTTACAGCATACATTTAATTACAATTACTTCCTAAGTACATCTCCACAGTTCTACCAGGCTCCAACTCAACTTTAAACCTTTGTTAACATATTTGAATATATGTAT
>Ga0123354_10018195_pt1 | contig 11016 bp, 7 predicted proteins | sample TergutLab28metaG_2_FD_97872 | JGI IMG/M metagenome (GOLD analysis project Ga0123354, IMG submission 97872) | Labiotermes labralis P4 segment gut microbial communities from Petit-Saut dam, French Guiana - Lab288 P4 | ecosystem: Host-associated > Arthropoda: Insects > Digestive system > Gut ... | reverse complement strand
GGTAGCTCAGTCGGTATAGCGACTGGCTACGGGCTGGACGGTCCGGGGATGGAATCCCGATGGGGGTGAGATTTTCCGCACCGGTCCAGACCGGCCCTGGGGCTCACCCAGCCTCCTGTGCAATGGGTACCGGGTCTTTCCCGGGAGTAAAGAGCGGCCGGGACGTGACGCTGATCCCTCACCCCCATATAATGTCGTGGTCAAGAAAGAGCAGAACTATACCTCTACTCCCCCTATGGGCCGTACGGCCTGTGCAGAGCCTCAGTGCCTGTACAAGGGTGCCCCTTACCTTTTCTTTACCTTTATACTGTGACTTTCAGTCTGTGACGGTATTAGCAATCAAATTCACGGCCTTGTGGATTGTGACGCCAAGTAGTGGGAAGAATGGGTACTAAATGTTGAATAAATCGTCTGTTTACAAACTCAAATTAAACACTTTTACACCCTGAATAACCGCGGTAGCAAAGTGGTTAAGGTGCTGTGCTACAAATCGGAAGGTCGCTGGTTCGATTCCAGCTGGTGTCATTGGAATTTTTCATTGCATTATCCTTCCGATCGCACTATGGCCCTGGGGTCGACTCAGCCTCTAACAGAAATGAGTACCAGGAGCGTTTCATGGGGGTAAAGGCGACCGGAGCGTAAGGCTGACAACGTACCACCATCCTGTGCCGTTGTCACGAAATCTGGGAACCTTAACTTCCTGGAACCCCCTGGGCCACTCCAGGTCTATAATGGGACTGCTTTTACACCCTGAATATGAATAGAGAATATTCTGAAATATTGGTTTGAAGGCGTGGGATGGATTGTTCTGTTTCAGGATAGGAGACAAGCAGCTGTCTATTGTGATCGCCATGAAGAATATTCGGGTTTTATAAAATGTGAGGAATATGTCTACGATGCGAGGAACTGTTAGGCGTTCAAGAAGAACTTTGCTTCGTGGAGTTGGTTAGTATTGTTCACCGTCTAACAAAATACACGTAGCAGAAGTTCATATTTTTAACTGTGCGATCCTTTGTGAAAAACAATCATTCAGCGGCCAGATTCTCTGTCGGAATCCAAATTCCTTTCACATTAATATTCCCGTGTATTTCCATTATGTACATTATTTATATGTATATTGACTTCGGTCGTAACTACTCCTTCAGCAAGAGACATTAATTATGTTACGACTTGCCTGTGTAAATAAACCTCCCTAACCCCGTCTCATTAAGGTCGAAATTCTTGAAGGAAAAAATATAGGGCAGTACATTAATTCTTATGCTATAAAAATTACCCATTAACATTTATTTATGTAGCACACCAAGAAATGCACACATATATAGTCTTTAATAACCAAAAATTTACATTAAAACACTCCTACATGTTTCGTTCATATGATCATCCTCAGGAAGCATAATTTGTTCCTTACTAAAGTTACAGTTTAAAACACTCAGTGATTTACTTCGTTATATTAATTTGGTGCTGTGGCAGACATGTCGTGTGTTGTGTGTGAGTCGTACGGTGTTCAATTGAGACCGGCTGTCGATATGCTTGTTGTGTCGTATAGCGTGAGACTGGCTTTTTTACCTTCCAGATGTAAATAGTATAGTTGCTGATTGAGGTTGTGTTTCTTGGAGTACAGGAAATTAATTTCTTTGTTTATTCTAAATCTGCTTGCATTGATTGTAGTATGATTGAAATATGCTCCTTGAGGATGACCGTATGATCGAAATATATAGGGGCGTTTTAAATATTTTAACGTAAATTTTGGAATATTAAATGTCTATATATATGTGCATTTGTTTGTGTGTTACTTAAATAAACTACAAAATGCACGGTGCAACGATAAAGATAACCATTAACATATTATATTGTTGTGGAAACTGTACGTACCGTTTTGTATTACGTTAAATATCACGATGACACGTTCTTGTAAAATTACTTGGGAGACTTCAAAACAAAGAGTGAATGTTTTCCTAGACATTATGAAGCGACTGATCTTTGAAATGGAGTTGAAATGTGTATACTCTGAGGTAATAACGGACTCTCAGAATAGTATTTAGAAGAGCTTTGCTCTGTGAAGAGATAGAACGCTAGAATACATTCAAACGTTCGCGTATCTCGGTACAGTTGTGGGTTATTTTGTAAAAATCAATGGAAAAACACAGGTTATGAAGTTAGAAAATTAATTTTCGGTTTCAGACAAGAAGGTCAGTAAAAATTTATTCTGTTTAAGAAGTGTTTCTTTAAATATTTTCAGAACAAAATATGCGACTTGCATTCATATAATTTCCCGAGATAGTCGCACAATACGGTACAGGCCTGTTAAACCATTACAGTTAAAAAGTTAAAATCGAGGTTAAAGAAGAAATAACCAAATGTAAGAGACATCTTGGGTCAAGATATAGATGCCACGGTAATATTAAAATCGATCTCATAGAAGTAAAATGTGGGGGAATATGACCGGATTAGTGATTGAGAATAAGGACCTATACAAGGACCAGATGGGAACATTAGGAAAATGGTTCTTAATCGTAGGCTTAGATAGGAGGTGAAAATTTATTAAAGCATTAAGACAGTAGTATTGCTTTTTATAATAACTTGTGTCATTTTTTACCTAGGTAATTTTAAAAATTGCATGGTTCGGATATCTGTATGCTGTATGTACTAAAATTCCGTAAAGTTCCTAATGCTACCCAGTCTCTTCTAATATGATGTTTGTTGGACCGTGGATCTTTGTGATAACTGAAGAATAAAAAACCAACTAGCTGTCACTTATTATTTTATTGTATTTCTTATGGGCTCAACATGTTTCGGGCATTACTATGTCCATCATCAGGAGCTCGCGACTATAATGTTGATTACCACATTGGTCGTTTCGTTCTTGGTTTGCTCTAGGTTGGAGGTTAGGTGCGGGTAGCCTGGAGTAGTGTCCGGGCTGCAGCACAATTGATCCAATTTTATGTATCCCACTGATGTAAACACAATTTGCACGTCACAACTTTGAGAAAAATGATTTAATTTTTACGTATTCCATGAATGTAAACACGATGGGATCCCAATGTGTGCATAGCATCTTGTGACTCAATTGACAAAATAGGCCTGAAGATTACTGAACAATAGTCGAAACATGTAGCCTATGTAATTACCTTGAGTAATAAAGTAGTTGTGTTGACGAACATTATATAATATTATATTACGGCACCATGTTTATACTATGATGTATCTTTTGCGTGGATTTATGTCTAATTACAGCTGAAGTACTTTTCACGAGGCAGCTCTGATGAATGTAATCTTTAATTCGGGAGACATTATGAAAAATTATGGATTATCGCAAATCCGAGTGGAGTGTTTATGAAGAGCAGCGTTGTGAACTTTATGCACGGAGCAGCGTAACCTCTTCTACTCTCATTTTTATGAATAACATTTTAGTTGCATATTGTTGTAATACAGCAACGAAGATAAATAATATATCCTGAATAACGCTGGTAAGTTCGGAGGGCAGTTGTCAATTTGCTTCTTAGTTTCCTGACATGTTAAAGCGTTAGTTTAAACCAGATACCAAAGTAACAATGGTGTGATGAGATGTGAGTCACTACTATTATGACCTATATTGAAATATGACACCTGGTAATTTGATATAGAGGTTCGAAAGCGTGCCACGAAACTGCTGCCATCTTCTAGAATTTTTCTAACTGCTGAATTAAAAATCATTTACTTCCACATTGTTGCAGTGTGTGTACGTAATAAGTAAGACACAGATTGATAGAACTCCGTAGTAGCTATAATAGGCTAATCTTTAAAGACAAAGATTCAATTTAAAAGTTATTGTTTTTAAAAATTTCACTTCGTACTGCGCAGTAAACATACTCCGTCTCGGTTGTAAAAATCAATCCGCTAGTTTTGTGTAGGGAAATAATCGCTGTTCATTCTCAGTTGAAAGCCATGCGGAGCATATAAAAATAATTTGAGTGTAAAATAGCATTTTTAATGCCAAATCGAATGGCACAAAAATAGTTACTGAGTTTTCAGGCTTCAAGAGCAGTGGTTATTTTCTATACTACCATCTTGAGCAACGTTCAGAATCTCTGAATTGTGCCCCCAGAGAGAATGAATGTGTGTGTGTATCCTTTATCACAATAAACAGCTACCGATTGTTCTTTATAATAGGCACGGACTGTACTCCCTGTGAACAGCAGCTGAATAATATACACGCGTTTCTTATTTTGAAGACTTTCGTACTTCGAACCTTAATACCAACACATATGTAATTGTTCGTCCCCTTGGGTCGGTTTTGTAGCACTTCTGCTTCATATTTTGGATTAAAGGTTTCAAATTTCAGTTATCTGACAGGTTTAAGTAACTTTGCTCTTTACTTCCAGGCCTATACCGCGGCCGTAATTCAAATATTCATTTCCTTGTTTTGCCATTTCTGTTGCAACAAATTACTCTGTTATTTGAAAACATAACCCCGAGGAAGAGCGAGAAGTCAAAAAAACTAACCCCACACATACACTCCCCCCCCAACCCAACGTCAGAACCATAGACTCTACACTTATATCACGGCCCCATAAACTTCCCCAATACACACCCAACCAAGGAGATCCACACCCCACCATTCGTTGACCCACAAGACATCCCACTAGATAAACTTACTTGTAACACCTAATACGATGATGAGATCTCAACATAACTATGCAATATAGACACATATATATGACACTCTTTGAGCATAATTGTAATTGTGATAAACTGAAGATGGCCGCTTTAGGCCGAAACATGTAGTTATTTACTTTGCTAATAAATACCACCATCTAGAATACAATTATAGCTGTGTTTTCTGACTGAAATTAACTCACTATTAGTCTTTCAACACACAACGGGGATGACACACCTTAGAACCTTTGTATAATCATTGTTACTGAATGAATCGTTAAATTAAGAGTAAGAGAATGATTTCTCAAGGAGAGATATTCTGGTAGCATTCAGAACTGCTCAGTGACAAAATTAATTGCAAACCAAAGGCTTCTGTTTAATATATCATTATTTTTACATTCCAGTGTCGTAATTTGCTTTTAACAATTCGACGCTTCTATTTTCGAAAGAAATTTAAAAAAAGCAAGGAATTATATATATCAGAAAGAGAAGTATAAGAAGTGTAGAAGCAAAATAAAAAAGAAAAAGGAAGAGGAAAAAGAACACTGGAGCATGAAAATTCGTGATAGAAAATAAGAACCATAAAACACACAAAAAAATAGAGAAAAATTTGGGCAGAAGAAGAGAAAAGATGCCACTTGAAGTCAATTTTGTACTGTATCATCATGTTACCCTATCTAACCCTAAAAGGGCGAAACACATCCTGCTCTATTTAAAGGACTACATCGTACCGCGCAGTAAACACTTTACATTTCAACTGTATAAACCGGTAAGATAATATTGTGTAGGAAAACAGGCGCTGTTTGTCTTGAGATCCTTACTCAACACATAAATACACTGTGTGGGCAGAACATATACATAGAACTATAATTTTGCCTGCTGTTTTTTATGGGTGTGAAACTTGGTCGCTGACATTGCGGGAGGAAAGGAAGCTGAGTGTGTTTGAGAACATGGTGTTGAGGAGAATATTTGGACCAAGGAGGGACGAGGTAACGGGGAAATGGGGGAGACTGCATAACGAGGAGCTAAATGATCTGTACTCCTCACTCAATTTTGTGCGGGTAATAAAATCTAGAAGAATGAGATGGGCTGGTCATGTGGCGCGTATGTGTGAGGAGAGGGGGGTGTATAGGGTCTTGGTGGGGAAACCGGAGGGAAAGAGACCACTGGGGAGACCTAGGCGTAGAAGGGTGGATAATATTAGGATGGATTTCCAGGATGTGGGATGTGGGTATATGGACTGGATTGGGCTGGCCCAGGATAGAGACAGGTGGCGGACGCTTGTGAGTGCGGTAATAAACCTTCGGGTTCCGTGAAATGAGGGGAATTTCTTGACTAGCTGCAAACCAGTTAGGTTCTCAAGAAGGACTCTGCACCATGGAGTAAGTGAGTAAGTGGGCAAAACATAGAAGTTCTAAACTTTAAACCTGGTGGTGCATGCAGTGAGCACTGGGATATAGGAGGCCGTGTGTAGTGTGCTGGTATAAAGTTCCTACAAATTGCTACTGGTACAGGTTCTTAAAATTAAATAATACAAGAAACAATATTTGTGTTTGAGATTTCAGTTCTTATTTTTGTAACTGTAGAATGCCGGCTTTTGGAAAGTAGCCGTATATCTTAGTTAGATGTATAATAAATTTTGGGTGTTTTACTCTGCAGATGGGCCGGTCCCAGTTGCCTCGCGGTCTAAGGCGTAGGTCTGCGGCCGCTGGTCTACTGAGATCGTGGGTTCGAATCCCAGCGGGGGCATGGACATTTGTCTGTTGTGAGTTTTGTGTGTGTTGTCAGGTAGAGGTCTCTGCGACGAGCTGATCACTCGTACAGAGGAGTCCTACCGACTGTGGCGCTTCGTTGCAGGTGATCTACAAACCTCGTGAATGAGGAGGCCCTGGTCCACGGGAGGGGGTGGGGGTTGTCACGTCAAAAACAAACAAACCCTCTAGATGGAGTCATCATATTGCTGTCAAACTAGAAGTATCTTAGTTCGTTTCGCCTTCCCTTGCACATCTGATTCAGAGTTCTCCTGAAGTATAATCAGATGCGACATGTCTCCGGACCATATGGGCTCCAGGCAACGGTGCGACGCATTCAAAAGCAAATTTATGGTAACGTGTGTCTTTCGCTGTGTCTTGTGTTCTGAGAAACCGCCATGACATACGAGAAGTAAAATGGCTGCAGGACAGAAAATATTGCAATAGGAATTTTTTTGAATAATTATACTATTTAAGCACAATAGTTGTGGCAGGAGTCCGTCATACAGTAGTGCTGATAAGTCCTTAGCCCGACTAGGAAGGAAACAAGTTAATATTTCTGTCAGAATGGCGTGAATCTCCTTCGGCGCCTTGCCTTGCAGGAAAAAAAAACTTGATAACAGCTCACTTCTCTATGTTGTTGAAAGCGCGCGCGTCCCTGACGTGCTTCCGAGCTTGTTTCCTTCCTGGTCAGGTTAAGGATTTATAAGCACTCTGGTAAATATATGCAAATCATGATATTAAATTATCCAGGATATTTTAAAATTAACAATTTCAATATTAAACATATTGCACTTGTAAGAACCCTGATTTTAAAGTAGCCCACTTGTCATTTTTGCTGGGTAAAAGTAAACTTTACTGTCTTAGTAATCTTAGTAATTAACCAACTTAAAGCACAAATTCTTGTTTTATAATAAGTTTATTATATGCGTCTACATGTTTCGAGCACTATGTGCTCATTATCAGTCCTCTCTCAACCTGTACACCGGACGGCCTCCTACAGGTGTGACGATACCAGATGCTGTATAATATAATTTTGACCTCCTGTTGATGAGTACATAGTGCTCGAAACATGTAGAGGCATATAATAAACTTATTATAAAACAAGAATTTGTGCATTAAGTTGGTTAATTACTAAGATTATAGTGAGATGAACGGTCAGCAAAACATCAAGATTTGAACTTTACTGGTAGAAATTTTCCTTATGTGACGGAAGTGCGTTTCTTAGAATTAATCATCCTGAAGTAAACAAGAAAAAGGAAATCGCAGCCTGTTTGTTGCTAAGGCCTGTAGTTTTAACCACTGTTATTGATTTACATTTTTGTATTTATCTTTTGTGAAATACAGTAATCAACCACAAGCTCTGAATACGTTAAATTTCCTGGACATAGCCTCACAATTTTTACATGTTTACAAATTTTGACTAAAATTATTATTTCAATCATGCTATAATTTTTTATTGCGTATTTCCCTGCCTAATTTCGCTTGCCTAGCTGCAGTGGTTCCCCACTTATCTACAACAAACCGACAGCTGAAATAAATTTTTGCATTGGCTTCGCCTTTGGACTTTAGAAATTTCTTTTAACAAATTTTCACTCTTTTTTCAAGAGCCGTTCATGTGCGTTACATCTGGGCCTGATAGAAATTTGCGTTACTGTCACTCGTGAATCGGAAATCCGCGCATCCTTCATGTTATTATTGCTGATCAAACGAAATTAGAACGTACGGCAGTGGACTGTCCTGTAATGGAGTCACGTTTATATAAGGTATGATGAAAATCGGTCATTTGGTTAGAAATTTGAACACATGCAGAGCCAGGAAGGTGAATTCAAGAGCCTCCTCTGCATATTTTAGGAAGGAAAATAGCGAAATAACTGAAAAAAATGGTTACAGTAAGGATAATAAATAACTGTTAGTATATGGTCATGTTTGTTCCCGGTAGCTCAGTCGGTATAGCGACTGACTACAGGCTGGGCGGTCCGGGATCGAATCCCTGTGGGGACGAGATTTTCCGTTCGTCCAGACCGGCCCTGGGGCACACCCAGCCTCCTGTAAAAAGGGTACCGGGTCTTTCCCGGGGGTAAAGTGCGGCCGGGGCGTGTTGCTGACCACTCACCCCTTTCTAGTGCCGCGGTCATGGAAGAGTAGAGCTATACCTCTACCCACCCTCTGCACCACACCGGGCCTGTAACGGGAACACTTTTCCTTTATAAGTTTATGTGTTATTTGCAATCTTCAGTTTGTTTCAATATAGTAATCAAATTAAGAATTATGGTAGATTTCTTTTTGACTAGCTGAGAGACCAAACATAGCCCCACATACATCCATACATAAATACATACTTTTATACATACATGCATAATGCATAATTTTAGGATCCCACAGTTAATGGATCTGTAGGCGTTCCTGTATCACCACTTCTCTTGCCAACTGTATGAAACTAAAAATCACGGCATCGGCGATCCCCCCATTGGCGTCAAATTTGTACGCGTTATCCTCAGGATTATGCTGTTGGTTCCATTGCTGGAGTCGGATACAAACCCATGCTCACCAGGTCTATTTATTTCTCTCAACACTCCATGGAAGTGTATGGGGGAGTGGAGATAGAGTTCCATTCTTTCTTAACCACGACAGTATGGTTGTGAGTGATTAGATTTAAGTCTCGGACTCTTTACCCTCGAGAAAATATTCCCCAGCGCATATCAAAAAGGCAGCTGTGTGGGCCTCAGAATCTGTCTGGAAAAGAGGAAATCTTTTACCCATGCCAGGAATCAAACCACGATTGCTCCGTCGTTTGACTTGTTATATGTTTTATCGACTGAGTTATTTCGGTCTCGAAGCAAAATATTCTGTAAACATACTCTCTGATACACAAATATGTGAATAATACATTTACTAACCCAAAGTAATTATGTCCCATTTGATTGAGAATTTGCATGATAGATGAATGCAGTTTTGTATGAACGAAGTTTTGTTGATCTGCTGTTTGGAAATTGCGACGAATTCAGATGGATTTTCAGTCTGTTTTCCTGCTGTGTGTATAGACCTTGCAATTCCCTTGTTGTCTGTATCATAAGCGATAATCCAAGCCGATTACTTGTAACGTACACAAAGGCGCCATGGCACACAACAAGGTCAGCGATTTACAGGGTTATTCAAAATGATTGTCGGGGTTTTAACAACATGCCACCTCATTCTCCAGATCCAACCTCATGTGATTTCTTTCTATGGGGTTGCGTCAAGGATCAGATTTATGTTCACTCTCTTCCCGCAAGTATCCCGGAACTGAAGGTACGAATCAGAACCGCCATTCAAACCATCACCGCTGACATGCTACAAACAGTTGGAACGAACTTGATTATCGTGTTGATGTTTGTAGAATCACAAAGGGTGCACATATAGAGCACCTCTAAGGTATGTAACAAACACTTGGAGTGTTGTTCTATTAAATAAAAAAAACATATACTCCTATCTCATGTGTGTTGTGTATGACGAGTTGTTAAAACCCCGACAATCATTTCGAATAACCCTGTATAAGCATCACGAGGGTCTCAAGAATAATCTTACCATTGTTACCATATCAGTGAGTAACTATGGCCGGTCAGGTCCATAAACTTCTGTAAGTAAACTGTCACACATTCACGACCTACAAGACCAAATAACAATTTTTACAGCACTGAAATATCTCATTATTTTGGCTGAAAGTTCGTTACAAATTTCAAACATTTCTGTATTCATATTCCGATTGTGTAACAAAGGTGATTATACATTGTTCGGAAAACAGAGTGTAATATTACATTATAATTTGTTGTGACGTGTTCATTGTGATTACTCTTTGATTTTGATTTACGGCTTAATTCCACTTGTACATATCCGGTTCATAAAAGAGAACCTCACTGTTTGTTTTATTCACTGTATTATATACGCAAGTATGTTAGTTTTTTTGGCTCTTCCTCGAAACTAAAAGGGGAAATCAATCGCCTCATTAAAGAAGGACGTCAAACATCAGACTACGTCCGTCCGTTTGTCCGTTTGTTTGTTAGTCACCTAGTACAAAGACTAAATTCTTGGTAGAATCTTCATGCAATTCGGAATAGGCTTTTAGAAAACATCCAGCGAGCTAGAATTTCTCTAGGAAAGGCAACAGCACAAATCGGGCCTAGGACGCCTCATTGTTAAGGTTTCTAGATCACACACGTACAAACAGCCGGCTGGGCTCCTATAAACGCGTGATCAGCTCATCACATAGGCTGCTACCTCCCAAGCACGCAACAAACACAAAAAAACGAATGCCCATGTCTTCAGTGGAATTCGAAAACGCAATCCCTACAGTCGAGCGGCTGTACGTCAGCACATTAGACCGCACGGCCTCTGGTACCGGCGTCATATTTTATTTAGAAATTAAAGTAAGTGAATTTCTGTCGGTACATTGCGCATTTACTGTCCGATGTGTGTGTGTGTGTATGTGTGTGTGTGTGTGGGTGTATGTGGGTGTGTGTGTATGTGTGTATGTGTGTGTGTGTGTGGGTGTATGTGGGTGTGTGTGTATGTGTGTATGTGTGTGTGTGTGTGTGTGGGTGTGTGTGTGTGTGGGTATGTGTGTATGTGTGGTGTGTGTGTGGGTGTGTGT
>Ga0123354_10018193_pt1 | contig 11016 bp, 10 predicted proteins | sample TergutLab28metaG_2_FD_97872 | JGI IMG/M metagenome (GOLD analysis project Ga0123354, IMG submission 97872) | Labiotermes labralis P4 segment gut microbial communities from Petit-Saut dam, French Guiana - Lab288 P4 | ecosystem: Host-associated > Arthropoda: Insects > Digestive system > Gut ... | reverse complement strand
TGACATTAATCTAAACTCAGAACCATAATCAAACACACTGAAGTATGGGATAATAGACTGATTCCAGAGTGTGAATTGAAAGTTGTTTGTGACTTGTTTGGTTTGGAAACAATGATCTCGGTAATTTCTCTTGGTTCTCTTGCTGGACTATACTCTCAAATGGGTTTTGCCAATACAGTTTATTGGCAGCAGTGTTACATCACAATGTTACAGTTGAAACAGTATCCTGTGTCCAATAAGAACATTCTGTGTATTTAAAATGTATCATTTGATGAGATACCCATGGAGTCCCTGAAAACAATTTATGTAGCCTTTGGTTTCCATGGAGCACAGTTTGAGAACCACTGTAATAATGAAAGTAGGCAAAGAACTTAATCCTTGTACAGTGTTGCCTAGGTAAGCAGTTCCCAGATACAAAGTCAGATTTGGAAGCCACACAGAAACTCCCACAAATAACGTTCAAGTTTACAAACGTTAAAAGCTCTCATGTAAAAAGTTTTCCTGCTTTAGAAATTTATTTTTCAGATCTTTATACAAAAATTTACCATCTGGTACATTTAAAAAGCTTTACAACCATCATTCATTCCTTGATATTAACTGTACCATACCTCATAATCGACTGTGGACTACTTCACTGCATGCATGTGACCCATTGACTGTTCCACAGTTTTTATTACTCATTTTTCACTACCTGCAGCATATTGTAGGGGTGTTACAACAAGGTCTGATCTTCAGTTATGGTCCTGAAGGCTTTGTTGCAGTAATGATGATGGACTATGACTTAAGGAACACTAATAATCTGTGTAATGACAGCCCTGAATTGGAGGAAACAAGTATCGTAAATGAAGAAAATGCTTTTTTTGCCAACAACAAATGACTGGGCTTGTGTTGTTTGAATGGTCCATTATGACTTGTTGCTTATGAATTTGATTTTGACAATAAAGGCGCTGTGTATCCAGGTTGTGCTGATAATCCAGAAGTGGGTGCAAAATATGAACCTAATATTTATATTTTCCTTACTTCTCTTACAAGAAATCTTCCCCTTAACTAAGTTCTTTTTTTTAATTATTGAAAAGCTACTTATGAAGGAAACACTGCATATTCTTGGCAAAAATATGTTAACCATGGGTCATTTTAACACTAAAGTATCTTCTTGAGACTGGGTGATGCACATAATGTGGAGAGTACCAACTGCAGAAAGATAAAATACAGGAGTGTGCTTTGAAATATGATCTGTTAAGTGAATGATCCATACTTAAATGATGATTATGGTGCTGGAATTATTTCATTGAAATGGTTACATTAGATGTTCATGAATTGCAAAAGAAAAGCCTACATTTTAAGCAGAACTTGTTGTATACTTCGGACATTTAAATTTTGAAGTTTTCCATGTTATGGTGTACGTAACACTTCAAAAAAATTCTAAATATGTCAGGTGTTACATGAACTAATACATAAAATACTGAGAAAATTTGATATAGCTTACAGACAAGAACTTTCTCTGAATAAACAGAAAAAGAAGAAACATCGTGACAAGAAACGTGACAAAGATAAGGAACTGCAAGCTAGTCTGATGGTTGCATGCCTCAAGAGACTGCTACCAGTTGGTCTCAACCTCTTTGCTGGCAGAGAACAGGAGTTGGTTCAGCACTGCAAGGATCGTTTTCTCAGAGTAAGTAGGCCTAAATGATACTAGTGTGTCTTATCTGTGTTGTCACTGTATCCCAACAAGGCACTGCAATTGAACATGTACGAGGGAGAATCAAAAAGTAAAGACAAAATACATTTAACGGCTTTAATAGAAGTAATGGTGAGCAGTTTTACATATCATTTTTCTACATAGTTCCCTTGCAACACAATGCATTTTTTATATCATTCAACTAGTTTCTGTATTGCTACGGAGAAAAAGCTTTTCAGCTGCGCAATGTTGATGACCGACCAGAACGACCTTCATCAGTAACACGTGTTTGACCCAATTTAAACCTTTCCACCCACTCATAAACCTTTCGTTGACTCATGGTGCTCTGTCCATACTGAGCCAACATACTACGGTGAATTTCCACAGGTTTCACTCCTTCTGCCCAAAGAAACCGCACTACGCTACGTTGTTCTTCGATGGTGCAATCTTGCAAAGGAGCATCCATGTTTTCACCCTCGTTGCTGCCACTCGACTGAAGGCAAAGCGCTGTACTGCACATGGCTGAACTCTTCAACAGGCATTGTCAATACTGCGCAATGCGGCAGCTCCTCTCTGTCCTGGTTACCGCGTAATTTAAAAATTGCCTTTACTTGTTGATTCACCCTCATAGATTTCCCTGTTTGATAGGAAGTGGCTGAATGGATCATCCCTGTATTATAGGAAAGACCATTAATTTGGGCTTTTCCAGAGCAAGATGTGTTCTCCATTCATGACAGGAATACCCAGGCATGCTTTCCTGAAGTGTGACACTGTTTTTAATATAAGGGGTTAGTAAAATGATTTGTACTTGAATCTATGCATACAACATAAAAATTAATATTTTTCCTAGGTTTGCTTCCTAAAACAAACAAATCTTTTTGTTCATACTTTCTTCCTTCTTTATTCCTGTCTGGAATGTGGGGCATGATTGTGAATTGTATACTATATTTACTTGAAGGGAAGATTGCCCTCCATGTAAGACATTTCTGTTCACAATCTTCTGTTCTAATCTGTTTGACTTTGTGTGTGATTACAAGGAGACATTCCATCCACAGTTTTAAGATGATAAATTAGGGAAAGTATTGTTGTCTTATATGCAGGTAGTAATAATTCAATATATAAATGTTTTCTTGCAGTAGGGTATTGTCCTAAATAACTGGAATGTGAGGAATTGGGTGCAAGTTCTTGTGAGCATGGTAATGAACGTTCAGAATCCATGAAAGGTGGAGAACTTCTTGACTTGCTGAGGGGGTTTTAGCACATCAGCAAATATTGTTCTATGCAGAGGATATCATTCATCATGCAGTGCATGATGCAGAGCCAAGAAATATCCAAGGGGATAGATTATCTTGTCACTTTTTTTTCTCCCCCCAAAACATGTTGTAGGTTGCATATCACATGGTTTATGTAGTAGTAGCTGCTTTATCCGCTAACTGTAGAACTCAGAATGGAAAGTGTGATGGTACTTAGTGTGAAGCTGGATGGCTATGAGTAGGTTCACAACAAGAAGCACATTTCAAGTCAAGTCTTTTCTTTACCAAGTTCACTGAATTTGTTCCACATGCCCCTAGTCAACTGCTAACAATAAGCTTAAGATATATTAAGTGGAAACTTTAAAACTTATTATTGAAAATACTTAAAAACTAATATTGCCATGCTCATTTACTCATTGATTGATGTAAGACTGTCCTTTAACTCCTCCTTTATCATAATTTGTATTGGCTAAATGTTGAAATTATAATCATCAGGAACAGTGAAGTATTGTCATCAAATCATGGTCTTCTGGGTTTTGACAATAACATTAACACATAGTATCAGCATAACGTACAGTGTCAGAAGCCAACAGACTCTCATATGAACAACACCCTCTGTGACAGCATCAAGACTTATACATATTTCATTGCTTTTAGCAAAATGAGCAACTTTCCACTGTATTTCAGAAACTACCTGAGAGTGAGATAATGGAATTTGCCAAGATTCAGCTCACTCTTCCAGATAAGATCGATCCAGCAGATGAGATGTCATGGCAGCATTATCTGTACTCCAAGCTGGGACAGAAGAAGACTGATGAGGAAGGCAAGCCCATGAAAATAGAAGACATTGTTGAACGTATTGTTGCAATGTCAAAAGTACTTTATGGACTGCACATGGTAAGTCATAATTACAGCAGTTGATGTCTTGTTTAAATTTGAATCTCTTATATCCTGATATGGGCCGGGATGGCATAGTTGGTATAGCAACTCATTATGAGCTGGATGTTCCAGGGATCATATCCTAGTAGGGGCAAGATTTTCTGCAACCATCAAGACTGGTCCTGGGGCCCACCCAGCCTCCAATAAAATGGGTACCAGGTCTTTCCCAAGGGTAAAGTGGCCAGGGTGTAGCATCGGTCTCCCCCCGCATCTAGTGCTGAAGTTAAAGAAAGAGCAGAGCTATACCTCTACTCTACATCTGGGCTTTTGTGGCCTGTTGTAGGGTGGACATTACCTTTTACGTTTTACCTTTTATTCATTCATTTAGTAGTCTGTCTTATGACATGTCCAAAGCCTTTTCCAAAGCGAGCTCTCCACATAGTGTGACCTAGAGCTTCCTCCTTCAAATGAGAGTATCCTCTCCTTTCCTTAAGGTCATCCAGTAGCTTCCTACACCTTTTATTATGATAATTTAAATATCTTTTATTTACTTTAGTACATGTATAGGGAATATTGTCTCTTAAGAGTGGATATATTTTTGTGCTTTAAACTACTACAAAATTTTAGTGATGCTCCATATATGAACCTTGCCTTGAAAGGTTAAATCATAATTGCATAATGCACTAGTCCTCTTAGTTGAGAAATCATTTTTCATTAACTTATCTTTCATTATTACAAAGTACTAACATTTAAGAATGAGATTTTTATCCTAGTAATAAACTTCTGCTTCACTTTAAATCTTGCATATGTTGTTGAAGTGACAATGAATATACTTTCTGGCTCATTGTGACAGTTTAAGTGTGAATCCTGGTTCACTTCTGATTTTTAATGTTGCTGTTATGTCTCAGAGTGCTCAGGACTGATAATATTGGAAGTGAACCAAATCATTCAAATTGTTGCCCATTTTACAAACCATGTGTGATTTGTGTCTAGATATGTCATATTTTATACCTGCAGTTAATTTATATAATGCATCTTCCAAAACATGGATACATATTTGCCAGAGTTTTTATGGAGTGTAGTAGACAGAAACAAAGAAATAACATTAACAAGTCCTGTTTTCATGAAATTTTTAATTACTGGAATGTTGTTCATATATATATATGTGTGTGTGTGTGTGTGTGTGTGAGAGAGAGAGAGAGTTATTCTTGCATTTGAACTTATTAAAATAGAGATGTAATACCTATAAAGTAAATAGCAGAAAGTTTTAATAACTCTTACAAATTACATTAAACTAAAGGTTTAACACATTTAAAAATGAGAGGAAATGGAAAGTATTACTGTTGGTTACATGTAAGTTGCCTAATGTGCTACAGATTCAAATACAGCTCAGAATGAGAGTGTATGATAGGGAGATAGAAGGTCAAGAGGTTTACTTACAATAAACCATGGTTGTATGCTTGCATATTTAGGCACTAACATTTTCTCTGTTCCATAACAGCTTATAAGTACTACCTGACTAGTTAAGTGACTATCTGGAGACTAGTCTACATGTAATTGCTTTTACACATTCCTTAAATGAAGCAATTGTATGCCATAGGAGTTATGATGCTGGCTGTATCAGTGAAGAATTTTCTAATAGTTTGGTTTCGAAGAGTGAAAATTTACATAATTTTAGACTTTTCAGGACTTTGGAAATGAATAAATAAGACAGTTTCCAAATGGAATTGAAAGGTATAAAATATGATGTGTTGTGTGTTGCTAAATGCACTTAAAATTAATAGAAAACACACTTAATGCAGTCATAAATTTGAATGGCATTGCTTCATGATATTTACATACCCAGTGACCACTGAGTAACCTGGATTTCACAAAATGTGAAATATTTTGACCCAATATATACGATTCAGTAGTTTCAGGACTGAATAATTTTTATTGAACTGGCCTCTGTAAATATGTTCTGCATTCCTGTTGTGAGGGAAATCTTCCAGGCCTTTAAAAACTAATTGGCTTTTTGTGGTAAATACTATTTTCCACATCAAAATTCATACTTGTAGTCACAAGTAATACATGGAAATAAATGACTGCTCACTCATTATAAGTTGGCGTAAAATTCTGTAGTAGTGTACAGAATTGTTATGAAGTGGCTAAAATGCCTGCTACATTATATTTTCCATATCCATGCACTGAGGAATATTTACACTTATGTAACAAACCAACAGTGTACCCTAGTGGAGATCGCTTAAGACACACTAGTCTAAACCATTTCCGCTAGGGTACACATCATTACTCATCTAACAGGGTGTACATCAACTTTAAACAGCTAAGAAGCAATAGAATAGAATAGAATAGAATACAAAAGGGCAGGCACCGAGTGACCTGTGCACTTTGACCAAGTTTGTCCTTAGGTAGCTGAATGAATGAGCTAAAGCTCAATCATTCAGCAGTCCTGCACCCTGAAAAAATTGCAGTATCCTGCTGACAGAGATGTTCTCAAAGTCAGCTGGTTTCATAAAATGATGACCCAGGTGCCTAGATCTTAATGTGGCCAAGGTCTGACTATAAAAATGAACATTTTAGGTGGTTTCAGATGCCTGCTTGCATCTATCACACTTGGGAATGTTTACAAGCTCCAGGTGTCCTTTTAAGTGACCGTGTCCTCTTACCAACCCTCTAAATATTCTTAGCTGGTTTCTGCTCAGGTTGAGCAGTTTCCCAACTTTGTTTAGAGAGGAATTTTTAAGAAACCCCTTAGCTTGCCTTTGTCCACATATGGACTGCCAAGGCTCCTCATGTTTCCCACTTGTCAAGTCCCTGATCACTCTCCTGGCAACATTTGCAGATATACCAAGTGCCGGCTTAGTTCCTATTAGTGGTTGTGAGGAGCCTTGTCTGGCTGATTCGAAAGCCATCTCATTTCTTAAGAAGCAACATAAACACACCCAGTTTTATATGTTTTTAATGCCAAAGTAATTTTGTCTGTTTTATGACATAAATTTGAAATTTTATGGCCATAGGAAGCACTGAAAATATTAACTGTAACACTGGGTGGATTTAGTTAGGTGTTTTGTGCAGTTGTTGTATATTGTATGTATTCTTGCATGACACCATGATGATGGTCGCAGAAGCAACCAAAACATGTCAATGATTTATGTAGTATATTTTATCAGTGTGCATTCTTTTGGACTGGATCAGTCTGGCTCAGGATAGGGACAGGTGGCTGGCACTTCTGAAATCAGTAATGAACCTTCAGGTCCCATTAAATGGGGGGAATTTCATGACTAGCTGAGAGCTGGTTAGCTTCTCAGGAAGAACTCTGCTCCATGGAGTAAGTAAGTAAGTAAGTTCATTTGTTGGTTAGTTACTTAAGTGCCTGCTACATGTTAACACATGAAAATGCATTTCTTTGGTAACTGACCTATGGATAAATATACTCACATTTTTGTAGTAAAAGTAGGTGTATATATTTCAAAATCTAAATTAAATATCATCATGTGCAGCTGAGGTGATATTGAAGTGTTACTGAGCGTGCTTTTGTGATTACAAGGTTATATTTATAACTTAATTTCTCACATCTTGTAAGTCGGATACCAGTAATTTATTTCTCAGACAACAGGGCAACATCAGCTTTAGATTAAATTGTCATGCACTTATTCTGTATTGGCTTACATTCACTCATAATTTTAATTGTTAGAAAATGCATATTTCTCCAATGTACTTGCATTTACAATTTTCAAAAATGATTTTAACCAAGTGACGTGTTTTAATGTGTAAATAAGATTTTAGTATCACATATTGGTGCAATTAGTTGGTTATATTTTAATAAAATTCAATTATTGCACGGTAAAAACATGAAAAAAAAATAAAAAATTTCAAAAATGACTTTAAAATGATATAGTAGTGCATTCAGAAAATAGAAGTATTGTTCTGAGATAAGGGTGATAGAGCATAGGGTAAGTTTCTGTTTCCTAAATCTTTTCTTCCTGTATTATTTTGCTTCTTGTATTATATTTCATTCTGCTATATTCCTTCCCTAGTTTCTGTCTTTTATGAACTTCAGGTTTTCTACAGACAGGCCATATCCATAACTAAATTGGACACATTGACAAGCATGGTCCCACTTTATTATTTCCTTGTGTAGATTGACCACCCTCAGCAACAAAGTAAGAGCAGCTATCGTTCAGTTGTTTCCACGCAGAGGAAGCGTGCTGTCATTGCCTGCTTTCGACAGACTTCTCTGCATTCTCTGCCAAGGTATAACTAGAAACTATGAGATGTTTTTTTACTAAATGTATACTTTGATCTTCTGTGTTTTATTTTTTACACTGTCATCAGACTTATCAATTATTACTTCAATAAAATGGTAGGAGTGGAAAGCGTGAAAGACACCAAGACTAACTTACCTTCTAATTAATTTCCACTAATGGGAATGTGTATTTTTGTACCCTTTTCCCATCATTAAAATGATTTCAAAAGTTTGAACAACATGCGTCAACTCTGACATATCTTTGCTAAAGAAGAACCATCAATTTTAAGTGGTAATATTGTACTAAAAGACACTGAAGAATATAATTGGTAATGTAGCTGACATTTTTGTGGCCTAACTTTGAACATCATACAAGAAGTAGTTTAACTGTTGAACTAATCAGTCACGTATGGAAACACTATAAAGTGTAAATGATTTATAATTGTATGATGAAAAATATGGTGTCTAGTACTGCTGCAGTCGCGGCACCATGAAGTGACTGAGCCATTGACAACAAATTGCTGTGCACTTTTCCCATCCACTGTAACTAATTGGCCTCATACTTACAGGGGTGCTGATAAGTCCTTAGCTTGAATTGATAATTCTTATGTGAAAATTAAACATATAAGTTGTCTTTCATCCCTCTAAAGGTTCTTTAGAGTATGCAGCAATCATATATTATTTGATCTGAATAGTAGATTAGCTTGTAACGACACGATTGATTTTGTCCTACGACATCGGGAAGTAGGTCGGGGTAAGGACTTATCAGCACTCTGGTATTGACAGTATATCTTGACACATAACAAAACTGTTTCTCAACTTGATAAACCGTATGATATTTGAAGATTCAGGTCTTCTGGGATGTGTTGTTATGTCTACGTTTATGGTTAATGGTGTTTGGAAGGCCTGTAATTCTGCCATCTTCACGAGGAAGATGACAGAATTACAGGCCTTCCTAGCACCACAAACCACTAACCCAACGACACAACATCACATCCCAGAAGAATTGAATGCTATGAAACACATCTCTGAGAACCTCAAATCTTGCATACATGATATGTTCTGAATGTAAAGTACTTATTGAGATAATTACATTTTAAGCACCATTGACTTGGAAATAACTTGTGAATTTACATTCTAACTATAGCTTTGGACTGGATTTATTGACCTCAAGAAAAAACAACTCTATAAAGGGGGCCTATTTGGTGAATTTCTCCTTCCCTTGTCTGTTATCCAGCTACCCATATCATAAAACTTGCTGTCTGTGTATATGCTTTAATTTGCACTTCATGTACATTGCCTCTGGCTTTCTAGTGCTTATTTTGGTTGTTGTTTTGTTTATTTTCAATATACTAGTTTTACAGGCGTATTTACTAGTTTACTTAGCTGTTATTCAAATAGAGCCTGCTGCTGAGAACTTCATCTCTCACAGGTTGTGTGAATTTCAGTAATTTTTACTAATAACTTTGGTTCTGATATTTGCCCACATTATATGGAAGCCTGAGAGTTACTTAAGTGCAGGGAAGGATAATAAGTATGTCAGCATTATAACGTTACTAAAATTGGTGTGTACATTTAACATTATTAACACCTTATCTTTACATACATAACAGATAATATCTGAAGAGCATTAAAATGTGTCACTTCAGTTTCATATCATCTTAAAGTTTTCAGTACCAAACCCAGTTATACTTATGTTAGTTGCCAACCACAAATATACTTAGTTCCAGTTTGTTCTTGATGACAATCATGAGCACATTTGTGTTAACGTGTATAAAATTTTAGATATGTAAATGTTTGTAGAACGGAACCTTACGTGCAATGGGGAGTGTCTGTACTTGCTGAAAATTATATCTTTTCAGATCATTTTTGGGTATGTTTGCATCCCTGTGGAGTAAATATGGGAATGAGTCTCTCTCTTCATCCATCAGTTTATCTGTACACATGTAACAGCATGTGAACAAATATTTATGGCATTTTAGATTGGGGAATTTTGTGAGCAGTTGTGAATCCATTTAAAATTTTATTAAAATCAGAGAAATATCATGCACACTTGACATGAAGGCACATATGAATTTCTGCACATATCTCCCAACAGACATAGGTATTTTTTTTCTTCCTTTAATGTAGAACTCCACTCTGTACTGTAATTACACAAGAAGTTTTATCAGTATCTAGCAAAAATACTACAATTTATCATAACAAACATTTTTCACTGTATGTGTTAATTGAACTGAGCTTATATACTGTATATGTCATTTCTTATTTTTAGTATTAGTACATGATTTTTAAATTTAAACTATTAGTGTCTTTCTTGAAATGTACTAATTGAAAGAGGTGTTTTATGCATGACTTTTTTTTTAACCTTGATATCTGGCAAACCATTGTTATGTGTATTAACAATTTGTACTTGTACAAAGTCAAACACAGCCTTTATTAGTAAATAATTTTTGTTCATATTAATTCTAATGACATATATTTTGATTTATTCAGTCACAATCAGGCTAATCTCTTAAAATATTTAATGTAAACAGTGGGATCCCATTGGAAAAAGCTAATGAATGTACCTTAATTAACACTATTCCTTGTTGGCCTGATGATGGCCAGGTAACGGCCGAAACATATAACCGAACGTAACCAGTTGTAATAGTGCAACTGTTTTTTATGTTGTGTAACGATGGCATGTTATAATAAATACTTATACGTACACAACGGGATGACTTCCTTCAAAAATAAATGTTACAACATATATGGTGCAGCTGGTTGAGGCACTGCGCTACAAGCCAGAAGGTCGCAGGTTCGATTCTGTATGAGGTTATTGGGATTTTTTATTGACTCAATCCTTCCAGCCACACTATGGCCCAGGGGTTGACTCAGCTTATAACAGAAATGAGTACCAAGGATGTCTCCTGGGGGGGGGGGGGGGGGGGGAGAAAGGGGGACCGGGCATTTGGGTGGAC
>Ga0123354_10018189_pt1 | contig 11017 bp, 5 predicted proteins | sample TergutLab28metaG_2_FD_97872 | JGI IMG/M metagenome (GOLD analysis project Ga0123354, IMG submission 97872) | Labiotermes labralis P4 segment gut microbial communities from Petit-Saut dam, French Guiana - Lab288 P4 | ecosystem: Host-associated > Arthropoda: Insects > Digestive system > Gut ... | reverse complement strand
GAGGCAAAGGACAAAATACCCGAGCTTCATCCCGATGTGCTGACGCTCGATATCGAGATGCCGCGCATGGATGGCATTAAGTTTCTGAAGTATCTGCTGCCGCAGTACCCCTTGCCCGTGATTGCCCTGAGCATGCTGAAAGCGAGCGTTTTTATGGCGCTAGACGCGGGCGCCGTGGACTTTGTCGCAAAGCCGGACAATCTGCACGCCGACCTCACGCCGTTTTTTAATGATCTGAAAAATAAGATCGTAGCGGCGTCGCAAACGCGTTTCGGTTACAGACGCCGCGAAAACACCGAAATACAGCTCAAAACCGAAAGCATACGCGGGAATATCGACCCCAGGTGCGTCGTCGCCATCGGCGCGTCTACGGGCGGAACGGACGCGATCAACAGTATGCTGACGAAGTTACCGGCCAATATGCCTGGCATTGTTATCGTTCAGCATATGCCGGCCGGATTCACGGAGCTGTTCGCGAAACGCGTCGACGCCAATTCGAGCATGGAGGTGAAAGAGGCGGCCGACGGCGATGAGGTGAGGCCGGGACGGGCGCTCCTCGCGCCGGGGGATTTCCATATGGCTGTGGCTCGCAACGGAAACGGATATATCGTCCGCTGCGGAAAAGGTCAAAAGGTCAACGGGCATCGCCCGTCGGTAGATGTGCTTTTCAATTCTGTCGCAGAGACGGTCGGTTCGCACGCTATCGGTGTTATACTTACAGGAATGGGAACGGACGGAGCGGCAGGCCTGAAAAAAATACGCGACCAGGGCGGGTATACTATCGGACAGGATGAACACAGCTCAGTCGTTTACGGTATGCCGATGGCTGCCTATGTTTCGGGCGCGGTGATGATACAGCTTCCGCTTTACCGCATACCCGATGAAATGATACGGAAGCTTTCGTCGAGACAGGAGATGTAGACAAATGATTGAAAAAAGCAAGATACAGACGATGGATGGAAATACTGCCGCGGCATACGTTAGCTACGCGTTTACTGAGGTGGCGGCTATATACCCGATAACGCCGAGTTCGCCGATGGCTGAGTGCGTCGATGAGTGGGCGGCGTACGGGAAAAAGAATATATTCGGGCAGAAGGTGCGGCTTACCGAGATGCAGTCAGAGGCCGGCGCCGCCGGCGCTCTGCACGGGGCTTTGCAGACGGGCGCGCTGGGCACGACGTACACGGCCTCACAGGGTTTGTTGCTTATGATCCCGAATATGTACAAGATCTCGGGAGAGCTGTTGCCGGGCGTCTTTCACGTGAGCGCGCGCACGCTCGCGGCGCACGCCCTGTGTATTTTCGGCGACCACTCCGACGTGATGAGTACAAGGCAGACGGGCTTCGCGATGCTTGCGAGCGGTTCCGTGCAGGAGGTAATGGATATCGGCGCGGCCGCGCATCTGGCGGCAATCAAAGGGCGCGTGCCTTTCCTGCACTTTTTCGACGGGTTCAGGACCTCGCACGAAGTCCAGAAGATCGAAACCTGGGACTATGATGATCTTGCCGCGATGATAGATATGGACGCCGTTCAGGCGTTTCGTGACCGCGCGCTGAATCCCGAACACCCCGTGACGCGCGGCACAGCTCAAAATCCGGATATATTCTTCCAGGCGCGCGAGTCGGCGCAGCCGTATTATGACAGATTGCCGGCTATCGTCTCTGAGTACTTTGATATGATCAGCGAAAAGACGGGGAGGCCTTATCATCTCTTCGACTATGTGGGCGCGCCGGACGCCGAGCACGTGATCGTGGCTATGGGGTCAGTTTGCGAAACCATAGAGGAAGTGCTCGAAAACCTGCTGGCTGACAAAAGGGTCGGACTGCTGAAGGTGCGGCTCTACCGTCCGTTCGCGGCGGAGGCTTTTTTGGCGGCGCTGCCGGCCACAGTAAAACGTATCGGGGTGCTTGACCGCACGAAGGAACCGGGGGCGCCGGATGACCCGCTCTGCCTCGATGTGCGCGCGGCTTTCTATGGGAAATCAGGAGCGCCTGAAATCTTTGCCGGGCGCTACGGGCTCGGCTCGAAGGATACGACGCCGGGACAGATAGTGGCAGTCTACGACAATCTGGCAAATCCCGTACCGAAGGGGCATTTTACAATAGGCATCGATGACGATGTGAACGGATCGTCGCTCGACTATGACCATACGTTGTCGGCGGAGCCGGAAGGGACGATCATGTGCCGGTTCTGGGGGCTGGGTTCGGACGGCACGGTCGGCGCGAACAAAACGGCGATCAAAATCATCGGGGACCACACGGATATGTACGCCCAGGGTTATTTCTCCTATGATTCAAAGAAATCCGGCGGCGTGACCATTTCCGACCTGCGGTTTGGCAAGAAACCGATCAAGTCGACGTACCTCGTCAATACAGCGGACTATGTGGCCTGCCACAATCAGGCCTACCTTGAGCAGTATGATATGCTGAAGGCTTTGAAACCGGGCGGCGTTTTCGTACTCAATACCATATGGACCGCCGACGAGCTGGAGAGGCGTCTGCCGGGCGACGTAAAGCGTGCGCTGGCGGAAAAGAAAGCCCGGTTCTATATCATCGACGCGTATCGCATCGCGCGCGAGATAGGGCTTGGCAACCGTATCAATATGGTGATGCAGTCGGCCTTTTTTGCTTTGACAAAGGTGATACCTGTAGAAGACGCTGTGAAATATATGAAACAGGGCATTGAAAAATCCTACGGCAAGAAGGGACAGAATATTCTCGATATGAACTATGCTTCCGTGGATCGCGGCATTTCGGACTTCGAGGCTGTTGACGTGCCGGAGGCCTGGAAGGACGCCCTGGACGACAAAGCGGCCGCCAAAACCGTGCCTGAATTCATCAAGGACGTACTCGTGCCGATGAACAGGCAGGAGGGTTCATCCCTGCCTGCCAGCTGTTTTGCCGGACGCGAGGACGGCTCGTTCCCGTGCGGCACATCGCAGTATGAGAAACGCGGAGTGGCGATCTCTGTGCCGGCGTGGATACCGGAAAACTGCATACAATGCAACCAGTGCGCTTTCATATGCCCGCATGCGAGTATCAGGCCCGCGCTTTTAAACGCGGAGGAAAAGGCGGCGGCGCCGTCGTCGTTCGATACGATCCCGGCCATCGGGAAAGGGTTTGAAGGGCTGAACTACAGGATGCAGGTGAGCCCCCTCGACTGTATGGGCTGCGGCAATTGCGCCGATATATGCCCTGCTAAGGAGAAGGCGCTTGTGATGAGCGTGAACGGATGGGATGAGGCCGATGAGTCCAATTGGGATTATTTCGCCGGATTGCCGCTCAGGGACGATATAGTGAGCAGGGAAACGGTCAAAGGCAGCCAGTTCGCGAAACCCTATATAGAATTTTCCGGCGCCTGCATGGGCTGCGGCGAAACGCCGTATATTAAAGTGATAACACAACTATTCGGAGACCGCATGATGATAGCGAACGCGACAGGATGCTCGTCCATATGGGGCGCGTCCGCCCCGTCGATGCCGTATTGCACGGACGCGAAAGGCCATGGGCCGGCGTGGGCCAATTCGCTCTTCGAGGACAATGCGGAATACGGGCTCGGTATGACGGTCGCGTCAAGACAAATCAGGGAGAGGCTGGCAGACAAAACGCGCGAGCTCATCGCTATACCGCATTGCAATCAGTCCGTGAAGGACGCCGCGCAGGGCTGGCTGGATACGATGTGGCAGGGCGGCCCCGAGGCACGCGCCGCGGCCGAGGCGTACGCTGCAAAGCTCGAATGGGGTATCGCGACGATCGACGAGGTCCTCGCGTTCCTTGAGGGGGCGGGTCCCGATTTCGCGGATAAACTTGCTCAGATGAAGGCCGCGAAGGCTGCCGGCGCGACGCGCTGCGGCTGCCCCGCCTGTACGCTCTGCGCGGAGATACTCGCGGACAAGGACCATCTGATCAAAAAGAGCGTCTGGTCCGTGGGCGGCGACGGCTGGGCCTACGATATTGGCTACGGAGGACTCGATCACGTCCTCGCGTCGGGCGAGGATATCAACGTTCTTGTGTTCGATACGGAGGTCTACTCAAATACGGGCGGGCAGGCGTCGAAGTCTACGCCTACGGCGGCGATCGCGAAGTTCGCGGCCGCGGGCATGCGTCTTAAAAAGAAGGATCTGGGCATGATGGCAATGAGCTACGGCTATGTCTATGTCGCGCAGGTAGGCATGGGCGCAGACAAGAACCAGTTCATGAAAGCCATAATCGAGGCGGAAGCCTATAAGGGGCCGTCGCTCATCATATGTTACGCGCCCTGTATCAACCACGGGTTGAAGAAGGGAATGGGTAAGGCTCAGGAGAATATCAAGGACGCGGTGGCGGCGGGTTATTGGCATCTCTACCGCTACAATCCTTTGCTGAAAGAGGCGGGAAAGAATCCCTTTGTGCTCGACAGCAAGGAACCCGAGGCAAGTTTCCGCGACTTCATCATGGGCCAGGAGCGGTATGCCGCGCTGGCGATAGAGTTTCCGGATGTGGCCGAGGGGCTGTTCAATGCCTGCGAGGAGGACGCGAAGGAGCGGTACGCCGGATACAAGCGGCTCGCGGAAAGATAAGCTGAAATCGTGAACGGGTGAGGCCATGGCAGCGCCCGTTTTTTTCGCTGTTGTTTCAGGTACGGTTAAGGCTCGCGGCGTAATATTACAAAGAACCAAGGAGGACAGGGGCATGAATGAGTTTGATGATAATGATAAAGAAACAGGATCGGAGCTGCCCGGGCAGACGGATATACTGAGCCAACAAGAGACGCCGGAACAAACGGGGGCGCCTGAGCAATACGAGCGGGCTTCATGGCAGTGGGAACCCGGGCAGCCTGTGGAATCATGGCAGTCATCACAGCCGGAGCAGCCGGTCAATCATGAGCAGCCTGTGCAGGCGGAACAGCCGGAAACGGCGTGGATAACAGGCCATACTGAGATAACAGGCCAAACTGATATGTTTTCTGCGGCGGGGCAACAGGAACATCCCGGACAGCCGGGGGCGGCGGAGAGAATGGATCATACTGAAATGTTTGGCGCCGCGGGACAACAGGAACAGCCGGCGCAATCCGGGCAGCCGGGAGCCGGGGAAGCGGCTTTCGCGTCACCGTTCGGCGCCGCCTCGGGAGCACAAAGCGGGATTCATCAGGAACCGGCGGGACAGGGGCCGGCAGGGCAGAGCAATACACCGCCACCGTATACGCAGCAGGCTTATACAGGACAACCCTATACGCAGCAACCATATACGCAGCAACCATATATTCAGCAGCCGTATGCTCAGCAGCAGTATGCCGGACAGCCCTACACGCAGCAGACCTACGCACAACCGGCGTACGGGCAACCCGCAGGGCAGGGCGCCGCGGGGCAGCAGGCGTATGGAGGGTCGCCGTACGCGCAGTTTTCGCAGGGACAATACGGGCCGCAGACGGTTGAACCAAAGCGCAAAAAAGAAAAGAAACGCAAGGAAGGTCCGGGGGGATTGGGGATCGGACGAAAGAATACCGCGATTTTAGTCATAATCGTTATTGTGGCATGCGTGGGTTCCGGGGTCGGCGGAGGCTTCCTGGGCGCTTCAATTAACGGCAACAACAATGTTCCAACAAATAGCAGCAATAGCAATCCTGTATATACGATAACGCCGAGCGACAATAGCATCACGACGACAGAAGCGGTCGCGAAAAAAGTGCTGGCGTCTGTCGTTGGCATTACGACTACAGGGACAGTCACGGTAGACAATGGGTTTTTCGGCAGTCAGCAGGGCCAGGTCACCGGGGTCGGCACGGGAATGATTATCGATAAAAGGGGATATATCCTCACAAATTCGCACGTCGTACTGGATGGATCCGCGAGCAGCATCGAGGTATTGCTCAGCAGCGGCGATTCTGTCGACGGCAGCGTTATCTGGAACGACGCCGGGCTTGATCTGGCAATAGTAAAGATAACCGCGGACGGGCTTGAACCCATCGAACTCGGCAATTCGGACGATGTATTGATCGGCTCGTATGTCGCGGCCGTAGGGAACCCGCTCGGATTGGAATTCAGCGGCAGCATTACACAGGGCGTAGTCAGCGGCCTTGACCGCACCATTTCAGTCTCGGACGGCATCAGCAATAACGTGTCAACGATGCAGGGCCTCATTCAGGTAGACGCGGCCATCAACTCCGGCAACAGCGGCGGACCGCTGCTGAACAGTAAGGGCCAGGTGATAGGCATCAACACTGCGAAAGCCACAGCTGAGGGCATGGGGTTTGCTATCCCGATCAATACGGCTGTTCCGATCGTTGATAAAGTACTGAAGGACGGCAGCTTTGAACGCGTATTCATGGGCGTGAGCGCCGCTGACGTGAGCACGATCAAATCCAACTATCCAAACGTCGATTTGCAAGCCGATACGGGCGCGTGCATCACGGACGTAAATCCGGGATCACCGGCCGAAAAGGGCGGGCTCAAGGTGAAGGACGTGATTACGGCTATCGACGGCAAGGCGATCACAGGCAGCGATTCCCTGATCAAGATGCTTTTGGGATACGAGTCCGGAGATACTATTACAGTTACCTATAACCGCAACGGCGATGTTCTCGAAACCAGCGTCACACTGCTTTCCCAGTCAGAGCTTGACAAAGTGCAGCAGGAGGAAAATCCTTTTGTGACGCCGAATCGAAATAATACCAGCCGATAGCGGCAAACTATTTATAACTCTTAACCACAAAATACCCCTCGTGACCGCGGGGCATTTTGCGTTTTGGCCGAGACAAACGGTGAGTTTTATGCTACAATCATAGATTGGATTGCAGTTACAGGGTTCGGTCTTTTAGATGTCGTGACACAGGTAAGCGGAAGGAAGAAATAGCTGATGAAAGTGAATTTTATTGAAAAGCAAGGCGCAAAAGCAAAGTTTGAGATCGAGTATACGGCGGAAGAGCTTGAAAACGCGCTGATCGAGGCGTACAAAGCGAAGAAAGGCGAATACAATGTAGACGGGTTCCGCAAGGGCAAAGCGCCGCGCAAGCTGATCATGCAGCACTACGGCGCGCATGTTTTTGACGATGAGGCGGTCGAAGGCCTGCTTAACAAAGACTATCCCGCGTCTCTGCTCGAACTCGGCATCGAGCCGATAGACAGGCCTGCAGCCGATATCCCGGAAATAAAACACGGCGAGGGCTTTACCGTAACGTTTGAGGTCGATACACCGCCCGAGATAGATATCAAGGACTATGAGGGCGTCGAGGTCAAGAGCGTCAGCTATCCCGTGACCGACGAGGACGTTGAAAAACAGCTTGAGCAGGCGCAGCAGCGCGGCGCGAGGCTCGTGTCGACAGAAAATGAAGCAAAGGACGGCGATACTGTAAATATAGATTATTCCGGCGCTATAGACGACGTTAAATTCGAGGGCGGAACGGACACCGGGTACAATTTGAAGCTGGGATCGAACGCCTTTATCGACGGGTTTGAGGAGCAGCTCATCGGCAGGAAAGCCGGCGATGAACTGGACGTTCATGTAACCTTCCCGGAGGATTATCACGCGGAGGCGCTGGCGGGGAAAGAGGCCGTCTTTGCCGTAAAGGTAAATGAAGTGCGCTTTGAAGAGAAGCCCGAGATCAACGATGAATTTGCGCAGGATATCAGCGAGTTTGACACGATAGATGAACTCAAGTCGGATATTATGGCAAAATTGATAGAGCAAAGCGATTTGCGCGCCGAAATGGAAACGAAGGACGCCATCCTCGAAAAAATATATGAAGCCAATGAATTCGACGTGCCCGAGGTGATGGTCGACGATCAGCTCGAAGAGATGCTGAAGGACTTTGAACGCGAGATCAAGCAGCAGGGTTTCAAGCTGGAACAATACTTCCAGCTTACAGGACAAGCGCCGAACGAGCTGCGCGAACGTATCAAGGAGGACGCCTACAAGCGCGTCAGGATGAAGCTGATCATACAAAATATTGCGCGGCAGCAGGATATCGCGGCGAGCGACGAGGAAATGGAAGAAGAGCTCGGCAAGATGGCCGAACAGTACAACATGGAAAAAGACAATTTGCGGGATGTCCTTGGGGAATTTCAAATCAAACTGCTGAAGGACGATATCAAAAACAAGAAAGCGGTAGATTATATCTACGCGAACGCGGTAGCGTTGAACGAATAGGGGGCCTGATAGAGATGTTGATACCATATGTAATTGAGCAAACGGGGCAGGGTGAACGCTCCTACGATATCTATTCGCGGCTGTTGAAGGACAGGATCATCTTTCTCGGCGAAGAGATCGACGAGCATGTCGCCAGTCTGGTCGTCGCGCAGCTGCTGTTCCTGGAAGCTGAGGACAGCGAAAAAGACATCAATATGTATATAAACAGCCCGGGGGGCTCGGTCACCGCGGGCATGGCTATCTACGACACGATGCAATATATAAGGGCCGATGTGAGCACGATCTGCATCGGTATGGCGGCCAGCATGGGGGCGGTCCTGCTTACGGCCGGCGCGAAGGGCAAGCGGTATTCGCTGCCGAACGCGGAGATCATGATCCACCAACCGCTCGGGGGCGTGCAGGGGCAGGCGGAGGATATCAAGATCCACGCCGAGCACATCCTGAGGACGCGCGAAAGGCTCAACAGGCTGTTGGCTGAATGCACGGGCCAGCCGATCGAACGCATCGCCGTAGATACCGATCGCGACAATTTCATGTCGGCGGCGGCGGCGGTCGAATACGGGCTTATCGACAAGGTGATCGAATCGCGCATATAAGCCCGGCTTTATTTTTACGGAGGGAACGAAGTGGCACAGAACAATAATAACGACGAACGAAAACAATTGAAGTGTTCCTTTTGCGGCAAGCAACAGGATGAGGTACGGCGCCTGATCGCGGGGCCGAGCGTATATATATGCAACGACTGTATCGAACTCTGCATGGAGATACTGCGGGAGGAAGAGGAGCAGTTTGCGCGCGAAAGCCGCGTTTACGGCGGCGGCGAGCCAGGGAAGCTGTACGTACCGAAGCCGCAGGAGATTTTTGACGCGCTGTCCGACTATGTGATCGGGCAGGAGGAAGCTAAAAAGATTTTATCGGTCGCGGTATACAATCATTATAAGCGTATCAACTACGCGGGGTTTTATGACACCGACGGCGTTGAGATACAAAAGAGCAATATCGTGATGATCGGGCCTACAGGCTCCGGGAAAACCCTGCTCGCTCAAACGCTCGCAAAGATATTCAACGTGCCTTTTGCTATCGCTGACGCGACGGCGCTGACCGAAGCGGGCTATGTGGGCGAGGACGTCGAAAACATCCTGCTGAAGCTGATACAGGCCGCGGACGGCGATATCGTGAAGGCGCAAAAGGGCATCATCTATGTGGACGAGATAGACAAGATCGCGCGTAAAGGCGACAATGTCTCGATCACGCGCGACGTTTCGGGAGAGGGCGTGCAGCAGGCGCTGCTGAAGATCATTGAGGGAACGGTGGCCAATGTCCCGCCTCAGGGGGGGAGAAAGCATCCGCATCAGGAGTTCATCCCGTTTGACACGACAAATGTACTCTTTATCTGCGGCGGCGCTTTTGACGGGCTTGAAAAAATCATCCTGCGCCGTATCGGCGAAAAGACCATCGGGTTCAACAGCGAAATAAAGCTGACGAAGGAAGAAACGGCGGACGTGCTGAAAAGAATCCAATCGGAAGACCTGTTGAAATACGGACTGATTCCGGAGTTCATCGGGCGGCTTCCCGTCATGTCGACGCTGCAGGAGCTCGACACGGACGCGCTCATCAGAATTATTACAGAGCCGAAAAACTCGCTGCTCAAGCAGTACAAGAAGCTCTTCAAAATCGACGGGGTCGACCTGGAAATCGAGGAGGGGGCCATACGCAAGATCGCGGAAAAAGCCATTCTGCGCAAGACGGGAGCGCGCGGGCTTAGGAGCATTTTTGAACATACAATGACGGATATCATGTTCGAGATACCGTCACGGGCCGACATCAAAAAGGTTGTTATTACGGAAACGGCTATCGAAAGGGATACGCAGCCGACGCTGGTGCTCGCCGATAAGAGAACGCAGCAAGCGCTCGAAGAGTCCCTGCCTCAGGCTGAAGAGCAGAGCGTTTCGTAAAGACAGAAGACTGTGGATATGGAAGATAACGAATTGACGCCGGAATACTTTGAGGGTCAACGCGACATCATGCCCGTCATACCGTTGCGCGGGATGACGGCGTTCCCGAATATGGTGTTCCATTTTGACATCGGACGTGAAAAATCCGTCAACGCGCTCGAAAAGGCGATGATGAGCAATCAGGTCGTTTTTCTGGTATCGCAGAAAAATCCGGATACCGAGCTGCCGACGTCCGACGACTACTATTTAGTTGGTACCATAGCGAAGATAAAACAGATGCTGAAACTGCCGGGCGATTCGATCCGTGTGCTGGTCGAGGGGACGATGCGCGGGCGGATAGAAAGGTTTTCGTCTGAGGCGCCGTTTGTCGAGGCGCTGATCATCGGGATACCGGAAGAACATTTTGAAGAGACGCCCGCGCGTATCGAGGCGCTTACGCGGATGGTGCTCGAGAGCTTTGACGAGTATCTGTCGCTGAACGAAAAATTGCCTTCGGACGCTTTCGCGTCGATCGAATCCATCGGAGAACCGGGTACGATAGCCGACACGATCGCTTCGCATATGGAATTCAAGACCGAGCAAAAACAGCAAATACTGGAATCCTTCAGCGTCGAGAGGAGACTCGAGCTCCTGGACGGAATGCTGAAAAAGGAAATAGAGATTGTACGCATCGAGCAGGACATCACGAAAAAGGTTCGCGTCAAACTGCACAAGAACCAAAAGGAGTACTACCTGCGCGAGCAGCTGAAAACCATCCGTGAAGAACTCGGAGACGATGAAAATACGGAGGATGAGGTCGCGGGATGGCTGAAAAAGCTAAAAGGCCTGAAACTCAGCAAGGCCATTTCGGAGAAGGTCGAAAAGGAGATAAAGCGGTTCGCGAAAATGCAGCCGGGTTCGGCCGAGGCCGTAGTCGTCCGGTCGTATGTGGAATGGGTT
>Ga0123354_10018188_pt1 | contig 11018 bp, 17 predicted proteins | sample TergutLab28metaG_2_FD_97872 | JGI IMG/M metagenome (GOLD analysis project Ga0123354, IMG submission 97872) | Labiotermes labralis P4 segment gut microbial communities from Petit-Saut dam, French Guiana - Lab288 P4 | ecosystem: Host-associated > Arthropoda: Insects > Digestive system > Gut ... | reverse complement strand
GAATATAAGAGCAAATTTGCGAATTTATATTCCCCCCCCCCAAAAAAAAATCAGGCATATTTATACTCTATTGATTGCAAGAATTGCAAAGTGTTCACATTTTATAGACTGACAAACCGGAAAGAATAAATACATGTTATTAAAAACTCAGAATAAAATGCATTACATATTTTGAATTTGTTATATGTCACAAATTCAAATGAAAAGGAACTTAAATTTTAAAAACACTGAACAAATAAAATACGATACATTAAAAGGCAATGGAGTAAGTAAAGTTGTGTATTGCAGTTGTTGCAATACATGCAATAGAAGCAGAACCAAAAGTATGGAAACAAAAATTGTAGCAATTTACCCCGGTCTGCCATTAAGACACTTCGCGAAACGCAATTCTATTATACAAAAGAATACTTAATTTTGTGTTGTGTATTTTAAGAAAGTAAACAGATGCAGCTGTGATTTTCCACTAGGAATTGCTGTATGTTCATTATGTTACCTCCGGTGATCTGATCAAAATTGCACTTCAGTTGCAAAGATCCTAAAGATGCTATTTCACACGTCGAATTGTGTGGTCCAATTTAAAATAATCGCCTTCTGAAGAACTGAATATTTTGTGCCCACTGTAAAGTAGCTGTGCAATAACAAACACACACACACCACACATTACACACACCAAACACAAACCACACACACACAAACACCACACACCACACACACACACCACACACACACAAACACAAAACACACACAACACACACACGCCACACAAACACATCACACACACAAACACATCACACACACAAACACCACACACACACACACACCACACACCACACACACACACACACACCAAACAAAACACACTACACACACAACACACATACGCACGAACGTACACCATACACACACAACACACACACACACACACACATATATATATACATATGTGTGTGTGTGTGTGTGTGTAGTGTGTATGTGTGCGTGTGTGGTGTGTGTGTGCTTGTGTGTGTGATGGGTGTGTGTGTGTGACAAAATGGACACAAAACACTGCATGACAATTCCTCTCTTTAACCGCGCTCTGTACGACGGTTCCCTGCATGCTACATAGACCAGCACAGCAAATCACATAACATCCGGTAACTCCAGTAACTGCAGTCGGCCTGCCTTCGAACTGCACATCCCAATACAAAAATCTAATTTTCATTTACTGTTTCACAAATTGGCCTTTTTCTGTTTGTTTGAGCGGATGGAACGTCTCTCCATGGTCATTCTAAGTGATTGGGTTCATGCAATTCCAGTTTCCGTTAGTGTTGTCTACTTTACCGACAGAGCGCAAAGTATCTGTGCTGCTATTTGCACACCCTCAAACACTCAATGGTGATTCTGTTGTCACAGTGTTTGGTCGAGCGGACCGCTTTACGTCCTGCAGCTTGCAGTGTTTGTCTCTGGACGTTATAAAGAGATATGAGGTTGCCATGTGGCACCGTCGGCGCGATCTGCGCCGAGGACGTCAGGCGTCTCTCATTCGTATGTTTGCCGTTGTCTTCTTGTGTCCGATTATAAAACCGGATTCGGACTTTCTCTTTCGAAATCTGATATTCAATTTACTGTGTGGAATTTGCTAGTTTGAGGTTAGGTATTTTGAATTATTTTTGGCTAATTCCTTCTCAAACATGCCAACACCCCGCCCCAAACACAGAAGCAAATTCAAGAAAGATGTTGTGCTGTTTTCTTGTCTCTGAAACGACTTCATGTAACAAATTAGAGGAATATTGACATTTGCAGTTATGGCCACGTTCTGACAGTGTTGTGAAGTTCAAAACAAAATTATTGTAGCAGCCTATAAGTGTAGGGGAATTCCATTGTGTGTCGATGTGACGTGACACAAGCAGCTAACAGTCAAGTGTAAAAGTACTGCTGTAGAAAAATGTTATGTTAATGTACTGCTGTCGGAGTAAAGTTTCCATATTTACTGTTGACAAGGTTTCTTCCACATAGATTAGAAACTAATGACTTTAATTTAGTGCCTTTTCGTACCAAAATAATGCTTGATTTCCCCTTCATATCACCCGCTAGACGAGACATAACTCATGTAAAATGGTGAATTGGGAACATTTTGTTATTCTTGTATCCACGTGTATCTCAGTACTACAAACTTCAAAGCAATAAATATTTTCCAAAATGTAAAAAAAAAAAAAAAAAATGCTTGACTTACCTAAATTTTGTATTTATTGGCTGACCTACACGTGTGTTTTAAATGCATCAAGTCACTTCCTTGTTCCGTGTGTCAGGAAGACACGGACACAGTCAGTCCTTACGGAAGGGATTGTCGTGTATAAACTGCAACTGTATGTAGCTTATGTTGCTGTGGAAGATCAGTTGGTAGCACTGCGACTGCACTAAGCAACTGATATGGTGTAACTGCAGACTGTAGACATCAGACATCTGCAGATTGCAGCAGGTTATGGGAAGAGATTTGAGAAACACCCTGTGAGAGAGAGTTGTTTGAATTGAAGGAAGTTGTTTTGATGTTCGAACTGATTTCTCCACTTGACAAGGAAAATGAAAATTGACAGAATATTTTTAAATCAATTGCGTTCCCATTCACCATCCTCGTGTACTTGGTCCACTCCAATTTCTTGATGCCTTCATAACATAAACACACACAGAGAATATAAGAGCAAATTATCGAATTTGTCCTTCCTTCCCCCTCCCCTACAAAACCAGCCATGCTTTTATTTTATTGACTGTAAGAATTACAAAATTGTTCTCATTTATAGACTGACCATCCCGACGCAATATATACATGTTATCTAAAACTCAGAATAAAGTGCGTTATATATTTTTAATTAGATATATATCATAAATTCAATGTAGAGTACATTTTATTTTCAGTTTCAAATATCGTGTATTTAAAGCCTGAATACTGTCAGTATCACCGCAACATGTAGCAGCTCATAACGGAACTAATACAGTGTGTTGTGATTCACCGCAGTACGTATATCAATTTTCAATACTCCGTATCTCAGTAGAATGAATTCCACAAATAGAAATTATAACCGACCGCCTTCAGCTGCCTGAATGTTGGTTACAACAGTCGGTACACTGAGTCGGTAAGCATAAATCAGTGCCAAGGAATATACGAAAGGATAGGAGCCGCTGTGTTTGACGGTTGTTACCTATGATGTGCTATCAAAATCTCATATATTTTGATTTTAAACACAAACATGAAAAATTAAAACTAACCAAGAAATCTATTAATTACGATGTATTCACCACTCTGCTTCTTCGAGTACCTCTTTCCTCTGTGTCTCACATTTTATTGTTCTGTTCTGGCTTATCTGTCTGTCTGTCTGTCCTCTTCTCAAGACAAAGTGTAGCCTACAGGCAAGCCCATCCCAAAATACCGTTTTAACAAGGAACAAATGTATACCGCTACAATAAGACAGAGAGTTTAAGACTTCTATGGAAATTAGTTTTGTCAGACCTTTAAATGAGGTGTGTCAGAACTTAAAATGAGGAGTGTCAGCTTTAAATGAGGTGTGTCAATCCTTAAAATGAGGCGTGACAGACCTATGAATGAGGTATTCAGACCTTAAAATGTGGTGTGTCAGACCTTAAAATGAGGTGTGTCAGAACTTTAAATGAGGTGTGTCAGATCTTTGAATGTATGTCAGAACTTCACCAAGTCTAGTGACCTGATAGCCTTAAGTGCGGACAGCAATTAGCGGTTTGAACTGCTAAACAGCTCCACGCATTCCAAAACTTGGATACAGAAATTCTCTTTCCTTTTCAATTGAAATTGGCCAATGGCTGGACGACCAAATTTATCTTCTCATCTTCTTGATTTCTTATTTGAGACTTGAAATACGGATCCTGGTCGGCTATATTGCCCGAAAATTTTGGGATGGTAAGATTGGGGAACGAACAAGAGAGATTTATTCCTTTACAATCCGTAATCACAACACTTACACGACTTTGGTGCAGTAATAACAGTAGTGAATTCACACAACATTCATGGGAACAGAACATGAATATCAGAACATTTTTTAAAGATCAGCAAAACATATCTACACTCTTACATTTACATCGAAACACTTAATGAAGTACATTTAATTACAGTTCTTTATGACTTAGTGAAACTTTACGTTTACTGACACTGAACTGCTGCCATCAATTACAGTCACACTGTAACATGCAATATCATATAGACTCACAGTAACCATGCAAAGTTGCTGCACTCAGTGCACCCACTAACACTATTGCTACTTGCATACTGAATTCTCAAACACACCGTAATACCGTTCAGAAAACAACAACAAAAGCAATAACACAAATTTTAACCAAAATGCAGTACTAATGTGACACACACACATACACATACAAGATATCGGTGTGGCAATTCTTTTCTTTCGCCGTCGGAACTTAGGCGTAACTTTTTCTTGCATAAATGTTAAACAATGATTTATTGCTTCCTGGTTAAAAAACTTTCCTAATTTCGACCTGCTCACTTGCAACCTCTTATGTAGTGGGTTTTTACATTCGCGTGACTTTCCAAGGTCCATCATATGTTCTGAAGTATTTATTTGTAGTACCGTCTACAGCGTCCGATACTACTTGGCATTGGCGAGGACAAGATTGCCTACTTGCGGTTCCCACTTTGAACTTCGGTTCTTTTCCTTTTGTTTCGTTTCGCTGCCTTCTCCTTCATCTTGAAGTCTGTTTTTGGAACTTTTTCCTGCAGGCGTTCGTCTGTGGTTTTTGTCCAGATCCTTTCTGAAAGAACTCTTAACCCTTATCCTGCTAACGTGGAGAATATGGTGAGCTCCTAATAATGCCAGCAAATGACGGATGGGCTTTAATTCGACGTTTGAAAGGTTAAAACCTGTCAGGTCCAGGACTATCGAATATCAGCTCAACAGGGCTGTAGCCGGCTGAACCTGACAACGTTCCGTTGAGCCAGCCTTAGAAGTGTGATAATAATTCTGCCCATCTTTTATGTGCCTCATGGCAGTAGATACGGCAGATCTTGCCAATTTCTCTCACACAGCTTTCGCTTAGGTTGGCTTGCGGGTGACGTATGTGTGGGATAATGACCTCTGTTTTCATGTCTGCCAATTATTGTTTTCTAATTCTTACCAGCAACTTGAGTACCATTGTTGCTCAAAATGTGTTCAGAACGCGTCACATTTACCACATAATCATTCAAAATTTCATTTCGGCATGTCTTAATTGTTGCAGCTTTCAGAGGGTAAAACATTACAAAATTCGATAACACGTCGAAACGTATAAATATATCGAAAACACGTCGAAACATATAAATAAATATCGAAAACAAGTCGAAACATACAAATATATATCGAAACCCGAAGCGTCCTGCAGGTAACTGCCATTACAAACAACGGCACAGAAGGTCACCTGGCTCTGTAGGCAAATGGCTTATGTTCTGTACTGCACAACTGCTGTTGGGATGTTTAACCCGTTGGCAGTTATCACATCGAGATACAAACTTCCTGACTCTCAGTCCCAAGCACTTTGTTTGAAAGATTTTGACAATCTGAGCTATGAATTTTCGGTGGCACAATGTCCCAGCTAAGTAGGTACTGTCTGATCACAGGTATTTCAAGATGAGTGGGAAGGACAAGACTCCAGTAAGGGTATTTGTGGCCATTCGTTTTATATAGAATGTTATTTTGTACCATGGCATTTTTTGGGGGCATTTTCCTTTTCTTGCCCCACATATCAGATAATTTCTTGGATTCAGTTGACACGAGATTGGCACATTTCTAACTCTTAAGACTTCATTCCACAGAATGGTCAATAACTATACATATAGCGAACAGCACCATTTCCTTGTGCTCAAAAAGATCCTTAGTGTCAGACTCATACAAACCAGCTGGATTTCAAATTATACTGCCTAACAAGAAATTTTCAGCTCCATTGTTTACTGTACATGAAGGTTATAATGCTGTACCTTTATAACCCATCTAGTGGTGCGGTTAGCAGTAAGTGCACAATTGCTTAATAATTATAAGGCTTTACTGTAAGAGAACAAATAAAATTCATAGCCGAAAACCTAGAAACTAATCTCGTCTAACGTGAAGAAATGGCTAGATGGGCAATTACGTAAGGGCGTTCTGTCTGTGTCAGGTAATTTGCAGCATTTGATACGTCTAAGTTCTGATTTTACACACACACACAGATAACACACACACACACACCACAGACACACACAATCCTCACATATCATACACACACACCACACACACACACATACATATACACACACACACACTCTCACACACACATACACACACGCATACACACACACACTCTCTCACAAACACATACAAACACACTCACACACACACACACACTCACACACATACACACACACTCACACACACATACACTCACACTCACAACATAGACACACACACTCACACTCCCAACATAGACACACACATACGCACACTCACACACACACTCACACACCCAAACAACACACACACACTGACACACACACATACACAAACAATCACAAACCATATGTTCAAACACACTCACACCCACACACAAACACACACACATACACATACACACTAACATACACACATACACACACACACATTCGCACTCACACACAGACACTTAACACACACACTGACACACACACACACATACACAAATACACAAACTAACACTCACACACAGACACACACACATATCCACACATTGAAACACACACACTCACACTCACATAAGCTCTCACACAAACACACGTATACACACACACATATACACACACACATAAACCCACATACTCACACTCACACACACACACACACACATACACACATTGACACACACTCACTCACAAACTTGAACACACAATCATACACAAACTTACACACACCCTTCCACTCACACACAGACACCACACATACACACACTGACCCACAATCACACTCACACATACATACACCCTCACACCACACATTCACACTCACACACACACACAAACACACTAGCACACACTCACACACACTCATTCACTCACGCACTCACACACAGACACACACACACACTCACACTAACACACAATCACACATGCTCGCACTCTCACACACACACACTCACATACACACCACACAAATACACACACGCGCACTCAAACACACACTCACACACACACATTCACACACAGACCCACACTGGCACACACATACACACACTCACACAGAGACACACAGAAATACGCACACTGAAACACACTCACGCACGCATGAACACACTCACACACACTCACACTCACACATAAACACACTCACACTCACATACGCACACACACATTCACACACACACACACACCACACACACTCGCACACACCACACACACGGCAAACACTCACACAAACACACACACCACACACACACACACACCACACACACTCACACACACACCTACATACACACTCACACACACACGTACAAACACACACCCTCACACACCCACACACATACACACACACACTCACACACAAACACACACATACACACACACTCACACTTACACATAGACGCACACAATTAAACACACTGATACACACACAAACTCACACACACTCACACACACACACTTACATACACACACCCTCATACTCGCACTCACTGATACGCACCCACACACCCACACACACATACACACTTACACTTACAATCACACACACATACACACTCACACACACTCACACATACACATACAAACACACACCCACACACACTGACACAGACACTCACACACACACACAGACACACACATACACACACACTCACACTTACACATAGACGCACACAATTAAACACACTGATACACACACAAACTCACACACACTCACATACACACACCCTCATACTCGCACTCACTGATACGCACCCACACACCCACACACACATACACACTTACACTTACTGTCACACACACATACACACTCACACACACTCACACATACACATAAAACACACACACACTGACACAGACACTCACCCACACACACACACACAACCACACACACTCACCCACACACACACACACACACACACATACACACTCACACACACTCACACACAGACACACACATACACACACACTCACACTTACACATAGACGCACACAATTAAACACACTGATACACACACAAACTCACACACACTCACATACACACACTTACATACACACACCCTCATACTCGCACTCACTGATACGCACCCACACACCCACACACACATACACACTTACACTTACTGTCACACACACATACACACTCACACACACTCACACATACACTTAAAACACACACACACTGACACAGACACTCACCCACACACACACAACCACACACACTCACACACACACACACAGACACTCACCCACACACACACACACACACACACACACACACACTCACATATTCCATAAAAATATACTGTCTGTTCATTCTGAAATTTGTAATATTGTCTTACTCTCTCACGCTTTCCTCTGCTTTATTGCATGGATGAAGGAAGTCAGAACAGACAGCTGTCATTGGGAAAGTTCAATTTTCTTAGGAATCAAATAAAGAAATAAAACTCATATCATTCTTTCGATCGGAGTGTAATGGATAAACTGTTTGTGGAGGGAATGGCAAGCTGACAGTGACAGTGCACTGTTTACTGTCATTACAGCCTTCTGTGTAGTCTGTGGGTGTGTAATGTTGATTTGTGCGACATTATAATGCGCAGGCCTAATGTTCTTATATAAAATTTACATAAGTTTTCTATGTAGCTTGTGATGAAGAGCAGGACTGAAGGATATATGTGCTGTCTTGTGCTGTCTTTTTCTCTTTTGTGCTGCCTTGTGCTGTCTTGAACTCTCTTGTGCTGTCTTGTGCTGTCTGCTGCTTTCTTGTACTCTCTTGTACTTGAAATATTTTGCAGTACACACTAATGTATCCTGAACAATTTTAGACATTTTACATCAAACCTGAAATTTCGACAACATTAAAATTAGAATTTTTAATATAACAATTTAAATTTTACTACATGATAAAAGATTCGTAAAAATATGCAATGTTTTGTGAAATAAAGAATTTCGCAATTTAAAAAAAAATGATCGCCTCTCAGGTAATGTGAACATGATTATAAAATGAAATGTATCTATCGCCAATTGTGCACACAAACGTCAGATTGCAATGTAGGGAGGAATCACTCAGTACCTGCCCACAGCCCTCAGCCAAATGCTATATATATATGTTGATCCGAACCAGCTCGGTACCGGTCAAAGCCAACTGCTAGCCACAAGATGAAGACCATTCAGAGCCCATTACTTGCCGCCACAGCAGCACAGCTGTTAATGGTTTAGTGGGCACATTAGCACTGGGCTAATGAAAAGGGACTTTCTGTTTGAGCAATTTGTTTTGCCGTCATAAAGTTCACTGTTTGTAGGGAAATTAATTTTGCACCTACCTGTAATTTCAGATGAAATAGATAAATTCTATCTTACGAAATTCTTACTAACCAGACATTTCGGGCTCTCTCTGACACTCAGCAGGAAAAATTCTGGACTGTGTTTGACATAGAGTAAGAAACGTTCTGGACTGTGTTTGACACACAGTAATAGACGTTCCGGACTGTGTTTGACACTCAGCAATAGACGTTCTCGACTGTGTTTGACACACAGCAATAGACGTTCTGGACTGTGTTTGACACTCAGCAATAGACGTTCTCGACTGTGTTTGACACACAACAATAGACGTTCTCGACTGTGTTTGACATTCAGCAATAGACGTTCTGGACTGTGTTTGACACTCAGCAATAGACGTTCTGGACTGTGTTTGACACTCAGCAATAGACGTTCTGGACTGTGTTTAACACTCAGCAATAAACGTTCTGGACTGTGTTTGACACTTAGCAATAGACGTTCTCGACTCTTCGGAGTGTAAACATGAAAGTGCTACAGATTTGCAAAGGTTACTAGAATCGCTAATTTCATTGGTGTTTGAGTTGAGGAGGTGGGAAATTTCTGCACTTCACCTCAAGGAAGTGCACACAGTGCGGATGTGCAGATGTGTCGTTTGACTGATCGTGAGAACCTGCAGTTGTTGAAGCTAGGAGAGTTGCAAGTTTGAACTTATGCACCTTGATTTTTGTTGACCAAGAGAAAATGTTCGCCCGACCTGCATATTGGGACTGACAGATTGATTGACTGACTAAATAAGTGAATAACCAAATAGCTCACTAACCAACCAAGCGAATTACCAATAATATGACTTGCACTGTGACCTTGACAACACAAATTACCAACAACACTGTGAAATATTCAACGTTCTGTAACAACTGCATGACGTCCGTAGCCAAAACTCCACTTGCTTTGCAACATGCCGCCTTTCCTTAAATTACCCATTTAATTTATCTCCTTTATCTCTCCGGTATAGTCCGATTACGGTGACAGAGTGCTCTGGGGCCTGGGTTTATGACAGTTAGCCCGCATGGATTGCAGGTTCGAATCGCACCAAAGATACGTAAGTATGTCTTTAGTGATTATTGTGTGCCTGAGGTAGACGTTTCTGTGTCGTGCTGATCACTGGCCCAGGGTATTGCTACCGAAAGTGGTGTGTGTGTGTGTATGTGTACGTGTGTGTGTGTGTGTGTGTGGGTGTGTGTGGTGTGTGTGTGTTTGTGAGTGAGTGTGTGTGTGTATGTGTGTGTGTATGTGTGTTTGTGTGTGTGTGTGGTGTGTTTGTATGTGTGTGTGTGTGAATGTTTGTGTATATGTGTGTGTGTGGTGTGTGTGTGTATGTGTGTGTGTGTTTATGTGTGTGTGTATGTGTATGTGTGTGTATGTGTGTTTGTGTGTGTGTGGTGTGTGTCTGTGGTGTGTGTGTGTGTGGTGTGTGTATGTTTGTGTGTATGTATGTGTGTGTGTGTGTGTGGTGTGTGTGTGTGTGTGTGTGTGTGTGGTGTGTGTGTGTGTGTTTGTGTGT